>PJEL010005648.1_pt1 | contig 10071 bp, 7 predicted proteins | sample 1853271 | NCBI WGS metagenome assembly PJEL01 (sample SAMN08108733, study PRJNA415343) | Invertebrate metagenome, whole genome shotgun sequencing project. | host: Globobulimina | place: Sweden: Gullmar Fjord | collected 2015-08 | reverse complement strand
CGGATGATGAGGACTTTATGTCAAAGTACCACACGTACGAGACAGAAGCTTCGGAGGAGGCGGATATGATCTTGAAGACGAAGGTGCAGAGCGCTGGGCCAATCGCGTCCTCACGCCGCACATCATAGATCATATTGAGTTGGCTAAGGATTATGGGCTGATTCAAATGACCACGCCGCGCGAGTGGTTAGACAAAACGCTTGCAGAACTCAACATACGACAAGACCACCATGTGAATATTGTGGCGATCAAACGCACTCGCGAAGTGACTCATACCAACGGCGAAACGACAACGATTGAAACGATCGTCGATGTTCCTTTACCCACCAGCCGACTGCTGGCGGACGACATTCTCATTATCGCCGGGCACGAGAAAGATTTGGAAAAATTGCCAACATCATAAAGACGAATTGCGATAGATGATTGTCGTATTCTGACATGCGTGCTAACCAAAATATATGTCGTCATCCCAACGCCTCGGCCGGGATCCATCCGCCGAACTGGACGGGTGTGTGTATTTCTTGTCGTCGGCGTTCTATGTTGTGAAAAAACAGTACTCGATAGCACAGTCATTGTTGTACAATTCCCTACCAAGTAAGATGGTTTCCTGCCTCCGCAGGAAAGACGATGGGTGGCGGTAAGTACGACAGCTAGTGCCGACTAATGACACCGCTTGGTGTTGGAAATGATTGAACTTTTGAGTGTGTCAATCGCGTATCGAACAGATACTTCGCCCTCTTGCAAACTCAGATTGACGCGCACATCATCTTTGACCATTTTGTCAACACGCTTAACTGCTGCAAGCACGGTGCTGTGGTTTTTCTTCGCAAGGGATCGCGCAATTTCTGGATAACTCATCGTTGTCAGTTGGCGAGCCAGATAACTTGCAAGCGACCGAGCCAAGACTACCCGCTGATGTCTGCTCTTGCCTAGCACTTGTTCGGTCGTCACCTGGCATCGCCGCGCACATTCTGCGATGATTTCGCGCACCGGTACGGGGCGCGTGGGCATCAGACTCTCGGTTTGCAATAGCTGATTGACGAGGATGAGACCGATCGGCACTCCCTCTCCGTTTTGATGAGCTACTCCCGAGCCGTGCTGATGCAGTAGCGTGTGCATGGCGTGAAGGCGCGTCAACACGCCTTCGATTTCGCGCACCGAACCAACACATCGCTCAGCAACCGCATTCACCGCAGCGTCATTGATAGAAACGCCACGTCGTAACGCCAGCTGTCGCACAATTTTGGCCCGCGTTTCTTGGCACGGCACACGGATTTCAACCACCATCCCCGACATCATGCGACTCACCAGCCGCTGGTGCAAAGCATCAATATGTTTCGGGTGATTGTCGCTTGCCAATACGATGCGAGCTCCAGATAAGCCGATAGCATCGAATGTCGCGAGGAACTCGTTTTGAGTTGCGTTTTTGTTGGACAGGAAATGCACATCGTCAATAGCCAACAATTCCAGCCGCCGCATCTTCTTGCGAAAGTCATCAAGACTATTCGAACGGATCGCGCGGATGTATTCGTTGGTAAATGCTTCGCCCGTCATATATCGAATGGTGGCTCCTGGATGGGTCGCAGCGTATCGCCGACAAATACCCTGCAGCAAATGCGTCTTCCCCAACCCGCAGCCGCCGTGCAAACATAGCGGGCTAAACGCCTGATCGTCAGCAACCAATTGGAGGGCGGCGTGATACGTTAACTCGTTGCCCGGCCCCACAATAAATCGAGCTAAGTCATACCGGTCGTCATAACGAAATGAGGCGGCGCCATCTTTCAATAAGCGAGGCCGACGAACCGGCTTGCCCGCCGGCGTTGTAGTGTTTCGAGATGTTGAACGGTCATTTTTGGTTGGCGCATTTCGCCAATCACCAGCGCTTGAAGTGTCGGGTGATGGGGGGCGGCTCAGCCCGAGGTTGCGGCCTTGATCGTTCAGTGACCCGCTATTTTGTGGTGAATCGTCGCCGGGTGGGTTCGCCCAAAGCGAATGACTATCCCGAGATTGTCCGCCCTGCTCAGTTTGGCCGGCCGAAGAATCGTTTCTAGATCGAGGTGCGGTCGCAGCGTCATACAAATCCACATCAACGTCATACGCGACCCGTATTTCACGCCCAAACAATTCACGGGTTGAGGAGTCTATTTCCGTCTTAAAATTCTGGTCAATCCAGTCAGCATGAAAACGTGACGGCACTTTGATGTGTAGCGTCGAATCTGATGCTTCGAACAAAAATTGCGTGACCTCTTCATCAAACCACAAATCAAATTTTGTGGGACCAAGTCGTGATGCAAGTCGAGCGCACAGTTGGTTCACTGCCTGTTGGTTGCGCTGCTCGGCGATTGGTGTTGGCTCGCTCCCGTTCGTCATTGATCCAGCCGGGGCCAAAGGTAGGGGAGTTGGTGATGTTCGCGACGGAGCCGAACCTGAAGTGGTAGAAGAGGATGACGAAGACGGCAATGGAGTAGTATTTGCGCAGGACACAGGGGTTTACGCTTTCAGCTAGGAAAGGAAAACAGATTTCCGTTCGACCACGTTCCGATAGCAGGTTCTGCTGAATCAATTATTCAGAGAAGGAAGCCATCAACTCATACAATGTATGCGAGATCCATTCGCGCCTATTCGGCAGAAACCTGACGATATCGAGACAATCGATAGCCCTTGTTCGTGCCACCGGTCCCACTTGGTTCGTGGAAAAGGTGGCGCGTGCTGCTCCATAGTCTCCCGCTGGTCATTGCTCTCCGAGCGACCGGTTACGGGGGGTGTACTGTCGAGCCCGAGTCCATTTCTGTTGGCCATTCATACCCTTCATCCATCGGGGCAAGAAATCGGTCCACCAACAGGGTTGGAATTCACAAGCAGCAATTGGACGCAAGCAAGATCGGATCAGATTCGCTTCACGCCCACCCTGTTTCCATGAAAGAAAAGAGGCCAGTTGTGTATCCCGCGGTCTCGGCGACAATACGGGGCAGCAGGCAGTTGCTGATGGTTGCCACTTGCGTCATCAGCGGTCTATCGTGCCTCGAGTCAGTTCGTCATCCGTGATGTATAGATCATACGGCAATGACAAATTGCTAACAAGGGCAGAACTGTCGAATTGCCTATCCACAAAGGCGCGACTCACTACAGATCAACCGGTTGCGCGACCAAAAAAAACTTCTATCCCCACCCTTATCCACAATTGCGAACAACGTGGGGAAACCTGTCAATTCGACGGCCCTTGTTCACCGATTTTCTAGCTGGACTTGTGTGTAAGCCGATGAAACAAGGGATGTTCAAAGCTCGACACGCCATCATGATATCGGTGATCGCACTCCTCACCACGGGGATTGTCATCGTCACTTCTGCGGGTTTGACGATCGATCCTGATCGACAGGTAACCGTCTGGAGTATTTTGAGCAGTCGGACCACGGTCTATGCAGGGCTAGCTATCCTCGCGCTGCTCATTGGAACGCAGATTGATACCGCTCGTTGGCTGCAGCCTAGCTGGGCCAAGGGCGATACCCCACAAGGGCTAATGCGTGGTCGCAAACCAAATGCTGTGAAGCAGATCATCACTCACCCCGCCGTGTGGGTATTGGGCGCATCGATGATCCTGTTGGCCCTCGTCCATATGCCGGGGATCGGGGTGAGCAAAAATGGTGCTGCCCGCTGGATCGAAATTAGCGCGGCCGGCCGCACCTTTTCCATGCAGCCAAGCGAGGTGATGAAGTGGGCGGTAGTCTTCACGCTCCCCGCCCTGGCGGTAGCATTGGGATGGGATCGAATGCGCCGATTTTGGACGGGCTTCCTCCCCATGCTTGGCGTGCTGCTTTTGGTTTGTGCGATCATCGTCCGGGAGGATCTGGGCACCGCCGTCCTCATCGGGGCCAGTGGTATGGTCATCCTTCTCGCCGCAGGGGCACGTTGGTGGCACGCCGCCATTCTCGCGCCCGTCCCGATCGCAGGGATTGTCGCAGCCATCATGACCAGCGACTATCGCATGCGGCGGGTGGAAACATATCTCGACCCATACTCAGATTCCCAACATGAAGGGTATCAGATGATCCAATCGATGGCTGCGATCGCAAACGGCGATCTCACCGGCCGAGGATTGGGGCATGGCGTGTTCAAGTTCGGCTATCTGCCCGAAGACACCACCGACTTCTTGTTTGCGATCATCTGTGAAGAGCTTGGCGTCGCCGGGGCAACGCTGATCATGTTCCTGTATGCGACATTGCTCATCGCGGGTTTGATGATTCTCAAACGACTTACCGCACCGCTCGCCCGACTCATGGTGCTTGGTGTGATTACAACATTTGGCTTCCAGGCGATTATCAACCTCTTTGTGGTGACCGGACTCGCCCCCACAAAAGGGATTGCGCTCCCGCTCCTGTCTGCCGGCGGAACCGGTTGGATTCTCACCGCGTTTTCGCTCGGCCTCATCATCGGCCTCGACCGCGCACAAGAGAAACGCGAGGCAACTACGGCTGTGTCTCAAAAGGCACAGTTAACAGAATCGCTCACCACACCGCACACACCACTCCCGGTCGTTTCGATCTCCGCCGCAAACGCATAGTTAGAATCCTCTCCTCGAATTCACGCGCTACTGATCCATAAAACGAAGAGTGGATTCCTGCCTGCGCAGGAATGACGTTGGGAGTCTGGAATGACGCTTGGTGGCGCGGTACAATTCTCTGTGTATCTGACAAGCGCGCTGTACAGCTCACCCGCCGTCACTCCAGCGAAGGCTGGAGTCCATCTTTCTGAACTCGGTAGGGTAAGAGCGTTCAAAATGACGGGAGAGAATCGCACATTGAAACAGCCCGCGGTCTACATCCTCGCGAGCAAATACAACGGTACGCTGTACACCGGCGTGACAAGCAATTTGGTGCAGCGTGTTTATCAACACAAGAATGATTTGACCGCAGGATTCACGCAAGCACATCACGTACATCTACTCGTCTATTTCGAAATGCACGGGGATATGGAGCACGCGATCATTCGGGAGAAGCGCATCAAAGCATGGAAACGTGATTGGAAAATCCGTTTGATCGAAGAAAATAACCCGGAATGGAATGACCTGTATCCGCGCATTGTGCAGTAAGAGAAGGCCAAGAATGGTTCCTGCCTTCGCAGGAATGACGGTGGGTGGCAAGAATGACGCCTGGTGGCGGGAATAGCGCTTTGTGGCAGGGGCGACGCTTGGTTATGCGGTATGGTTCCGTATCATCTGACACGCGCGCTGTACAACCCACCCGTCGTCACTCCAGCGAAGGCTGGAGTCCATCTTTCTGAATTCGGAAGGTGCGCGCTCTACCGCCTGCGCGTTACGTTGCGTTTGTTCGAATCATTGTGTACGCACATTCATATACAAAACGAAGAGTGGATTCCTGCCTTCGCAGGAATGACGTTGGGAGTCTGGAATGACGCTTGGTGGCGAGGTACAATTCTCTGTGTATCTGACACGCGCGCTGTACAACTCACCCGCCGTCACTCCAGCGAAGGCTGGAGTCCATCTTTCTGAACTCGGCGAGAGGGAAGAACTGCTGCGATTTCACGAATCACTTTCCAAGGATCATTGTTCGCGATGGTTCATACGTTCGTCGTTCGACAACAGGTCGGCCTTGCCAAATAATGGTCGTGTCTCGCGCGTAGAACTGTATGTAATTCAAATGTGACCACGCCTCCGGGCTATTCGCAAGATACACCGTGATGAATCGGCCGGATGCATCAGGATGTTGCATCGTGTGCAATATCGCATGGTCGGGCGCATCATATGTTTCCCCGCCAATGGTGAATGAATGTGACGTAAACGAAATAGGGTCGCTGGTACGGGCAAAGAGCGCAGCAAATTCGTCGGCCGCGTTGGATCCTAACACGATCATGTTCTCACCGTTGGGGTCAGACTCTAATCGTTCTACATATGACGCAATCGTCTCGTTTTCAGTGTTATCTGCATAGACGACCGCACCACCCACGCCAGTCGATCCACCAATGGTGGGCACAACCGCTTCGGGCGCGATCAATCTATAGACATGGAAATTCGGATCGATATCCAGCGTCGTCGCGCCGTCTTGTGCAAGGATCACAAAACTCACCGCTTGATCGCCGCCGATATCTGCTTTGAGTTGGTCAACCGTTTTCATGCCCAACTCAGGCTGAACAACGGGCACCGTGTGCTCATGAACCCAAGTGTGGAAGAAGTTCGCCCGCGATTCTCCAAACGCGCCCTCAATAGAGTGTTGCAAATCATCCCAGCTTGCGCGGGTGCCTTTATGTGTCTCATAAAACTCACGCAACGCGGCAAACAACTTCCCGCGATTGACAGTCGGGTCAGGGTCAACCAACGTCGGCGCTTCGAGCATCATGAAGATAAACGAACCCTTGTCATAACCTACAAAACGATTGACAGATGGATCGACGCCGAACTGATCTAACGGAGCGTTATCGAGCACGGTCGGGTCGGTAGCTAGCTTCATCAATATCCCGCGCCGATAGGATCGGCCAGGATCTTCATCGCCGCCAGCATCGAGGATTCGTCGATAGTAATTCGCGCAATAGCTTGTGAGCGCTTCACACCAGTTGCCACTGGATTGATCAACGTATACGCCATTGCCCCACCAATTGTGAATCATCTCATGATCCAGATACCCGGGCGCGAGTGCACGCTCGCCCATGGGAATGACACGAGGGCCAAGCACTGTAAACCCGGGGTACGCAAAGCCGGAACTGAAGAAGTTCTCGATGATCGAGAATCGTTTGTACGGAAACGCGCCAAGGATGGGCGTGTACATATCCAAATATTCTTCCGCAGCATCGAGAAACACCGGCATCTGTTCTTCGTTGGCGGATGTGGTTTGCATAACAATTTCGACCGGGCCGAACTCGGTGTCATGAACACGTGATTGGGTAACGTGTTGTCCACCAACGACCGCCATCCCATCAATCGGGCGCGGCATATGCCACATCGTGTAAGCGCCAGTTTCAATAATGGGATTGCCGGACGCAACAAGGGACCAGTCGGGAAGCGTGGCTATTTCTACAGAGTATTCAATGAGGGCAGGTAGGCCGGTAGACGGGTCAATCCATATCGGATGCCAGCCCGCATTGTCTGAAAGAAACACGCCGGCCTCGCTGATATGTGCAGATACGGAGTGGTTATGAATTTGCCCCGCGACTTCGCCCGCTTCGGGATCATCATCAAAGACCGCAGCATACGACAAATGCATTACGGAAACAGCAGAATTATTGACTACTTCCAAAAGTCCGTGATCACTGTCGATCGTGAATGTCGCATTGCCGCTTATTAATGCAGCGTTCATTTTCGTGGCATGTGATGGGAAGCCAATCTCAATACGACCAATCCCGGATAAACGCAACATGGTCGTTACGTTGGCGGTGTTGGTGGTGGGTTTGAGGGCGAGCTGAATATCTGCCTGTATCAACCGGCAATCCGACGAGGCGGATAAGACCGTTTTTGGCGATGACGTACAACCGGGTTGTAGAATGACAATCGCAATGAATAGCGGCACACAGGTCAACATTTGCAGCACGCGTTTGCTCAATTTTTGTTGACAGCAAAGGGAGACAATGGGTTGCGAGTTCATAGGTCGAATTCCTAAGGACGGACGTTGATGAATCAGGGGGAGAGTTCCTCCGCGCCAGATGATACCAATGTGTTCTCCCCAGTCATCTAAGGAATTGCATGGGTTCGATTTATGAATATGCGTCGAACCCACGGGTTCGATGTGGCTGCTCGTATGACAGGTGGTGTAGGATTGAGATGGTTGACAACGAAGAAAAGGCAAAGATCCAACGCATGCAGCAGCGGAGAGATCGACTCCCGCTGCGGGAGGCATTCAGCAATGACATCAGCACAAACGAACACAAACAGAGAACGCGTCCTCATCATGGGCGCAGCCGGCCGAGATTTTCACGATTTTAATGTGTTTTGGAAGGACCAGCCCAACATTGAAGTTGTGTGCTTCACTGCGACCCAAATTCCCAATATCGAAGGGCGAGTGTATCCGCCAATCTTGGCCGGCGAGCAGTACCCCGCCGGGATACCGATCTATGCAGAGAGTGAGTTGGAGCGGTTGATCCAAGAGGAACATATTGATCGGGTTGCCTTTGCGTATTCAGATATGCCCTACGCCGACGTGATGGGGAAGGCTTCTTTAGTGAACGCAACTGGTGCGACGTTCTGTATGTTAGGGGCAGCACAGACAATGTTGACCAGCACCAAGCCGGTCATCGCAGTTTGCGCTTCTCGTACAGGATGTGGTAAGAGTCAGACGACCCGTCGCGTTGCATCGATCCTACGCGGCCTGGGCAAGAAGGTTGCAGTCATTCGCCACCCGATGCCGTACGGAGACCTCGCTCGACAAGCATGCCAGCGCTACGCCTCGATCGAGGATATGGATCGGCACGAATGTACCATCGAAGAGCGCGAAGAATATGAAAGGCACATTGAAGCGGGCAACCTGCTCTTTGCGGGCGTGGATTATGCAGCCATCCTTAGACAAGCGGAAGCAGAGGCGGACGTCATTCTCTGGGATGGTGGAAACAACGATACAACATTTTACAAAGCTGATTTGTATATTACGGTGGTTGATCCACACCGCGCAGGACATGAGCTTTCGTACTACCCCGGCGAAACAAATGTGCGGCTCGCAGACATTGTTATCATCAACAAAACAGACACCGCAGACGCAATTGATGTGAAGAGCGTTGAGGAAAATGTGAGGCGAATCAACCCGCACGCAACCATCGTGCGGGCGGCATCACCAGTGTCTGTTGACAAACCCGATCTGATTAGGGGCAAAAGCGTTTTGGTGATCGAGGACGGCCCGACATTAACGCATGGTGGAATGACGTTTGGCGCGGGCGCGGTAGCGGCCAAAGACAACGGCGCAGCAAAGATTGTCGACCCGCGATCGTTTGCGGTGGGCTCTATCAAATCAACGTTCGCAAAATATGTACACTTGACCAACGTACTTCCAGCAATGGGATATGGCGAGACACAAATCGCAGAGCTTGAAGAGACAATCCGCAACGTCCCGTGCGATGCCGTGATTGTCGGTACGCCGATCGATCTACGTCGGGTGCTTGAGATTAAGCAACCCGCAACACGTGTTACCTATGATTTGGCAGAAGAGGATACGACGATTCTTCCCGCCGCGATCGAACACTTGCTGGAGCGGGCTGGGATGATGATGCCAATGGTTTAGTAGAATTTCTGACAGACACCGGAAATCAGAGGCTATTCGACAACCTCCCCGCCCGCCACCACGAGGATGGGCGGGATGGTTGCGAATTCATAAGCGAGCGCGCGTTCATCTGACTCATCCCACAAAGTGAGATCAGCCCGCTTGCCGACTTCGATTGATCCAACTTCGCCTTCAACGCCTAACACACATGCAGCATTCCACGTGCTGGCGGTGATTGCTTCTGCGGGTGTCATTTCCAGCTTTCGACATGCAAGCGCGATCGCGAACGGCATGGATGGCGACGGGGCAGATCCAGGATTAAAATTCGTCGCAATCGCAAGCGCACCATTTGCATCGATCAGCGATCGGGCGGGAGCGTACCGGTCGTCCACCTGAAATCCGGAAACGGGAAGCGCCACTCCGATCGCATTCGATTGGGCGAGGTAGGCAATATCCCCAGCCGTCGTCGCTTCAAGGTGATCGACGCTGCGCGCTCCGAGATCAATCGCCATGCGAGTCGCGCCAATCGAATTGAATTGATCCGAATGAATACGCAAACCACATCCCAGCGCCTTTGCTTTTTCAAAAAGCAAGCGAGTTTCAATGAGGGGCCACGCCCCGTCTTCGCAGTATGCGTCGATGGTGATTCCGGGATAGGCTTCTGCGACAGCGGGCAGCGTTTCGTTGATAGTACGTTCAAAAAAATCAGCCTGCTCACTATCCACTGCGTGCGCAATCAGGGCTGTTAGGTGCACATGTATGGGTACGAATGCGCTTGCCTTGGCGACAGCGTTTAACATTTTGAGCTCAGCCTCGGTGTTCAATCCATAGCCCGATTTGACCTCTGGTGGGAATAAACAGGGGTATGCCATTGTGGGTC
>PJEL010005647.1_pt1 | contig 10073 bp, 10 predicted proteins | sample 1853271 | NCBI WGS metagenome assembly PJEL01 (sample SAMN08108733, study PRJNA415343) | Invertebrate metagenome, whole genome shotgun sequencing project. | host: Globobulimina | place: Sweden: Gullmar Fjord | collected 2015-08 | reverse complement strand
AAGGCTTTTTCTATCTTTACTTGCTCTTGTTTATTTGTACGACACATAAAAGTATCTTGTGGTTTTTTATATGGTACTTCTTAGGTCTACCTCTATACCTATACACCAAATTTTTCTTTAGTATCTTATCTGCTACTGACTGACTTATATGCCCTTGTCTTACTAGTTCTAGGATACTAGAGATACCCTCTTTGTCTACCTAGTTGTATACCTCTTTGTTCTTTCTCTTTTAATACTCTTTGTAGTCCACTCATAATTTTTTGTTTTAATCTTAAGTCCAATTTACCCATTTCTTCCAAGATTTTCATGGGATTTTGTTTATCTCTTTTTACGCCTTGTTTTATCACTAGTTTCATTAAGGCTACTTTGCCATCTTGTAAATTTTGGGCTTCGCTCTCTTGGTTTAAATTAATTAGAAAAACATTTGACAGCTTTCTATAAAGAGTTTAGGGTTTTTAAAAGCATCTATAATACGCTTTGCTCCTTTATAAGGATTGGCTCCTGCATATAGTACTATATTGATTATAGTGGGTAGCTTTTTGTCTCTCTGTTTTTCTACATGCTTACGAATAAGCCTTACATTATATTCTAAAAGATGCAATGCCATGGTAGCATCGTTTTGGGTTTGTAGCTCTACCAAAGTGTAGATATATCCTCTTTCTCCTTTAATTTTAGCAGAGAGTACTAAATCACTATAACTAGCCCTTAAGTTGTTTGCTATAAGAGTAGTATCTTCTAGGGCTATTGTACTTAGGGCTATATCTGCTAAAATCTTACTAGGTAGCCTGTTCTTTTAAAAGGAACCATTAAAGCATAAGTGTAGTTGTGATGTAGAGGCACAAAGAGATTTGTGTCTTTTCTATGCTAATTTTTTGTATTTTTGAAGAGTATTTTCTAAAACTAATATCCTTTCTCCTTATGCATACAATAAACCTTGTTGCTAATAAAGACTACCACTTTATAGGTATAATCCAAAAAGTACAAGGTCTTCAAGGCTATCTTGTGGTACAACTGGCAGACGGGCAAACAGTGTTACCTACTTTTACAACTGTATTTGTGCATATACATGCTACTTATGTGCCTTATTTGGTAGATATTTGGCAAGAAAAGGATGGGTATGCTTTAGTAAAACTTACTCACATTACTACACGCACTGAAGCAGAAGGACTTAGAGATTACTCTATTTTTTTGCCGAAAAAAGCTATACATAAAGTTTTAGTCAAAGAAAAGGGGTATACATTTTGGATAGGTTTTGTAGTAGAGGATATACACCAAGGGGTGTTAGGGCAAGTAACCTGTGTTAAAGAAAGAACAATGCAACCTTTTTTAGAGGTAGATTATCAAGGTAAGGAGTTGCTCATACCAGTCCATAAATCTTTTGTTAAAGAGGCAAATACAGATAAAAAAAGAATAAAAGTAGATTTACCTCAAGGTTATATAAGTACTTTGGGTATATAGTATTTTACTAGTGTCTGAAAGGGTATATATAAAAATCTATAACTAGCTTCTTAGTAAGATAAATGATTTCTTGTAGTATAATAGAATCGTATATATAGAACACATGCAGAAGTTGTTAGACCTAAAATAAGCCCCCACCAAACACCTGCTTCTTTCCATCCAAAAACAAAGGCTAGTAGATAACCTATAGGAAGTCCTATAGAAATATAGGCAACACCACACATTATAAATGGCATGAAAGTATCTTGCATACCTCTAAAAATGCCTAGACTTACTAAGTTAACTCCATCAACAAAGTGAAGTAGTATCATTAGTTTCAAAAGAGATTCTATTAAAATCTTTGCGTCTGGCTCTGGTCTATAAAGGTAGTCTAGTATATATGGATATACTAGATATAGGAAGAGTGACATAATGCTCATGAGTCCAAAAGATAGTATGTATCCGACTTGTCCTAAATTATGTATTGCTCTTTTATTTTTCATTCCCCATTGTCTACCTATTAAAACAGAAGAACAGATTCCTACTGCTAGTGGCAACATGATGGCAAATCGTAGCATATCAAACAAAATGCTAGTAGCTGCTTGCGAGGTGGGGCTAATCCATCCAAGCATAATGGTTGCTGCACTGAAATAGCTCATTCTAACGGCAAGTTCTATTGCACTAGGTAAACTTGCTTTCAAGAGTTTTATTAGGTGACTTTTTTTATAGGTAGTCCATGCTATATCTATTATGTATTTTTTCTTTTTAAGTAGTATTGCATAGCATAGGTAAATGCACATAATTATAACTCGGGTAAATAGTGTTGCCCATCCTGCACCATTTAGGCCTAGTGCTGGAAAACCTAGTTTACCATAGATTAAAATATAGTTTAAAATAACGTTGGTAATGCCAGATAATATACTTAAGCACATGGTATGTATTGTCCAGCCTAAGGTATCTAAGTATCTTTTTAAAATGTTACTGATAGAGATTGGTACTATGGAGGCTGCTATAATGCATAAATAGCCTTGTGCTAAACGACCTACTTCAGGGTCTTGGCCCATGGTATTCAGTTTGTTAGAAAAGCTCATAAGTAGGATAGAGCTCAATATTCCAAAACTTACATTGATAGCTAAGGAATGTTTTAAGATTTGTGTGGTTTTTTTATAGTCATTTTTTACTGTAGAGGCTGCCACCATTGGTGCTAATACTGTTGAGATACCTATTAGAAAAAGAAGTGGTATACTACAAATATTATTAGCTAGCGAAGCTGCTGCTAATGCATTTATTTCACCAAGCTTACTTATCATTATATTATCTCCCCATGAGATAAATACCATTGTCATGGTTCCTATCATAATAGGTAGTCCTAGCTGTATATAGTCTTTAAAGTATTTTATATAGTTTTTTTCTTTATTCATAATTTAGGAGTAATAAGGCAAATATGCTTTTTGTAGATGTAGGTCTTTATTTAGTTTTACTATTTCTAAGTTAAACTAACCTTGTTTTTCAACATGTTGTTAAGCATATTTTATTAGGACTTCTAATCTTCCTGCATGCTTTTTAGCATATTTATATTCTGTACAAGATGGGAACTCATCTATGATTTTTTGATAGCAGTTAAGTGCTTTTTTATATTTTTTTTGTTTTTCATACACTTGTGATGCTTTTATAAGGTAGCTGGGGGTAAAAACTTGATTGTGTTGATGTTTGGCTGCTTTCTCATAGTATTCGGCTGCTTGGTTATATTGTGTTTGATTACTATAGGCATCTGCTATTAAAGCTAGGCTACATGCTTGAATGGGTTCTTCTGTTTTAAAGTTTTTTAAGTAGGGAATTGCATCTTTATATTTCTTTTGTTCTATATAGATAATTCCTATATAGAAGTTTGCTAGGTTGCCTGCTTTGGTAGTGCTATATTGTTCAGAAATAGCTTTGAGACCTAGAGATATGCCTTCTTCACCCATAAGAGCTTTTTCATATTGCTCTTTTTCTATGAAATGTTCTACTTCTTCTAGTTCTTGGTTTGCTTTTTCTTCTTGTTTTTTGTGTTTCATCTCTTTATAGGTAAGCCATGTCATGTTTCCTATGATTCCTATGATTCCTACTCCTACTATTAAACCTAGCAGTATCCATAATTTGCTATATTTTATTGGGTTGGAAGAAAGGTTTTTTTTTTCTTCTTTTTGTGTGTGAGGATTTAGTGTTATTTTTTTTGCCATTCTTTTGTTTAATGGGTTTTATAGAATTTATTTTACTATTCTATGTTTATTTGTGCTAGCTATAAAGGATGCTAAAGTATATAAAAATTTTTTTACATCCTAAGGTTTTTATACTTAGTGTGCTGTAAGCCAGTTTTTTCCTATACCTATATCTACTACAATGGGTACAGAGAGGGGTAGTGCTTGTTGCATTAGCAAGGGTATGTGCTTTTTAAGTATGGGAAGTGTGCTAGTGTGTGCTTCAAATACTAGTTCATCATGTACTTGCATAATCATTTTGGCTGGTATGTTTTCTTTTTGTTGCCATGTGTTGATGGCTATCATAGCACATTTAATAAGTTCGGCTGCTGTGCCTTGTATGGGCATATTGATAGCAGCGCGCTCTGCCATGCCACGCATGTGGGCATTTTTAGAGTTTATGTTTGCATAGGTGTGCTTACGGCCTAGTAGGGTGGTAACAAAGCCTTGTGTGCGTGCTTTTTCAATGGTTGTTTCCATATAGGTTTTTATTCCTGGAAATTGTTTGAAATAGGTATTTATAATTTTACTTGCCTCTTTTTTGGGTATTTTAAGTTGCTGTGCTAAACCAAAGGGGGAGATGCCATAGATGATTCCAAAGTTGACCATTTTGGCTTTTCTACGCATGGCTGTAGTAATGTTTTTTTCTGCTATTTGAAAGATTTTTGTTGCTGTAGCGGTATGAATATCTTTTTTTTCTTTAAATGCTTTTATCATGCTTTGGTCTTTAGAAAAGTGTGCCATAAGGCGTAGTTCTATTTGTGAATAGTCGGCTGATAGCAGGTAGTTGTCTGGGTGTTGTGCTACAAAGGTTTTTCTAATAATACGCCCTTTTTCTGTGCGTATTGGGATGTTTTGAAGGTTGGGATTACTTGCGCTAAGGCGTCCTGTTATTACATTTATTTGGTGGTAGGAAGTGTGTATGCGACCATCTATAGGGCTTATATTATTTGGTAGTGCTTCTACATAGGTGGTTTTTAGTTTTTTTGCTTCACGGTAATCTATAATCTTTGCTATGATTGGGTGTTTGTTAATTAATTTGTTTAGTATTTGTATTCCTGTAGCATATTGGTTTGTTTTTGTTTTTGTTGGTTTTCTTTCTATTTGTAGTTTTTCAAAAAGTATTTTTCCTAGTTGTTTTGGGGAGTCTATATTAAATGTTTTTCCTGCTAGTTCATAAATGTTTTGTACTAGGGTGTTAAGTTCTTTTTGTAGGTTATTTGCTACTGCTTTCAGGGCTATCGTATCTATAGCTACACCTGTTTGCTCTATGTTTGCTAGTATGGGTAGTACTTGCATTTCTACTTTATAAAAGAGTTTGTCTAGTTTTTTTTCTGCTAGTTCTATCACCATTTTTTTATAAAGCTGTAGGGCTAGGTCTGCAGCTTCGCAAGCATAGGGTACTAGTTTGGCTAGTGGGACTTGTGCCATGTTTTTTTGCTTTGGGCTTTTTTTTCCTATTAGTGCTTCTATATTAATAGGCATGTAGTTAAGGTAGTCTGTTGCCATGGTATTAAGGTTATGGCGTGCTTGTGGGAAAAGTAGGTGGTGGGCTACCATTGTATCGAAAAAGGGGGGGTGTGCTTTTATGCTGTGTTGCTGTAGTACACGTAGGTCGTATTTAAGGTTTTGGGCTATTTTTAGTTTGTGGGGATTTACAAAAATTGGTTGTAAGGTGTTTAGTATTTGTTGTGTATTTGTGGGGGTTATTGGTATGTAGTAGGCTTCATGGGGTTTGTAGGCAATAGAGATGCCTAATAGGTGTGCGGTTTGGGGGTCTAGTCCTGTTGTTTCTGTGTCGAAAGAAAAAGATGGTTGCTCATGGAGGGTTTTGACTAGTTCTTTGCATTGGGCTATTGTATCTAGGCAGTGGTAGCTGTGGGGTGTAGTTGCTAGCGTGGCTATGGTTGGTGTTATTTGTATCGTGGTTTGGCTTTTTTCTTTGGTTGGGAATAGGCTTGTTTGTACGGGGATATTGGGGGTTGTTGGTGTTCCTAAGATGCGTTGTGCTAGTCTATGAAACCCTAGTTCTTCAAATATTTTTAAAAGTTCTTTTGGTATTGGGCCTGTGTTTTGGCTAGTGGTTGGGTCAAAGGTTAGTGGTGCTTTTGTACAAATGGTGGCTAGTTTTTTAGACATTAAGGCTTGCTTGCTGTACTTTTGTAGGTTGGCTTGCATGCGTTGGGTAAGTTGGTGTGTATTGTTGAGTAGGTTTTCTATTGTGCCAAATTGGGCTATTAGTTTTTGGGCTGTTTTTTGTCCTATGTTGGGTATTCCTGGTATATTGTCTGAAGCATCTCCCGATAGGCCTATGATATCTGTAACTTGTGCTATGTTGCTAATTCCCCAATGTTCCAATACTTCTGGTACTCCCCATATGGTGGTTGGTCTACTACCTAGTGCTGGTTTGTATAAAAAAGTGTTTTTGCTTACTAGCTGGCCAAAGTCTTTGTCTGGTGTCATCATGTATATTTGAAAGTTTTGTTTTGCGGCTTGATGTGCTAGTGTTCCTATCAGGTCGTCTGCTTCATAGCTTGGTTTTTGTACTATGGGTATACGAAAAGCGTGTAATATGTTTTTTATATAAGGTAGGGATGTTGTTATATCTTCTGGTTGGGCTTGTCTATGGGCTTTGTAAGGGGGGTAGAGTTTTTGGCGAAAGGTTGGTTCGTACATGTCAAAGGCTACTATTATATGGCTGGGGGCTTGTTTTTGGAGTATTTCTACTAGTGAATTTGTAAAGCCTAGCATGGCGCTTGTATTGAGTCCTTGAGTGTTGGTACGTGGGTTGTTTATAAAAGCAAAGTGGGCACGATAGATTAGGGCCATTGCATCTATCAAAAAGAGTTTTTTTGGGGGGGTCATTAAGTATATATATCTATGTTTTTTTCTTTGTTTTGTTGATAGTATTTGGTTGTTTTAAATACTAATGTCTAAAATCTCAAAGGTGAGTTGCCCTATTGGTACATTTATAATGGCTATATCGCCTATTTTTTTTCCTAGTAGGCCTTTTCCTATGGGGGATGTGGATGATATTTTTCCTTCTTTTATATTTGCTTCATTATTTGAAGTTAGTTTATAGGTTACTGTTTTTCCTGTTTTTTTGTTTTTTATTTTTACTTTATTTAGTATGGAGACGGTGAGGGTATCTATGCTATTTTCGTCTATAATTCTAGCTGTGGCTATTTCTTGTCCTAAATTGGCTATTTTTATTTCTAAAAATCTTTGTGCTTCTTTTGCTGCGTGGTACTCTGCATTTTCTTTTAGATCTCCTTGTGCCATTGCTTCTCCTATTTGCTTAGATATTGCTGCTCTGTCTTTTGTTTTCATTAGGTTTAGTTCTGCTTTGAGTTTGTCTAAACTTGTTCGTGTGTAATAAGATCTTTTTTGGGTTGACATGGTATTTTTATTTTATGGTTGTGTAATTATGGCTTGGGGTAACATTAATGTGCTGGGGTAGTTATTAGCCTACCTTATTTTGGGCTATATATAATTATAAAATATCTTAACTCCTATTGTTTAGGGTGATTTATTGCTTGAGATTGGTTTTATAAATTTTGGTTGGTGATATGATTATTCTAGTGTTTCTAAAAAATTGTTTATTTTTTCTTTTATAATTAATTCTGTATTGTCATTTGCTACTTTTGTCATGAACTCAAGTAGTTTTATATAGGATTTTTGTAGACTTGAAAATTCTTTTTTATGTATTAATAATTTTTTCTTTTTTCGAAAATAGAAAAGGCTACTTTCTCCTAATGCTGGTTTTACCATTTCTTCTAGTCCTAATTCAGGAAAATCTACACTAAAGTCATGATAAATAATGTTACCTAGTACTAAAATAAATTTACTACTTATTTCTTCTTGCTTAAATAAATAATAAAGCTTGGTTCTGCTACATTTTAATCCCTTATAGTACTTTTTCATTTTTTCGATGATTTTCGTAATGGGTACGCCACTTTCTTTTATTGCTGATCGTATTATTTTTCCTTGATGCTTTTTTGTCATAAAATGTATTTTTTGTATAAAAGTAATTTTTTGACAGATAATTACAAAAAATTTGTGCGATATTTTATATAAATATCTTTTTATGCTGTTTCTATGCTTTAATCTCTACTTTTGTGTTTGTGTGTGTTTTACATATAAGCGTAATTTATTACTATTTAAGTATTTTTTTATAATACTTACTACGACTTCCTAAATTCTATTATTGTTACTAGTATTACTACTACCTACTTCTCTTGTTGGTATTCCTGCCAATCTTAATACTGCTTCTAGTACTCTTAATCCTACCATTGCTCTTGGGCATTAAAGACATTAGCATTAGTAAAAAATGTTCCTCCTATTAAAAAGGTTAAAAATAATTTTCTTGATATATTCACTTTTTTAATTTAATTGGGCACAAGATAATATTTATTACTAGAAAAGTTCAAAATGTGGAAACTCTTTTTTTATCTTTTTGTAAGTGATTAATAAATTATTCTATTTTTTACTTTGTATCTTCGTATATTAGCCTTTTTTAGCTTTATCATTATATCTTAATGTTATCAATAAATATTACTTTTTGGGTTATTTTAATAGCTTTTTTGGTAGGAGCTAATTGTAGCCTTATTGGTAGTTTTTTGGTATTGCGCAAGGAAGTAATGCTCAGTGATGCTATCTCACATACTGTGCTACTAGGCATTGTACTTGTTTTTTTATCTACTAACTCTATGCACCCTATTGTACTCTTGATAGGAGCTATTGTGACTGGCTTCCTTACTACATTGCTTATCAGTTTTTTTCTTTATCAAGTGCATATACCTACTGATGTAGCTATGGGTATTACTTTTACTTCCCTTTTTTCGCTAGGTGTTGTACTCATTTCTCTTTATACAAACAAAGTAGACTTAGATTTAGAATGTGTGTTATATGGGCAATTGCAGATGGCACCTTTTGATGTTTGGATATATAATGGCTTGAATATAGGGCCTAAAGCAGTGTACTTACTTAGTATTTTGCTATTATTCAATACTCTCTTAGTAGTACTTTGTTATCCAATGCTTTTTATTACCAGTTTTGATCCTACTTTTGCTTCTTCTTTAGGGGTAAATACAAAACTTTGGCATCATATACTCATGGTGGCTACCTCTATTACCACAGTAATGGCTTCTAAGGTTGTTGGGGCTGTTTTGGTTGTTGGTTTCTTTGTGATACCTCCTACTACTGCCTATTTACTTACTAATAGCTTGCCTATTATGCTATTGCTTGCTTTATGTATTAATATAGTGGTGGCTTTTGGCGGATATCAAGTTGCTGTTATTCTCAATAGTTCTGTAGCAGGTGCTATAATTGCATTTGCTACTTTTTTGTTTTGCTTAGCTTTTTGCATTTACAAATATCACTCTTACAGAATTACTTAGTGATTATTATTAAGTATTCATGTTTTAAAGTTTACCATTAGGCTTCAATAATATCCTTTGATAGCTGTTTTAATTCTTGTGCCATTTTTTTAATCCATACTTTTTGGCTTCTGGCACAAATGTCTCTTTTGCTTTTTGCTCTCTATCTTCTCTAAAAGATATACCTTCTATAGTACGCATATTGTGTAAACGGTATCCTAACTTTATCAACGTACTATCTTTATATGATTTTTTAAATAAAGAGGCTAGGCTTCCTTCTTTGTCTAGTTTTATTTTGCGCTGATTACTACTATATAGGTGGGTGACATCATTTACAATTTTGGCTACTTTATCACCAAACATAACTAACAACTGTTGATGTGTGTAAGTTGTATCCTCTACAGTATCATGCAAAAGAGCAGATATAATAACATGGGAATCTTTGGTATAGTCAAGTAAGATAGTGGCGACTTCTAGAGGGTGTAAATAAAATGCTTCTCCTGTCTTTCTGCGTTGATTGCGATGGTAATGCTTAATAACTTTTAGTGCCTTAACTATCTGCTCTCTGTCCTTAAGAGAAAAGTTTTTTTGTTTAATACTAGATAGAAAAGCTTTATCTTGCTCTGCATCTAATGGGACAGTTTTATTTAATAACTCATCAGCAAATACCTTAATCTTGGGAAGGGCTTTGACATTAAGTGGTATAATATACTCTTGCATTGTATCTTCCTTTATATTGGATAGGCCATAATGTGCTTTAACAATACGCTCATTTTTTACAAGTTTAAAGTTTTGAGATGTAAAGCTCCTCTCTGTTTTATTAATTTTTTTACATAGGACTTTTGCGGTGCAGGAATAAACGGTTTTGTTGTGATAACAATACGTAATGCTTCTTCTAATTTAGGCCCATCTTCTGGAAGTGACCTACAAAAACAAAGTAACTGCGAATATGGTACCTTAGAATGTGTTATATGGTGTATTATATACTTATGATAGATATATCAAAGACTTACTTACT
>PJEL010005646.1_pt1 | contig 10074 bp, 9 predicted proteins | sample 1853271 | NCBI WGS metagenome assembly PJEL01 (sample SAMN08108733, study PRJNA415343) | Invertebrate metagenome, whole genome shotgun sequencing project. | host: Globobulimina | place: Sweden: Gullmar Fjord | collected 2015-08 | reverse complement strand
AAAACTTAACAAAAAATTGAGGAGTGATACATGTTCTTAGAAATACCAGATACCATTGAAAAATATGCTAATAAAATGTGTAAACTATGGTACGAATGGAACTCAAAACAACAAGATGAAATATGGGCCTACATAAAAAAAACAATGGAACAATCGGCAACGAGCCTGCCTCCATGGAAGCTCAAAAAAGAAAACTATGGCCAACGCATACACTCATATTTTCAATCACAAAGCTGGACTATAGGTTTAAATTACGATGTATGTAAGCTAAACCCGCCATTTAAGGCCTTTTTAGAATTCGTATCATCGCCATATCATGAGTTAAGACACTCTGAACAATACTATATGATTGCATTAAGTATACTTAGCGGCAAGGAAGTTCCCTCCGGGAAAAGTCAAACATCTGCCAAGGATTTCCTCAATACAAAGCAACTAGCTAAATATAGATTTAAACAAAAGGTGAATATATTCGAAGTCGATAAATTAGCACGTCAAAAAACCGTGCAAAATTGGTTGGATATTCCCATTTCTATCGTACAACATGCTGACAACAACCGAAATAAATACATAAAACTGACTAAGAAAATCCAAAAATCAGTTATACACTGGAATTCTCAAACATATGGGTCCGGCCGGCAACATGGTGACCTACTACAAAAAAAAATTGAAAAATTAACACTGGAAGGTGCAAAAATACCTGCAGAACTGAAGAAGATTTACAAACGCCTATCATATGAAAAAGACGCATTTGCTATCCAGGCTTTAGTCGAAAATGCTATAAAAACAAAACTGAAAAAATCATTGCCGAAAGACAAAGATGACCTGCCCCCCTCAAAACCTAAAAAACCACCTAAAATAAAAAAACCCCACTAAACATAATTAACCCAGGCAAACCAAGAAAGACTCACACAGGAACGGGGCGGACCACACCAACTGACTGTTATTGGGAATTAACGGTCAAAAAAGATAAGTCACGTGCAAACAGACATTTTATCCTAGACAGCATCTGAATTATTACCCACAGATGCTATAGGCGGGATGTACTGAAATTTGCCAGAAATAAACAACGTTGGATTTATTTTGTCAGCCTTTTAAGCAGCAATAAACAAAAAAGCCACAAGACAAATGGCAGCCCAAGACTGACTGTATCGATGAGCAGGGCGTTAGGGTGGTAGGGAATTTGCCAAGTGACTGACCAAGTGAGAATGACAGCAAGAAAATAGCCTATGACGAGCATCGCTTTTGACAGACGACTGAGCGGCATTGACCTCGTTACGCTCAGAACGATTATTATCAAAAGAAACTCAAGCCCCATAACAACCTCGAAGAAGTTAGGTTTTGCGGCTGGGCAATAAAAATCCCTGCTCGATGAGTTTTCGGATCAGTTGACATACGGTTGGAGTAATCTGAGCAGGTTCTGCTCCAAGAGAAGAAGCCATGTCAGGGATAAGCTCCTTCAGCTGTTTTTTTCCATCGCACTTGATGAGCATATTTGCCATTAATGGGTCGGAATTTCCCTTGTAGGCAAATCCCTTTGCCAGCGAGATAAAGGACGCCGTTGCTTTCCAGCCCTGCTCGGTGGGGTCAAACTGCTGCTCAAGGCGGATGTCCGGCGAGTAGCACAGGCGACTGTTTAAAAGATCATCATCGTTTCCCACTGTTTCAATAAAATCCCTCAGTTCAAAACCCTTGGCGATTGATTCGCCGCAAGGGCCTAGCATCTTTTCCGGGCTTTCATCAGCCCGAAACCAGTTAACCTTGCCTGCTGCTTTACGCATGGTGATTAGTCCGGCGCCAACCGATTCTATGCCAAGTTTTTTATAGTAGGCCATCCATTTCTCAAACCGCTTGGCAAACTCTGTTTCCTGATCAAAAAACTCAGTGTGTTTAATCCAGGTGGAGGCATAGGTTGCTGCTGTCAGAGATTCTGATCGCATCACCCAGGCATCACAGCCGGTTCCCTCAAACCAGCTTTTGAGCCTTTCATGCCAGTCCTGGCCCCCCAGCTCTGCCCAGTTGCATAGAATCTGGCAAAATCCACCTTCATGAAGAATTTTGGGAACTTCGCGGACGATCCGGCGAGTGACAGAGTCGGCCTCCATGCCCCCATCTCGATAAATGAAACGTGTTTCCGGTGAAATTACAAAGGGCGGATTGCTGACAACCAGGTCAAATTGCTGGCCGGCAACCGGCTGAAAAAAGTCGCCCTGCAGGCACTCTATGTTGGAGAGAGCGTTCAGCTTTGCATTAAACTTGGCCAGTTGTACGGCCCGGAGATTGATATCCACGGCAACAGTGTGATCGCTGTGCGGCGATGCGAGAAAAGCATGGACCCCGCAGCCGGCACCAAGGTCAAGGGTGCGCCGCGACTGCCTGCGGATCGTCAGGTTTGACAAGGTAATCGTGCTGCTGCCGATGCCCATGACATAATTTTCCCGCAAGGGCGTCTGCATGATGGAGGTCAAGTCAAAGGCAATGACAAGGTTTTGAAACGGCAGCAGTTTTACGGCTGCAACAACCTCATCCCCCCGACAATGGATAAGCCCAGCCTGCTGCCAGGAGACAAGGGTCATCGGCTTGATGGCCTTTTCCAAAATGCTTTTCTCCACCACCATTTCCATGAGAAAGAGGCGGACAAGGATATGCAGAGGAGAACCGGTGCTGGTTCTTTCAAGCAGCAAGGGGTGATCGTTGCCTTTCATTACCTGAAGGTCGCTCAAACCTATGCTGTCAAGCACACCGGAATCCATGTAGCCGACACGCTGCAGCAAATCACGTAAGCGACCAAAATCGTCCTGATCATGAAAATCAAAAAGGGTGGTGCTTGCAGAGTGCTCCATTATTTCATTCCTTTACCGGTCATGGCATATGGTCATGTTTAAGTGAGGTGAAAAAGCCTGGATAAAGAAGATAATCCTCCACGTATTTTCTTTTTTCACTGTTGACCTCAGAGTAGCACATGGAAATACAGACAGGAAGGAAATGGTAAAAAAACGTAAGAGAGAACTTTCGTAGAAAATATCGTAAAGAAAAAAATCCAGGGAGGGAAAGCTGCTGCTGAAACCCAACTACGCAAGCCAGAAAAACCGGCAAAGAATGAAGATCCGGGACAGAATTGTTTTTTGGTTAAACCAATTCTGTCTCCGAATCGGTTCCCAGAGGTCCTTGTCTATGGTTTACCTGCAGCTACTGGATCAATATCAATTACCCATATATCAATTTGACCTCCAAAAAATACTATTATCCCGTCAGCATCTGGCTTTGTCTCACCCTCAAGTCGAACAGTATAATAGTCAGGAATGTCGAGATATCCGTCATCAGCCATGCCTTTCACTTCATCCATCTCAAATTTTGCCACGAAAAACCCAAGGTTATCAGCCTTCCAACTCTCAATTTCTAAACCATTTAATGTTACAGTGTGCGCATTTACCTGCCAATACTTAATGTTTGTATGCACGGTAACGACAGTTCCGGAACTTTCTATATTCAACACTTTTGGAGCAACATCGATTCCTATTTCTAATCCCTCACCATGCACAGTTCCGGCAAGAGCCATGAACAACAAACAGCAAATGAAAACTCCACCTTTTTTTGCTAAACTTCTAAACTTTTTTACGCTTGTCATAACACCACCTCCGCTTTTCATTTTTAATGCGCTTACCTTAACTGTATCTCACAACGTCACAAAATCCTCCAAATGGAGAAAAATACAAACAAAGGTGTCTATTGCCTAAATCCTCCTAAAAATACGCATTTAAACACAAATGATAATGAGCATTGACGAAAAGACCAGATGGCAAAAAGTCGCACCACTGAGTGGTCATGACCCAATACTATGAAAAGATAATATGCAACACAACGGAGGGAAATACTAAAATACCGCAAATTTTGACCAAATAAACTGCTCAAAGAAGCAAAGTTTCACATTTATGACTTTGAAATAATGGAGAAAACAAATCATTACAGTTGACATGATCCCTTGAAGCAAATACGTTATTTTTATAGTAAATGGCTTTTTCAACTAGATGTACTTTCATCTTGTTAAAACCCAAAAAAGGGGAGAGGTCAAAAACATGTCTAAGCCCATCTCATTCGGCGAACTTGATTTTAATCTTGTCGCTTCCATGGAAGAAAGTCGCGCGGTTCCCGAGGCGGAAACACCCTTTCGTATGCTGGTCATGGGGGATTTCAGCGGCCGGGCCAACCGGGATCTGGACAAATCAGGCAAGGCATTGACTGGACGTAAGCCCATTTTGGTGGACCGGGATACTCTTGATGAGGTGCTGAAGAGATTTAAGATGGAAATAGAACTGCCTCTGCTGGGGGAAAATGCTCCACCTGTTCGTATCCAATTTTCCGAGCTGGATGACTTTCACCCTGACGCTCTTTACCAGCAGCTTGATGTCTTTCAGGCATTAAAAGATACCAGGCAGAGTCTTTATGATCCCGCAACATTTGCCGACTTTGTTGAAAAGTTGCAGCCCCCTGCCCCTCCTGAAAAAAAGACTGCGCCGACTCAACTCACTGCTCAAGAGACAACAGGCGGTCTTTTAGACCAGATTATCGAGCAAAGCCAAGCTGAACCGCAAAGAACTGATTCATCAGAATCCCCTACAGAGTGGGATTCTTTTCTGCACGGTATCGTTAAACCGCATCTTGTTGCAAAGGCCCATCCCAAACAGCAGGAAATGATCGATGCGGTGGACGCGGCAGCCGGAGAGCTGATGCGGATGATTTTGCACCACCCCGTTTTCCAGGAGATGGAGGCGACCTGGCGCGGCCTTTATTTCCTGGTCAAAAGGCTTGAGACCGATGAGAGGTTGACGGTTTCTCTTCTTGATCTGTCAAAGGATGAACTGCAGGCAGATCTGGCCGCCAGAGAAGATCTTACCACCTCGGCAATGTACAGAATTTTGGTGGAGCAGACTGTGCAAACAGTTGGCGGGCAGCCCTGGGCACTTGTGGCAGGAAATTTCATCTTTAAAAAGAAAAAAGAAGATATAGAGCTGCTTGGACGCATGGCGAAAATTGCCGGGTCATCAGGAGCCCCTTTTATTACCGGAATGAGCGACACACTCTTTTGTGAGAACTCTTTTGCCCAGACAGCGGACCCTGATGACTGGCAGCCCCAGGTGGACTCAGCATTGGATGAAGCATGGGACAAACTAAGAAAGCTGCCGGAGTCGTTATACCTTGGCCTTGCTCTTCCTTGTTTTTTGCTTCGCCTTCCCTATGGTGCTGACACCGATCCTCTTGACCTCTTTGAGTTTGAAGAAATGGAGCCAGATCCCAAGCACCGACACTACCTTTGGGGAAATGGTTGTTTTGCCTGTGCCCTTCTTCTCGGGCAGAGTTTCAGCCTGCAGGGCTGGCAGATGAGGACAGGCAGTATGCTTGATATCGACAATTTGCCGCTCCACATTTACAAGGATGGTGGTGAGTCACGCCTGACCCCTTGTGCCGAAGTTGTTTTCACTGAACGGGCTGCTGAAAAAATACTTGGTCATGGGGTTATGCCTCTTCTTTCCTTTTTGAACCAGGACAGGGTGAGACTTGCCCGCTTCCAGTCTCTAAAAGAACCGCTCACCCGGCTGGCTGGACCATGGAGTGAATAAGATGTCTGACATGCTGGTTAAACTCCATGAACTCCCTGACACACTACATCAGCTTAACAAGCTGCGCAGTAAGGGCATCAGTGTACGGCCGGCCATGGCCAGTGAAAAACACCTGGTGGTTAACTGGGTGGCAGAAACCTTTGGACGCCTGTGGGCCAGTGAATGTGATGTGGCCTTTAGCAATCAGCCAATTTCATGTTTTGTCGCCTCAAAAGACAGGAAAATAATTGGTTTTTCCTGCTTTGACTGCAGTTTTCCTAATTTTTTCGGCCCACTTGGGGTAAACGAGGAGTTTCGTGGCCAGGGAATCGGCAGGGTATTATTGATATCCTCCCTGCAGGCCATGTCAGCAGCCGGGTATGTATATGGCATTATCGGCAACACGGATTCCCCATCTTTTTATGAAAAAAACGTTAGCGCAATTGTCATAGCCGGATCACCTTCGGACGCTTATCAAGAGTGGTTAAAGGGATAACATGCGAAATGAGTTTCTTCGACTCCAAGGAGAGCATGAAAAATTATCATATCTCATTGACATAAGTATGGATATCTTGCTATCAAATAAGAAGACCTTTTTGTTCCCTGGCAGGATGAAGTGATGGCTGTGACCTGAATACATTCAACAAAAAAGGCTCATTTTTATGGGAAACAATCCTCCTCCCCGTACAGCACCTGTGAGAGCTCTTATTCCTCCCACAGCTGAATCCAGTACAACTGTGTGCCGTCGTTTCTTGCGAACCGGCGACCGTTCGTCCATGCCCCGTAACCTGCCGCCACCAGACAACGGCGAAGTGCACATCTTTTTTTCCCGGGAGGGGCTGGTATCCCATTTTAATTCAATTCCCGCCGACCAGAGGGGAAACCTCTATAATGAAGATCCGGACGCATTCCGTGGTCAGGTGAGAGGCCGCCAACAGGACGGCCCTGAGCCCCCGATAGTAGCTATTCCCCGGGGAATCTTGAATATCACTATCCCCAGTTCCCAGCCCCACTATATTTATCTGGTTGAACAGTACGAATGGGGGAGAACCGTGATGATGGGCATCGGTACTGCAAGAAGGGCCACCACCTCCACCCCGCCAAGCGCCACACCCCAGGGACATGTGGCAGCGGCCGGCGCCCATGGTCAAGCCATGGGTAATGCAGTGGGGCTGGCCCTGGATTACCTGGCCAGCATCGGTCAGGCTTTCCAGGAAAGAGTGCACCATCTTGTTGTCATCTATCAGCCCCCGGCAACCCTGGGCGGCTCCTGGGACGTTTTACGTGAGGATCCGTATCATGTGGTGATGATGCGCCCCATGGGAGCCCATCTACGGGTAAGCAGTATCTGGCAGGTTGCCCCACCGCATATAGCAAGGGATTATCTGAGATAATTTTTTAAATGACAGATATTTTTTAAATGATTTTTAAGTAAGTGACGAAGAAAAAGGGGTCCAGCATGTTTACTCAAGAAAATAGGACGCTTACCATTGAAACCCCATTGGGGCAGAATGCTCTGCTGCTGACCGGTTTTTCAGGTATAGAGGAAATTTCTTCACCTTTTTCCTATGAATTGATTCTGCTGTCTGAAAATTCAAACATCGAATTTGACCAGATTATAGGAGAAAATGTTACGGCGGCCATTGAACTTGCTTCTGGTGAAAAACGTTATTTTAACGGCATAATCGGCAACTTTTCCCAGAAAGGCGGCCGTCAGGCATCCTCTGAGAGCGGTGTTTATCTTTCCACCTATACCGCCCTGCTTGTCCCCTGGTTCTGGCTTTTAACCAGGTCAACCAATTCCAAGATCTTTCAGGAAGTCTCTGTGCCGGATATTGTTGAGCAGATTTTTGAGGAAAGGGGGCTTGTTGATTTTCAATTAAATCTGCAAAGGACCTATGAACCGAGAAATTACTGCGTCCAGTACCGGGAGACAGACTTTAATTTCATCTCACGCATCCTGGAAGAAGAAGGTATTTTCTACTTTTTCACCCATGAAGAAGGAAAGCACACCATGGTTCTGGCCGATCTGGCCAGTGAACACCCTCCCTGCCCAGAGCAGGAGCAGGCCCGCCTACAGATTTCCTCATCCCAGGAGGAGGACTTGATTACCAGCCTGGAGAAAACCCAGGAGATCCGCATCGGTAAATATAGCACCGGCGATTACAATTATCTGTCCCCCACTACAAATTTGTCAGTGGAGGTTGAAAGCAGTGTGGAGCTTGGTCCATGGGACAGGGAAGTCTATGATTTTCCAGGTGAGTTTAAAACCCGTTCCCAAGGTGAAAATCTGGCCGGTATCCGTATTGAGGGAGAGGAGGCGAAAATTACCACCATCAAAGGCTCCAGTACCTGCCGCGCCTTTGCCAGTGGTTATAAATTTGAACTGCTGGATCATTACCGGCAGGAAATGAATAACAACCAATACCTTCTTCTTTCAGTCAACCACATGGCCCATCAAAGTTTTGAGGTGTCTGGGGCCGGAGCCCAAAGGTCTGAAACCTATTCAAACAGTTTTATCTGTATGCCTCATGACACTGTGTACCGTCCAGCCATGGATACACCGAAGCCAGTGATGTGGGGCAGCCAGACCGCCTTTGTGGTGGGGCCTTCTGACGAAGAGATATATACGGACGAACATGGTCGGGTCAAAGTCCAGTTTCATTGGGACCGCGTTGGAGAGAACGATGAAAACAGCTCTTGCTGGATCAGAGTCAGCCAATCCATGGCCGGAAATGGCTGGGGCGCACTGTTTCTGCCCCGCATCGGCCATGAGGTGGTGGTGGATTTCATTGAAGGGGATCCAGACAGACCGATCATCACCGGCCAGGTCTATCACGGCAACAACATGCCTCCATACCCATTGCCGGCTGAAAAGACCAAGAGTACCTTTAAATCCAACAGCTCCCCGTACGGTGGGGGATATAACGAGATCCGCTTTGAGGATAAAAAGGGCGAAGAACAGCTTTTTATCCATGCCGAGTACAACCAGGACATCCGCACTGAGAACGATCTCATTGAATGGGTGGGTAATGAAAGCCATCTGATAGTGGTGCAAGACCAACTGGAAAAGACCGAAGGAACTAAACATCTCACTGTGTCCGGCGACCATAACGAAAAGGTAGACGGCACTGTTTCCCTGGAAGCGGGAATGGACATGCAGGAAAAAGTGGGAGGCAAACATGCCCTTGACGCCGGACAGGAGATTCACTTGAAGGCGGGCATGAAGGTCATTGTCGAGGCAGACACCCAGATATCTCTCAAGGTAGGCGGCAACTTTGTTGATATCGGCCAATCAGGAGTGACCATCCAGGGGACCATGGTGAAGATTAACAGCGGCGGCTCTGCCGGCGCAGGCTCCGGTTCATCTCCTGAGGCCCCGCAGGAACCGCGGCTGGCAGACACCGATGAGCCGGGTGAGACAGCTGAACTTATAATAACTTCGCCGCCTCCTCCCACCCCCCAAGTCCGGGCATTTACGTCTGCTGCAGAATCGGGAACACCGCTCTGCGACACCTGACCGACTTAACTCTGAGCCCGTGTGGCTCAAAATGAAGAAAGAGGCAGTCATGGCATCACCTCAAATTGATCAAATTATAAGCCGGTTATGGCGACCAGTGGAGGGGCAGGCTCCCCTGAAGGTGTATGCCCTTGTGGATGCAGCCAGGAGTGAGTTGATATATCCGAAGATTATGGGAGCAGAAGCTAAGAGCGTCTGCCTGCACCGGGGCAAAATGGCCGAAGAGCTTGCCTGGGTGGCACCCTATCTTGTAGAGCTTGAACGCGAAGATCCTTTTACCCACTGGCTGCTGGACAGCGGCTGGGGAAAAAGCCAATGCGTTTTCATCCGATCTTCCGCTACGCTTAACGAACTCAAACGTCATTTTCGCACTTTTCTAACCGTCTATGATGAGGAGGGAAAATCCTATTTTTTCCGTTTTTATGATCCCAGGGTCTTCAGGGTCTATTTGCCAACCTGCAATGAGGAGGAGATAAAAACAGTCTTTGGCCCGGTGGAAAATTTCATACTGGAGGAAAAGGAGGCGGCCTTTATGCTGATGTTCGCCCGGCAAGATGAAAACCTGCAAACCGAAAAAATATCCCTGGCGTAACAGTCATCTGGTCCGGAGACGTTCATTTTGATAATACGCAAAGAACAGCAGGAAAAATTAAGCAACTATATGGCGGACAGCTTTGAAGACAAGCTCCTTGTCCATTTTGAAGAATTTTTCCCCCTTCATTTTAAAATGCTTGGCCAAAAAACCCTGCAGAACACCATCCATCATGGTGTCATAGCTGCCGCAGCCTATGATGTCCTTTCCCAGCGGGAGATGTGCTACTATATCAGCATGATGCTGATGTTTGGCAGCGGGTTTGACCACGACCCCCAGCTTCCCTGGGCTGCTGAGCTGCTGAATGACAGATCGCTGGATCATCACCCTGACCGGGTGGAACTGGTTTATCAAAAGGCCTTGGAATA
>PJEL010005645.1_pt1 | contig 10075 bp, 14 predicted proteins | sample 1853271 | NCBI WGS metagenome assembly PJEL01 (sample SAMN08108733, study PRJNA415343) | Invertebrate metagenome, whole genome shotgun sequencing project. | host: Globobulimina | place: Sweden: Gullmar Fjord | collected 2015-08 | reverse complement strand
GATACGAACTTATTATGACAATTTCTTACTGGGGTGCACATAATAAGTTCAGTAATGATAATAATAAACTTCAAGCTATTTCTAGTAAAATTTTAGAGTTAATATAAATTTAAGGAGGGTGTATGTTATCGTTAAATGCAATGATCGACTGTATTCTTAAGTTACAGTATTCCAAATTAGTTTGTCTATACTCCATTCTGGAAAGAATCAGAAATAAAAATGGATTTCCCGAAGAAATTTGTACTAATTTAAATCAGGGAAGTTTATTGGGGCAAATAATACAAACTTACATCACCTCAAAAGAAGTACCTAAGGTAGTTAACGAGTTGGATAAAATTTCATCATACTCAACTGAAGCCCTTATTCATGCGACACTGAAAATGGAAGCAATTGACGATAAGGAACTTCATAATAAACTATATAACTTATACCCATCACTTGGAGATAATTAATGTTTATGACATCCTTAGGTTCCACCTATAATGACTTAGTACGAGTCAAATATGATGGAACTATTCATCAACGAGGTTCCCTTACAATATTTGTATCATCTTATATTTGTGATAAGATAATGCATATATTAAAATGGGAATCTCATTCGGGTCAGAGGGTATCATTAACAATCGTTAATAATATCCCCTGCGTTGCGGTAATATCAAAAAGAACTGGAAAACCAGTTAATGATAAATGCCGTATCATCAAAAATTACAATAGTTATCCTAAATGTGGGATGACGCCAATTGAAATATCTGATGACTGGTTTCATATAGGTCATCAGATAATTTCAATAACATAAGGGACTGAGTCCCTTTTTTGGTTATTCATTGATAGCAATTGCTGCATTAGCATACATTACACACTCTTGTAATTTCCTAAATGCTATTGTTTTTTCAGCACTATTAGGACAATTTACATTAATAAATTGTGCAAAAAATTTTGCATTATCTCTTATTTTTTCATATCTTTCAGTTTGATCATCTTTTGGAGGATGATATTTAAATGTATTTTCTATATCCATAATCTTCCTTTAAATTAGATGTACTAAAAATGAGTAATTACATATTATATAAAATAAAGTAATTACTCATTTTTTTGTATTTTAAAATTAAACTTCTTTGAATTTATGTATTGTTGTCTTGTTTAACACCATGAGATTCTTGATCTGCATAATCTTCTTTATCAAAATAATCAACATTAGCTGATTGTCCACTAATACCTCTACTCTTAGTCATGCCTTTTGATAAAGATTTAAAAGCTGCTTCAGTCCCACCCGGAGTATGAGCATAAGACATTGTATGATGTCTGGCAATATTGAGATTATCAGCAACATCAAACGCATTTTGATTTGCTCCAAGATAAACAAACTCCCAGTTATATTTTTTATCTTGATGTTTTATCATTTTAGAAATATCATTTCCAGAAATTTCAACACTTGAGTTCTCATATCCATCTGTAAGAATTACAAATATGACTTTTTCAGGTCTTTCATCATCTTTCATAGACTTAAATCGAGATCCTGCTTCAGTTATAGCTCTACCAACTGCATCATATAAGGCAGTCATTCCAGATGGTCTATATGTATTAGTTGTCATTTCGGGAACGTCATTAATATCAAGTCCATTATGGACTATTGAATAGGTTGTGTCGAATTCGACAAGTGAAAATTTTGCTTCACCTTCAACTTTTGTTTGGTCTTCAATGAATTGATTAAATCCTCCAATTGTATCTTGAAGGACTGCTCTCATAGAACCAGACTTATCAAGAACTAAAATAATATCAGTATATCCTTTTTTCATTTTTCTCCTCATATATTTTCATTATTCGATAATACTAATTATTGTACTTTTACAGGTTCAAAACATTTAATACAATATAATGATGGTACATGAATCATTTGATCTTGTCCAGTTGGATTATTTGGGTCCATTCCCGAAGCTCTTACTATTTGAATTCCTTCTTTAAATATAGTACATCCACATTTACATAAAACTGGTTTTGCATTTTGGATTAATTTTTTAAGGAGTTCTTGCTGAGCTTGAGCTTGCATTTCTGGAGTGATTCCTGGGGGTGCCCCCTGAGGTGCTTGATTCATATTCTTAATTCTCCTTTTCACATTTCAATAAAATTATTTACTGGGTGCTGGTTCAGTTGGTGGTTTTAACATTGGGACTCCATCCTGTAAGATGGCATGACATTTTTTACACATGATAACGTCAATGGGGACATTTTTTGGTCCAGTTTGTTTTGTATCTAATCTTTTAATGACAAATCCAACTTCCCAAACCATTCCTTTACATTCTGTACAACTTACATTGGGAAGATCCATTATATTAATAGATTTTGATTGACCAGGTTGTTCTGGTTTAACTTCTTCTTTTTTATCTTCGGACATTATATTACTTTGCCTCCTCTATGATTGCATAAACTTCTCCAATTGCAATTACTTTATATACAATATCATTTAACATTACATCCATACCCGCTCTTTCATGAAATATAATAGAATCACCCTTTTTAATATCTTTAACATCAGGACCTGCTGAAATAACAACTCCTGTATTTTGAGGGGTCAGACTATTAGCAGTTTCAGGAATGATAATTCCACTTGATGTTTTTGATTCTTTAGACTTCAGTTGTACTACTATTTTGTCTTCTACTGCTATTACGTTCATTTGGTGTCCTTTCTCTTTTTTCCATTCGTTTAATACTTTCAGCATTTTTTCGTTTTTTCTTCTCACACTTCTTTTCGAAAAATTTCCGCTGATTAAGTTCTTTAATGATTCCTGTTTTTGAAATTATTCTTTTGAATCTCCGACACATTCCTTCGAATGATTCTCCATGTCTTTTAATAACTCCTATTCCATGACTATCTGAAACTGTATTTTTATCTTTATATAAAGCCATAAATAATATGATCCCTTGTACTAAAATTCATTTTAAATTCTTCCGCCATGTCAAAAACAACAGGGGAATTTTTGAGCAATTCTTTTCTTGTTTTTCCCTGAGGCATTAAATAAGTATATTTATTTAATCCTCGGTCTTTAAGTTGGGTAAGAAATTCAAGAATAAGATCATTTTGCTCAGCTACAATTTTAATTATTACTTTTTCCGAGGAATCAAAAATAGCTCTAATATTATCTACTCTATTCAGTTCCCGCATTAGTCCTCGATCAGTAAAAAATTTTGGAGAATATACAATTCGTATATTCTTATCCGGAGGTAACCTACTTACTAAATCTTCGATATTACACCCATTAGTCTCCACATTTGCAATTGAATAATTTAGATTCAATAAAGATGTAGTATATTCAAGATATTCATCAATTAGTGGCTCTCCTCCACTTATCAAAAGACCCAGTTTTTCCTTATCAAGTTTATTTTGTATATCAACTAATTTAAATTCACCTTCATCTGATATACGAAGTTTTAATAATGTGTCGCAAAAATTACATGGAGTTCCATTTTCAACTCTATCACATTTTTTAAATCTTAATAATAACATTCGTTTTCCAGAATCTGGACCTTCACCTTGAAATGTTACAATATTTTCGATAAGTTTTACAGTTTTCACTATTTATTATTTCTCCTTTCTATAAAATTCGGTTATTTTTAATTTTAATCTTTCAATATTTTTAAATTCTCTCTCCCATATTATGAGAGTTTTATAACCATTATTCTCAAAATGTGATTGTCTTTCTTGTTCATGTATTTGTTCATCAATTCCAGTTACTTCTTTACTATGCCAGTAATCACCGAATAGTTCAATTATTAATTTTTTTTCTTTATGTTTGAAATCTGGATTTTTTCCACCAATCCATTTAGAAGAATCTCCTACAAACTTAAATTCATCTGGATATAATTTATTCAATATTTCAATCATATGTTTTTCTAATAAATTTGGCTTCATATCAAGACCTTTTTTTCTCTTTTCTAAAAAATCTATGGTGTGATATAATCTATTAAGTAAATTAGATGCAAACTGTTTTCTTTTTTTACATGCACTAGTATGTTCAGAACAACATAATTTTCTATTTTTAAACTTATATTTTGCTATTTCTCCACAACCATAATCGCATAATTCAGTTGTTAATATTCTCATTGCATTATGTAATCTCTTTTTACCTTTGAAACGACTTGATGTAGATTTTTTCATTGATGGACATTTTTCCCATTTTTCTGAACAACAATACTTTTTAGATTTTGGGTTTTGCTATCTTATTACACCCATATTCACATAAATGATCAGTATTTACTTTATTAAAAATTTGTTTATGATTTATTCTTGAAGAACAATAATTACTACAAAATCTTCTATATCCTACTAATCCTCCTCCAAATTTTGTATATTTTGGTCTATTTTCTAATTTACTTATACAACATGGATTTTCACAATATTCTTCATATTTTATTTTATAAAACCTATCATAATAATCTTTAATCTTAACATTATGTAACATCCAAATATGATTGGTTAAACTTTTTATATTTTTTAATTTTTCATTACATATTTTACACACAACATTCATTTATAATCCTCCTATATAGGTTTTATGAAAAATGAAAGTAAGAAGAGTAATATAGGTACTCCTCAAGGTGGCCAAACCCTGTCCTTTCATTAATCATTTTCATTTACTATTTGTTCTTATTATAATGCAATATTAACTTAAAATGTCAAAATATTATTCTTTTGTTTTACTTGAGCAACAGGTTTAAGCAATAAGTCATGTCTATCTTTGAAAGCAAATTGAAGGTTTCCTTTCAAGTCAGGGATAATATAAGATGGGAGATATAACTCTTCATCAGGGATTGCAATTGTTTCAAATTTATTTCCTTCACTAATAAATTTATCATATTTTATCACAATTTCTTTTGGAGCTTTATCCCTATCAATCCCTTTAACTCTAAACATATATGCCTTTGAACCGACTGTATGAGCATGGTATACTATAGAATTCCATGCTTCCATTGCCTTAACTCCTTGGGAAATTACTTTATATTCACTTAATTTTTTCCCATATGATACAGGTCTTGCAATACTTTTATCTCCTTTTGCTATTAACTTTATAAACTCTTCTTCCATACTCGAGATATATTCATAAATATTTGGAAGAGATACTGTTTCTGATTTAAGAATTAATTCTAATAATTGTTTCAAAAATACTTTACTCATCGAAGGATAATCAGATCTTTTAATTTCAAGTCCCATATAACTTACATCATCAATCACTTTACCTTCTTGATTTGTTACTCTAATTGCATATCGTTTCTTTGCTAAGAATAAACCTCTTGATATAATCAACTCATTTTTCAATACTAATTTATTTCTTTCAAATGGGACGTTATGTTTTTCAACCATCTCTTTCATTATAGTTTCATTTAAATATTTCTGTAATTGATTACACCACTTTATTATATTTTCGTCAGATTTATCACCTTTAAAAGATTGAAAGCATGTGAAAATAGAATCTGTGTCCCCTGCAATAATATATGGAGTACTTGGAACTCGTTTCCACATTTCTTCTTTAATATACATTTCTTTTTTAGTTAAAGGTTTTGCTCTTCTTAATTTTTTCTCTGTAGTTAAATGATCCATAAACTCATTGCCTTCAATAATACTCCATTTCAATCCTTCTTGTCCAGATAAAGTAACTGCTGTAGCACATGATATATCATAGAATCTAAATACTTTATTAGAAATTGCTCCGTATAATGAATTAGCAAGAACCTTATATGAATATTGTCTTGTATAATAATAATCAAAGTCTGCATCATTATTGTCTTCTTTAGCTGTAAGCATTAAGTTTTTATATTCTTTGCGGGAACTCAATAACATAGTAAGAATTTCATTATATATAGATTCTTTATCATCATGTTGAGTAAAGAAACAACCATTAATTGTAAACAATGGATTTTCATCTTTTACATATTGAAGAAGCTCATTTTTAGTAAATTTCTTCTCTATTTTATCTCCCATTGGATCCATAATTATTTCAATTTCATTAGGTAAAGAATCTTTATTATATGTTAAATCAAAACCTAACTCACGATCTTTCAATTTCATTATGAAATTATTTGGTCCAATATTATAAGTAATGATAAGACTGGGATATAGTGAGGTGAAATCGAAGTCTGTAATATTATCATATATTCCTGGAACTGGTTCATATACAAATCCTCCTGGAAATTTATCTTTTGATGCATGGGGGTCTCCGTTTTTAGATGCTAACCCTTTCTTCTTCAAAAATGAAACAACAATTGAATCAATTTGTCCTAATACAGCAGACCCAGAATCAAAACTTGTATTGCAAATTATTCTAATCTCATTTAAGAAATTTACATGATTAAGTTTGTTTTCCAAATTCTGAATTAATACTGTATCCATTATATTATATTCTATTAATTTATTAAGAGCTTTATAATACATTTGATTTATTGGGTATTCCATTTGAATTTTTGTTTCACCAATTTCTGTTTCCCCAATAAATCCTAATTTGTAAGATTCTTTTTTAGTAAATGTAAACATTTTATAAAGATGCAGTTGATCTAATGGGACACATCCTCCAATATTACATGAGAACCTAAAAGCGTCTACAAAGAATTCTCCAAATTTTGAAAATGAGCTCTGAATAATTTTTATCTTTGGAAGTCTATTAAAAATATATTCCAAATCAAATGCAATAGAGTTCCAACCTGTTATATAATCAGGATCGCATTCTTTAAAATCTTTAATGAATTGTCTCATTAATTTAAATTCATTATCAAATATTTTTAATTCAACTCCTTCTTTTTCAGTAATTGGTTCTGTCTTATTATCAATGACATAACATACTAATTTCTTATGAAAAGATGTTGTTATCATATTAATTGGATATTTTGCTTCTTTTGGTTCAGGAAATGTTTGGTTGTCAATACCTGTATCAATTTCAATATCAAAGAAGTATATATTTAAATCAACCTTTTTAGCTTCTCCCTTTGTATTAAGATAATAATCAATAGCATGTTTTTGAGTTATTTTCATATCACCTTCATATGTAGATTCAGGATCTAATAATGCTTTTTGTCTATAATGACATGTTCCTTGAATTAAATTATCATACGGTATAATTTTTTCAGCTTTAATATCAGTAGGAGCTGTATAGTAATAATACATATCATTTTCAGTATGATATATTTTATTATTATCTTTATCTCTAAAGATGTATAATACTTTATTATCTTTTGTTATAAATTGTATGTCAACTAATCTAAATTCATCTGTATAAAATTTATCAGGTATTTTATAGCTCAGAATTCCTTTTTTAATATCATTACTCTCTTGTTTAATTTTTGTATCTTTAAATTTCTTTCCAAGAATTTCAGCTGCTAATTTTATATCAGCTTCAAATTTATCCTCATAGCTCCTATTTCTATTTACAAAACTTGGGTGAACTGTAATCAATACTGATCTGTCATTCCATTTAACTGTTTGTCCTCTTAAATTTGTAATTCCTGATTTTGCAATACCAAATGCTTTCATAGGACTTGTTCCCATCACTACAATTAATTTTGGGTTGCAAGTCTCAATTATATCAAAACAATTAACCTTACATTTCTCAATTGTTTCATCATCTGGATTTCCTGTATTTCCATTTTCATCTAAGGTTAAACATAATACACAATTTGTTAATAACCATTTGAAATCCTTCTTTATATATTTATCGAAATGTTTTCTAAAAGTTTTTCCTGCTTTACCAATTAATGGAACACCTTTTTTTATCTCATCCTTTCCTGGATTTTCAGAAATAAATATTACGTCAACTTTTGATAAATCACTTTTTGAATTAGTTTCCATTATACATGATGGTGCGTCTAATAAGTTACATGATAAACAATCTGCTAAAGATTTTTTTATACTAATCATATACTCTCCATTTTAAAATTTGTTACAAAAAAAAGTTTAGATTCCTTTTTTTATTTAATAGATTGATATCTATATATATAAATTATTGATAAAAGCCATATTTAGAGTTGTTTAGATTTTCCATTTGGGGAAAATCTTAAAATAGGAAGAAGGGAAATGATTATGGTTAAAACGAAAAAATTGGAACTGGTTGATGCTAGCCACTTTACCTACAAGGAAGGAGGCGATTCTGAATGAGCCAAATTGAGTGCGTTAAGGATGCATGCATGGTACTGGATCTGGAATTAATTGCTAATCCAAAGGATCTCACTAGTAATGACGCTACTGAAATACTGACTTTATTTACTGAGTTATTGACAGAAGAAGATGCTCCAGTAAACGACTTAATTAAGGCTAAGAATTTAATTTTATTTGAAGTTTTACGTAATGAATCTAAAATATCTGGAAACATTCACAGATTTAATTTTGATATTAAAGGTCAATGCAAATTCTGTGGAGGTGCTGGATTATTACCAATCTTAGAAATTGGTGTAATACCAAAAATGGACAAATGTACCGATTGTCTCGGTACAGGACTGCAGCACAAACAATGTCCGAGATGTTATGCAAATGGATATATTCACGGACAAGTATGTAGAGTTTGTAATACTAATAAAAAAGTATCGACGGGTACAAATCAATCTTGTGGTAGATGTGGGGGAACTAGATATTTGGATCGAAAAGTAAATACTGGGAGGTTACTCTCTCATAGTAAGTGTACAGTTTGTAAAGGAATTGGTTCAATAATAGGTAAATAAAAAAGCAGTTTAATATGAGGGAACGTCAGGTGTTATAATAACCACGTGGTCATCTGACGTCCCTGCTTTTTTATTTTACTTCTATTATATTAAAGTTTTCATTTATATAAACTTTTTGACTTATTTTTTTTGGTTTTACTTTTTTTGATTTCTTCATCTTTGTAGTTTTCATTCCTAGTGATTCATATATCTCATCTCTATTTTTTGATTTTGATATAATTGTAGATAATAAAGCTAAGTCGTCATTTTTAAAAGTTGGTATTTTGTCTCTTAATATATCAAATAATTTGTCTTGAGCTTGTCGTCTTGAAAAAAATGCACTGCCTTTTCTTATCTTATAATCCAATACACATTTTTTAATGAATTTTAATATTTCTTCTTTATCAATTTTAAATATCCATACTGTATTCATATATTTATTTAAGTAATGATTTAGAGGTCCATGATTAATAAACATTTTTAATAATGTTTGATGTGTAATTGGAGATCCTGATTTTAATAATATTTCTGGTACAGGACTTTTTCGAGAACCATCATATAACCACGAATTAAGAGACTTCCACGGCATATATAACTCCTTTTATATATGTTACATATTATACATTTATCAACTTATAATGGTGCTTTCTTATCAACTAAAAAATTAGGTACTTGTACAACATGCATTCTATTCAGCATTATACTACATATATTTTCAAAAAAATGCTTAACCTCATCATCACATAACATTTCAGGAACAGATAATTTTCCTAACAATGCTCTTCTAACTAATATGGATGCTTCAGTGGAAGAATCATATAAATATTCTTTTGAAAGGATTTCAGGGAAACATAAATTATTTGGACATATAGGAATACAATCACATCTTATAGAATCCATTATTGTATAATTGAATGTATCTTCTCTGCTTGAAATTAATAGAACTTTTGATTCAGATAAAAATTTCGAATATTCTTCGGGATCATTCAAAGTCTTTCTATGGATTTTAGTTCGTAATTGTTTTTCAACTTTATCCTCAACTTTTTGTTGGACTTTTTGAATAGTTGGGCGGGATACAGATACTACATCATATTTCTTTTCAATATCACAATTTCTTATTAAATCTTGGGGAGGAGGAGGGAGTCTTACAACGTCAATATTATTCCAACCTAATTTTTGTTTATGATATTCAGACCCTACAAATATTCTATCAAACATCATTGCATGACCTGTCTCTACTCTAAATTTTGAATCTCTTATATCAGTAAAAATATCATATTTATTTTTAGATGTTGCATGACAATAAGCAAATTTTCTTCCAATGAATCTTTTTGTATATAACACATTAGTAAATATTCCAGGGAAACTCAAATCAGAATGAAATAGAACATCATTAATT
>PJEL010005644.1_pt1 | contig 10075 bp, 8 predicted proteins | sample 1853271 | NCBI WGS metagenome assembly PJEL01 (sample SAMN08108733, study PRJNA415343) | Invertebrate metagenome, whole genome shotgun sequencing project. | host: Globobulimina | place: Sweden: Gullmar Fjord | collected 2015-08 | reverse complement strand
GGGGATCTATTTGAATGCGCTGGCCCCGTATCGCCCCGTAGGAGTTCAGACTGCCCGTCTATCCCTTGCTACAGGGATCCTTTTCATAGCAACGATTTGCGTTGTTTGGTTTCCGTTGCGCCGCATTACGCGCCCTTTAAACAAACTTGCAGTCGCCGCCGATCAATTGGGCCGCGGTAACAAAGTTGACCGACTGAAAGAGAACGGTCCAAAAGAAGTTCGGCTCGCCGCTCAGGCTTTTAACCAGATGCAGGATAGAATGATGCGCCTGTTCGAAACCCAGCGCACCATGTTAAGGGCGGTTGGTCATGACCTACGCACACCCCTTACCTCTCTTCGCATTCGCGCAGAATATCTTCCTGAAAATGATGGCCGGGATCGCATCATAGAATTGCTTGATGAGATGACTTCAATTACGGAAGAAGTTCTCAATTGGGCCAAGGAAGCAACGGCTGGTGAAGATCCGGTATCCGTGGATCTCGACGCCATGCTCAGCAGTATTGCTGATGATTATTCTGATCACGGAGAAACTGTTCAATATGCTCCCGGAGATACTATTATTCTGGATTGCCGCAGAATTTCTCTAAAGCGGGCTCTTCGTAACCTGATAGACAATGCCCTTAAATATGGCATGCAAGCAAATGTTTCGGCAAAGCAACAAAATGGTTCTATTTACATATATGTTGATGATGAAGGCCCCGGCATACCAGAAGAGAAATTGGACGATGTTTTAAAACCATTTGTCCGATTGGAAGCGTCTCGTAACAAGGAAACTGGCGGTCGCGGATTGGGCCTGTCCCTTGTCCTCGCCGTTGTCGAAGCGCATGGTGGGCGCCTTAGTTTGAGCAACAGAGAAACCGGCGGCCTAAGGGCCGAAATCTGCCTCCCCCAACGTATCGTCTGATTGCCACCTGCTTGACTGATCCAGAAGAGAGGATACAGTAGCCATAAATATGTAACCAACGATTGATGAATGCCCGCATGGGCCTCAACATCAGCAACACAAGGATTCTTTCATGTCTCTCCCTCAATCCCTGCAACAACGATTGAAACTGCCCGCAATTGCAGCACCGATGTTTCTGGTCTCTGGCCCTGAACTTGTCATTGAAACCTGCAAAGCAGGTGTTGTCGGCTCTTTTCCGGCGATGAACGCGCGCAACGCCGATGAGTTTGCCTCCTGGATGGCGGAAATCGATGCGGCAACCGGTCCTGACACGGCGCCCTATGCCGTGAATTTCCCGCTACTTCGTATGAAGGATGGCGGGCTGGATAAGTATTTTCAAATCTGCCGGGAATACAAAACTCCCATCATTATTACCAGTGTTGGCAACCCAAAACCGTTGGTCGATGAAATTCATAGTTGGGGCGGATTGGTCTTTCACGATATTACGACAGTTCATCACGCCAAAAAGGCTGCAGAAGCAGGCGTGGACGGCCTAATTCTGGTTTGTGCGGGCGCAGGCGGACATGCCGGAGCAGCAACACCTTTTGCTTTGGTGGAACAGGTTCGTGCCTTTTTTGACGGCATTATTATTGTCGCCGGAGCCATCTCCACCGGACGATCAATCCGCGCCGCAGAAATCCTCGGGGCTGATCTCGCCTATCTTGGTACCCGCTTCATTGCGACAAAAGAGGCAATGGCCGAAGACGCTTATAAAGATATGATCTTAAGCGAAGAGACAAAGGATATTGTTTACACAGACGCCATCAGTGGGGTTTCCGCAAACTTCATGCGCTCCTCCTTAGGTGATGCCGGACTTGATGCCGATAATCTGCCCAAACCCCTGGGTTTATTCCAGCCTAATTTGCCAGAGGGAATAACCCCGTGGAAAACAGTGTGGAGTGCAGGTCAAGGTGTGGGCCTCATAGACAATATCCAAACCACTGCAGAGCTGGTAGACCAGCTTATTGGTGAATACCAACAAGCCCGCGAAACGCCATAGAAAAAGGGAACTTCGGATATGACAAAAACCGTCCCCAAAGAAGCGGATTTACTGGAACAGGTAAGAAAATTCGCTCTCACGCATATAGCGCCTCGTCGACATGAGTTAATCACTGCCAAGGAATTTCCATGTGATCTTTGGCAAGCATTTGGCGAAAGCGGCCTTGCGGGATTATCCATACCGATTGAATTTGGTGGTTTGGGGGCAAGTTATCAAACCTTGTCGACCGCGGGTCAAATCCTCAACCAACTCGGCGGTGTTCCCGGCGCGACAATGGTGTTTATGTCGCATTGGCAATTTGCCAAACTGCATTTCACTGAAAATGCCTCAGTCGAGATACAACAAAAAATCTTTCCACTGCTTCGAGATGGGAAAGCAACGCTTTCGGTTGCCATTTCTGAACCCGGCGCAGGCGCGCACCCAAAACATCTCAAAACAACGGCTATTCGAGATGGAGAGAATTTCATACTGAACGGTGAGAAGGCTTTTTTGACCAACGGACCGCTCGCCACCTTCTTTATCGTCCTCGCGATCACTGGCGAGGCTAACGGGCGAAAAGCGTTTAGTGCCCTTCTTGTACCTGCGGATGCCGAAGGTTTTAGCTGCACAGACGGTGTTAAAATTGATTTCCTGCATCCTTGTCCCCACGGCGGAATTAAGCTGGAAAATGTTCGAATTCCAGCGGGCAACCTCATTGGCGCAGAGGGCGATGCATTTGAGCGCACATCACTTCAAATGCGCGCCGTCGAAGATGCGGTAGGAGCTGCAGGGCATATAGGATCGCTTCAATGTCTATTAAATGACATTTGTCCGCATACCCCACCCGAACACGCGCCTTTAATCGGTGGGATATCCACCCAGATACAAGCCCTTCAAGTTGTTGCAACAGAACTTGCAAAAAAAGCAGAAGAAACGAATGTAAATCTCAATCCCCTTCTGGAGTTGCAATTGGGATTTAGGCAATTGATAAAACCGTGTATTCAAATGCTTATTGAACTTACGGAAAGCAATTCGGAAACCCTGTCAGAAGAGATATCACTTCTGGCTCGCGATATTTCCAAATTTCAATCTATCGCAGGCAACGCCCACAAGGCGCGCCTTAACAAGATAGGGGCACAGTTGGTTAGGGCATAAAATGGCATCCCCCTCTTTCAAAAAGAGGGGTGTAAGCACAAGCACTGGAAAAAATAATTAAGGGTTCTGTTTTGAAGTTTTTTTCCTGGTGAAAACCCCCTGATTAGATAAAAAAATAACCGGTGATGCGATTTTATTGTCTTGGGAAATTGATACTAGGATATTTTTGTAATTGCATCACCGGCCAAGTCTGATACTTGTACAGGTTGATTGCGCGCAAAAAGGTATTGAAATCATCCTCACACTGTAAAAGCAGTGCTTCCTTTGGATTGCCGGTCCGAAAAATGAAAATGATTTTTGTCATCAGGTGGCTGTGACACACCTGTTCATGCATGAGTATCTCTATATGGGAATTTTGAATACTCGTTCAAGGAGTTTATCAAAATAAATTATTCTCTCGTATATTAACCTCTTTGAGAAATGGATTTACAAATATTGTTTTGCGCAACCCCGCTCAGCTTCTATCATTGGCGCAAATTAATAACAAAACAGGGTTTTGGAGTATGAGAACACTCATTGAAGCCGAGAAAAATCTCAAATTCGGAATGTATGACGACCCAGTCGGCACAATCAATTATCTGGATTTTCCGCTTCGAAATGCTTTTCGGGATACACTTTCAGAGGAAGACATTCGCAAACAATTCGTACATTTTCATTTTCTGGGATTTGCTTCCAAACGGTTTATCTCCGGCTGCTCTCTTTCCTATGCCAATCAGTCCGCAACGGTTTTTTTCTACCTTTTTGACCGGATAAGCGGAACGATGACAAAACGCGGCTGTCGCATTGGCGAGAATGACACGGGTGATTTCAGCCTTAATCCAGATGGCGGAATATCACATCTAAGGGCAAGAGGAATGGATGTCCGTTTTTCTTTTGATGAAACCTCATTGCGCAAAGAGATTGAAGTTCATATTGAGGACAAAAAAATCCTTAAGATGGCTTTTAATGAAACCAAGCCAGAATTTGACACTTTGCGCCTTTGCACACCGACTGGACCAAATGGCTGGAGCTATTGTCAGAAAGTAGCCGGAATCCAAGCTGAAGGTGAACTGATCCACGAAGGATACAAATATGACCTAGCTGAAATCGGAGCTTTTGCCCATCATGATTTTACAGCCGGCTTCTTAAGGCGGGATACCTTTTGGAATTGGGTTTGCCTGACAGGGACTGACACCGATGGGAACATCATTGGACTGAACCTTTCCAATGGTGTCAATGAAACAGGGTTTTCAGAGAATGTTCTATGGATAAATGGCAAACGAGAGAAAATGGGCTTAATCATTTTTGACTATGATCTTGATGATCTTTCAAAGCCATGGAGAATTTCATCTGATACCGGCCAAATTACTCTGACTTTTAAAGCTGAAGGGCAATATGCGGCACAAGACAAACAAGGCCCCCGCCCTTTTGATTTTCACCAACTTTTTGGATCATTTCACGGCCAAATTACATTGGGATCAGGAAAGAAAATTGATGTAGGGGATATCCCCGGATTTTGCGAAAGACAATATGCCGTTTGGTGGGACTAGCCCTTTGACGTGGCGTCGCCTTTGCGTATTCGCTGGACAGTTCATTGTTAATCCCTGATCATGAAGGGGAAATAACAAAGGAACCTATGTGTCCATAACAACAACGATACGGGAAAACCGTACAATGCAGGGCGTTTGCTGGATGATCCTAACCAGCTTTCTATTTGTTGGCATGACCGGCATTGTTCGTCATCTAGGATCTAATCTGCCCGCGATTGAAGCTGCCTTTATTCGATATATTCTCGGTCTTCTTCTCATTCTTCCGGTGGTTCTTTATAACTGGCCAGGCCGCATTTCTTCGTTGGCCATTAAGCTTTATTCCTTCCGCGGGCTGGTTCATGGGGTGGGTGTAATGCTTTGGTTTTATGCGATGGCCCGCATTCCAATCGCTGAAGTTACGGCCATCGGCTATGTATCTCCGATTTTTGTGACGATCGGGGCCGCACTTTTCTTAGGCGAAAAATTGCGTTTAAGGCGCATGGTTGGCATTCTCATTGGTTTTCTGGGAACTCTGATTATTCTTCGCCCCGGATTTCAGGAGGTCAATCTGGGTCAATTGGCCCAACTGTGCGCAGCCCCTTTATTCGCAGTGTCCTTCTTAACCGCAAAAAAGCTGACCGATACGCAAAACCCGACCATGATTGTTGGAATGCTTTCTCTTGGTTGCACAATAACGCTGCTGCCCGGTGCCATCATGCAGTGGCGAACGCCAACCCAGGAAGAGTTTGGATGGCTCGCGCTGGCGGCTGTTGTCGCAACCTGCGGTCATGTAACACTCACCAAGGCCTTCCAGGCGGCTCCTATTACAGTTACACAGCCCTTAGGATTTTTACAATTGGTCTGGGCCGCCATATTGGGGATTGTCGTCTTTGGAGAAGCTTTGGACCCTTTTGTCTTGGCTGGGGGCACTCTTATTATTGCTGCAACCACATACATTTCTCATCGCGAACTTCAAGCCAGCCGAAAGGCTAAACTAGTGCCGCCTCCGGAATGATACAAATATCAGTGACATCTTTCATTGAATATGAGATGAAAAGTGATCGGGATTTAAGATTACTTGAGGGATCATGACCGAAATAAAGGACGAGGTACCGATACGCCAGGAATGGCTTGAAATAAATCCAATTTTGCAAGCCCTTTGCGACTATGAAGAAAAGAACGCATCCGTAGATATCCCTGCGCGCCATTTTGCAATTCGCCAAACATGGCTAACGAATGATGCATATCTTCCCCGCCTTTTTTTACATTTGGCTACACTGTCAAAACCCAATATCCCAGGAATTTTTCGAAAAACCCTGTTGGGTCTTTTGAAAGCCCGTCTCAGTAAAAAGGGGACGTATGATCGATTACGATCTGACGCTTCGTTTATACAGTTAAAACTCAACGGGAAACGTCTGCGCTCCTTTTACCTGCCAAGTAAAAGCAGACCCAGAGGTTTGTGTTTTAAAATTATCCCGAAAAGAGATGGCATTTCAAAAAAAACAGAAGACGAGCTGAGTTTTAGGAAAAAACTGTCAGAACTGAACTGCATAACTCTTCCGCAAATAGTGAAGGTCGAAGAAGATGATCATTTTCTCTATATCAGCGAAGAATTGATACAGGGGGAAAGGTATCGACATTATCGACATGCGTCGCTTTTTGCAGATCAGGGCATTCCTGAACTATGCGCCATGTATAAGGCTGCCGGAATCCACTATGCGTCTCTCGATGAAGTGTATCCGCTTTCTCTTCTGGAAACCCTTAAATCACTTTTTCCCTCCTCTGATGCGCATGAAGGATTTTTAACAGCACTTGAAAAAGCGTTTCGTCTAAACCCTGATATTCCGGTAGGGGCGTGTCATAATGATTTACTTCCATCCAACCTGTGTGTAGCTGATGAAAAGCTGTATTTCTTTGATTGGGAGATGGTATCAGAGGGGCCAATCATGACAGATCTTCTGAGACTGCCTTTCAAATATGAGAAATCAGGAGATCTGATTGCTGCTGTTGCACAAGCAATGAAATCAAATTTTTCAGCGTCAGATCAAACCTATCTGCTTCATTTTACGGCATATGTTGCAGAGCGTATCGTAAAAAATCCAAAGAAGAAAAGCGCCTACCTTAAGCTCTGGTCACGCTACCAACAGCAATTCTCGAAGGATTAATCACACTTTCCCCTTTGGATTGCTACGAACATGATATAAAACTTTCGCGAAATTGCATAAATCAGGAATGCCAATGCCGACCACATCTCGTGACTGTCCCGTTTGCGGGAGTAGCCAAACCAGTTTTTTTGTAGAAAAAAACGGCTACCCTTTTTCAAAATGCTCCGCTTGTGACCTGGTTTATATTGATCCGGAACTCCCACCAGTCTCGCTTGAGCCTCTTTATAACGAGCAAGGCGCACCGGAGATTGGGGAACGTTACCCCTACAATAAAATTGATCAACGTCGACGGCGCGCAAAAGTGAGAGCGTTCCGCATCGCCAAATATTTCAAAGGAAAAGATGCGATCGATGTTGGCTGCGGCGGTGGTTACATGGTGGATGCCATACAAAATGCGGGCGCGAATGCAACGGGTATCGATCTTGATCCAGAAGCCATTGCCTTTGCAAAAAAGAACCATAATCCTGAAGCCACCTATTATTGCGAAAATATCAACGAGTTTCTCAAACGCGGTAAGAAATTCGATTTTGGACATTCTTCACAAGTGATTGAGCATGTCGGCGATTTTAATGAATTTGTGGCCGGATGGGCGCAGCTGGTCAAATCTGGCGGTTTATTCTTCCTTAAAACACCCGACCGTAAACACTGGCTGAAGGGAGAGCATCCAGAAACCTGGCCAGATCCGCCTCATTACACCCAATATTTCAGCAAAAAGAATATCCGTATTCTTTTCGATAAACATGGTTTTGATGTTCAGAAAATGTATTTCAATTTTAAGCCCGCCATGGAAATTGTCGCTCGACGCCGATAACTAGAACGAATATGAAGGGTGCAATTTGGTACCCTTTTATTTTCCTTTAACCAACCAATTATTCTTCTCTACCCGTAAACCTCCCCAACATAACAGTTGTTATTTATATATTTATTTTCTAATATTTCAATTGTACTGTGTACCAACAAAAGAACTCATCAGTAGTTTTAGATAAAATGTTGTGCGGATCAATCTGTACCCAAACCTTAAGTTTTTGATTTACCCATTACATTATTTTTTTATTTGACCCGTGATCTCCGCTGGCATTGACCCTGTATCGTATTTGAACTTCATGATCAGGGAATTATTGAAGAACTGCGCGTAGTTGCAACCCGCAATTTTGGAGAGAATAATGAAAATCATCCTGGGTCCGGTTCTGAGCCTTCGATCAACATCAGATGACATTTGGGACATTTCTGCATTGATCGTCATTGAAGGTGCACCTGAAGCGTTTACCGTAAACGCAGCAGGCAACAACAATCTCACCGGAACATTGCTTCTCTCCAGAAAGAATAAGGATATTTATCGGTTTGATATGAAAATCAAACTTAGCGTCGTATCGCAGGAGATCGAATATGGTTTTAGCGCCCTGAAATGGCAATTCGCCGTTCCTGCAAAAACTTCAGATCCACAAATCGCTTTTGTGTCGTGCAACGGTTTCTCATCAGCAAAAGAGATTAAAAAAGTTGACGATAAAAATGCTCTTTGGAAGCAACTTCTCTCTAATCATGAAGACACCGCCTATAACCTCATGATTATGGGAGGAGATCAGGTCTATGCTGATGAAATTTGGCAAAAATGCACGCTGGTCAAAAAATGGGTAGAGCTCCCCAGGTCTGACAGGCGAAAACGTACCTTTACAAAACCAATGCAGGAACAGGTTGATCAGTTTTACTTCGATCTTTATTGCGAGAGATGGAAACAAGCGCCCGTCGATACGGCCTTAGCCTCTATTCCCACAGCGATGATGTGGGACGATCATGACATATTCGATGGCTGGGGATCCTATTGTGATGAAGATCAGAATTGCCCAGTTTATCAGGGAATTTTCGCCGCGGCCCGTAAGTATTTTGCGATTTTCCAGCAACAACTTGCCCATAACAGTGACGAAACCCATCCAAGTTCACTTGGTACAGATGCTTATTCATTCTGCCTAACGCCTGGAAATCATCTAGTACTTGCTCTTGATGCCCGGACAGAACGCAGCCAAAAGCAGATTATATCCAAAAATAGCTGGGAGAAAATTTGGGCATCTCTTAGCGAAAAAGCCAGTCAATCGAATAAGAGCTATAAACATCTGTTTGTAATCGCAACAGTCCCTGTGGTTCATGCAGATTTTGGTAAGATTGAAACATTGATGAACTGGCTGCCCGGGGAGCAGGAACTGGAAGATGATTTGCGCGATCACTGGCAAAGTGGCCCCCACCGTGCTGAACGCTTGAGACTCATTCACAAGATGCTTGGATTTATGAACAAATATAATTGTCGTGTCACAATCTTGTCTGGAGATGTTCACGTCGCTTGTGTCGGTATGATTGAATGTGAGAGAGGCGGGATGGGAACTGGCCCCAAAAATATTATTTTCCAGCTCACGTCATCGGGTATCGTTCATCCCTCTCCTCCTAAACTAATGGGGTTTATGTTAGATCAGCTGAGTAATGAGCCGGAAACCGTCACTCAAGGCATTACCGCGTCTATGATTGAATTTCCAGCTCACCGAAAAAAGTACATTCTTGCCCGCAATTTTTTGAGTTTGGAGCCAGATAATGAAAACCGGATCTGGGCAAATTGGAATGTTGAAGGACATGACGAAGTTCTGACAAAGGTTATTCCGCCGATGTAAACATCGAGACAATGTTTCCACAATGAGGAAATAATCGCACAGCGATTGCTTTATCCGACAAACCTAAAGTACCCTTGCAGATAATAATAAAACCAAAAAAGGGAGAGAGGCATGACGGGTTATAATCGGATATCTGTGGCACAGATTACAGGGACTATTGGCGCGGAAATATCAAACGTTGATTTGAAAAATCTGGATGCTGAAACGATTACAGAAATTCGAAGAGCGTTTCTGGATCATATCGTTATCTTCTTTCGCGACCAGCCACTCAGTATTCAGGAGTTCAAGGAATTTGCTACTCATTTTGGCCCATTTGGTAAGGAACCCTTTGTCAAAACAATGCAGGAGCATCCTGAAGTAATCGCTGTTGTTAAAGAAGCCGATGAGACAAATTCCATTAATTTCGGCGGTCACTGGCATTCAGATTGGTCTTTCCAGGAACATCCCCCTCTCGCCACAATTTTACATGGCACGGACATTCCTCCATTTGGCGGGGATACGATGTTTTCGAATGCCTATCTTGCCTATGAAACACTCTCCGATGGGATGAAAGCCATTGTGGATCCCCTCATCACCATTCATTCTGCCCGCCGATCCTACGGCACCGGCAAAAGCCTGCTTGGCAATAAAAAACGTAAATCCATGACCATCATACACAGCGATGAAGCCCA
>PJEL010005643.1_pt1 | contig 10076 bp, 8 predicted proteins | sample 1853271 | NCBI WGS metagenome assembly PJEL01 (sample SAMN08108733, study PRJNA415343) | Invertebrate metagenome, whole genome shotgun sequencing project. | host: Globobulimina | place: Sweden: Gullmar Fjord | collected 2015-08 | reverse complement strand
CAACTCAACGCAAACTACCCCGCCCCAGCAGACCCTGCCCTCAACGACATTGAACACCAACTAGGCAACCTCCTCCGCAAACGCTTCCTAGTTAACACTCCGTTCTTATATCTCCAACAATTCCCCCGCTATCTCGCTGGCATCTCTCATCGCCTCACCCATCTGACGCGCCCCAACGCCACCACCAAAGACGCCGAGAACCTCCAAAAAATAACCCCCTTCTGGACGGCCTACCTCCAGCTCGAAACCCAATACAAGACCAACAAAGTACCGCCGACCTCCAACTTCACGGAATTCCGCTATCTCGTCGAGGAGTTCCGCATTTCCGTCTTTGCCCAACAACTAGGCACCATCGCCCCTGTCTCCACCAAACGCCTCTCCCAAAAATGGCAACAACTCAACCAAACCCCGTGAGCCTTCGATGTGCCCGAAAAAAATCCGCCACCCCCATCAGGAGCAGCGGACGCAATTCACTTTCTCTCTACTCTCCAACTCACTCCGGCTCATCACCACTTAAATCATAGACCCAGCCTTCGATCTTTCTTTCCCATTCGAGAATCCCACCCTCGGCAAAGAACAACCCCATTTCGCGTTGTGCTGCTTCTGGTGAATCTGACCCGTGGATGAGGTTGAAGGAGTTTGAGACGCCGAAGTCTCCGCGGATGGTTCCGGGTTCGGCGTTTGAGCCGAAGGTGGCGCCCATCATTTTGCGGCAGATGGCGATGGCGCCGACGCCTTTGATGGCCATGACGAGTACTGGTGATGAGGTCATGAAGGCTACGAGTCCGGGGTAGAACGGTCGTTCTTGGTGGGCTTCGTAATGGGTGGCGGCGAGTTCGGGTGAGATTTGCATCATTTTCATGCCGATGATTTGCAAACCCTTGGCTTCAAATCGCGAAATAATCGCACCCATCATGCCCCGCTGCACCGCGTCAGGCTTCAAAATAATCAACGTCGTTTCCATCGGCATCGCTCCAATTTCATCTCAAGAAATAGTGGTTGGTTCATTCATCCAGGTATGTCAAAAGCACCCCGTGGTGCGAACTTGCTCAATTCAAAGCCGCCCATCGTATCGGCCGTTAACACCAATCGCAACCCCGCCTGCAAATCCAAGCAAAGTCCTGACCATTGAGCCCCCAGTAAGTCGCAATCCCTTATTTTTGAGGGTATTGTGTACCGTCAGCCGAAGTAGATTGTAGAATCAGCCCGTCCATCACCCGGGCTCTCAACCGCTTCCCGGCCCCCAATTCAACCCACCCGCCACGGAAGGCAACCCAGAACCATGGCATCCACCGGACTTCTCATTCCCGAACCGCCGAAATCCCAGAAAAAATCCGCATCCACCATGGCCAAATCGACCAAGACCAAGACCAGCACTAAGAGCAAATCCAACAACGGCACTCGCAAACGCGTCACCGCTGAAAGCATGGCCGCCAAGCAACGCGAAATCTCGGTCTCCGAATTTTTTGCCAAGAATCGCCACCTCCTCGGCTTTGACAATCCGCGCAAAGCCATGCTCACCACTGTCAAGGAGGCCGTCGACAACTCACTCGACGCTTGCGAAGAGGCAGGCATCCTCCCGACCCTCCATGTCATCGTCTTTCAAGTTGACGAGAGTCGCTTCAAGATCACCATCCGCGACAACGGCCCCGGCATCGTCCGTAAGCAACTCGACAACATCTTCGGCAAGCTCCTGTACGGCTCAACATTCCACCGCCTTAGAATGTCACGCGGCCAACGAGGCATCGGCATCTCCGCTGCTGGTATGTACGGCCTCATGACCACTGGCAAGCCCGTACTCATCATCTCCAAAACCAAGAAGAATAAACCCTCCCACCGCGTCGTCCTCAAAATGGACACCTCCAAAAATCGCGCTGACATCGTCGAAGATGACGAACATCCCGAATACGACGATCACTTCGCTGACGGGCATGGCACCGAGGTCACCATCGAACTCGAAGGCAAATACCTCAAGGGTAAGCAGTCCATTGATGAATACCTCGAACAAACCGCCATCGCCAACCCGCATGCCGAAATCAACTACACCGCACCCAATAACACTCGCTTCAATTACCTACGCACCGTCAACGAACTCCCACCCGAACCCCAGGAGATTAAGCCCCACCCCAAAGGCATCGAGTTGGGCACCCTCATCCAAATGCTCGAACGCACCGAAACCCGCCAACTCGGCGCCTTCTTCAAACAAGAGTTCTGCCGGGTCGGCCCTTCCGTTGCGAAAGAAATCTGCAAGAAAGCAGACCTCACTGATAAAACCTGGGTCAAAGGCATCGAGCATAATGACGCAGAAAAGCTCTACAAGGCCATTCAAAACGTCAAAATCATGGGGCCGCCCACCAGTTGCGTCGTCCCCATCGGCACCAAGGTCCTGCTCGCAGGGCTACTCAAAGAAGTCAAAGCTGAGTTCTATTCCGCCAGCACCAGACCACCTGCCGTCTACCGCGGGCGCCCCTTCGTCATCGAAGCAGCCCTCGCGTATGGCGGTGATCTCACGGGCGACCAATCTGCACGCATCATTCGCTTCGCCAACCGCGTACCCCTCATCTACCAACAATCAGCCTGCTCATCATTCAAAGGTGTCGTCGAAACAAATTGGCGAAACTACGGCCTGACCCAACCCCGCAATGCTGTCCCCGTGGCTCCACTCGTCGTGATGATTCACATGGCTTCCGTCTGGGTCCCCTTCACCAGTGAATCCAAAGAAGCCATCGCTGACTACGACGAAATCCGCAAAGAAATGCGCCTGGCGCTCCAAGAATGTGGCCGCAAACTCCAAACTTATATCCGCCGTCGCAAACGCATGCGTCGTGAAGGTGAACGCCGCACCATTTTTGTCCGCTACATCGGCGAAATCGCCAAGGCCTGCCAAGCCATCACCGGCAACGAAGCCGAACCCGTCTACGACGCACTCATGGCACAAGCCCAACGCAAAACATTTGAAGCCGACCAATCGCTCGATGATGAAGGCAAAATCATCGACAAAGATAACGGCGGCCGCCTCGCTGACGACGCTGGCGTCATCATCCGTGACGACATCGAACGCGCCGACCAACGCGCCGACGAAGAGGAAACCAATGGGAACCTCTTCGGAAAAACAAACGGCAACGGCAACGGCAAACGCAAAACAACCAAAAAACGCAAGACTAAGAAAAGAACCCGCAAATAGCCAGCCCAATCCACAATCCCCACTCCTCAACCCCCCACGCTCACGACATTTGCTAGAGACTAAACGATGGCCAAAAAGAAAAAGACAATCACCAAAAAGAAGGTCCTGAAGAAGGTCGTACGCAAGACTGCCGCGGCCACTTCGACCACCAAGAAATCGAAATTGAAATCCAAAACAAAATCCAAACCCCGGGGCATCTCCAAAGCCGACGCGAAGAACCGCGATGCCCGCACCATCAAGAAGATCGAAAAAGTCGCAGAAATGGTCGAGCATAAAGCACTAGCCCAAAACGATCCTTTCGTTGACATCCCCACCCGCAGCCTCGCCAATACTAATTGGGACAAGAGGAATCGCATCCTCCGCATGGGTGACAACACTCAACGCCGCAATCTCTTTAATCTCAATCAAGCTAAGAAGTTCATGCAGACCATGCTGATGAGCTCCGCCTGCAAAGATCTCATCCAAGCGGACAAGACCCTCTCGCTTCGTGGTATGTACTACCGCGCCCTGCACACCATCGAAGGCACCAAAGAAAAAACCTTCGCCGGCCAGGAGGAATCCGACCCCATCCTCGAAGATCTCGAAGTCTCGCTTGGCTCTCTCCGCGAAGAACTCCACATCTTCGCTAAGAAAGCTGGCACGATGGTCGGCAACCTCACCGTCGTCGACACCGGCGACGAAATCGACCTCCGCAAGATGGGCTCGGGCGGCTACGCCATCCCATCGATCGTCGAACCCGACGTCCTCCAATTCAAAAAGTGCGAAGCCAAATTCGTCCTGCATGTCGAGAAAAATACCGTCTGGAGTCGCTTCAACGAAGATAAATTCTGGAAGACCCACAACTGCATCCTCACCGAGGGCGGTGGACAACCAGCAAGAGGCGTCCGCCGCATGCTTCGTCGTCTGAATCAAGAGCTAGGCCTCCCCGTCTATTGCCTCCTCGATTGTGACCCCTGGGGGCATTACATTTACTCAGTCATCAAGCAAGGCTCCATTTCCCTGGCCTTCGAAAGCCAGCGCATGGCCGTCCCCGAAGCAAAGTTCCTAGGCATTCGCGCCATCGACTACGACCGCTACGACCTCACTGATGATGTTCAGATCGGCCTCAATGAGCGCGATATCACCCGCGCCAAACAAATCATGGCCTATCCCTGGTTTGAGAAAGACCTAGGCTGGAAGAAGGAAATCCGGCAAATGCTCCGTAACGGCTTCAAAATGGAAGTTGAATCCCTCATTACCAAGGACATTTCATACGTCACCGAGGTCTACGTCCCCGAACGCCTTAAGGCCAAGGACTGGCTCGGCTAGTAGGTCCACTCGACTTTGGGGCCCACCTGACCACAATAGGGCAGTGGTTGAATCCCAAGAAAGTTATACTTGAAACAGAGTTGTGCCTCATTTTCGGTATTTCTTGTGGACTTCGTGCTCATACTTCATGACCATACCCCAGCTTTGCACGATGCAAGTGACACGAGGTATCTTTGGACGGATAAGGGTCTTTTTGGTATTAGGAAACCCCAAAAGAGGATTAATGGGAACTACCCAGCCAATAATCCTTGCAGCTTCTGGCGCGCTCCTAGCAGAATTCATATTGGTCAAATAATCGGGCCAGGAATTAGCCAGAAATGCCTTACATATTTGAGAGAGAAACAGCGCTGTCGATATTCAGTGCAAACAAAATTCAGCCATCCCCGAATTGGATTAATTCCACGATGACCGAATGATTGAAATATACCGCAAGTCGAACGGGTTTGCTTTGGCGGACCACTCTTGCGTGAATGAAGGAGATTGCGACTCATGACGAAGGAAATCGTGCCCCCCAAGGAACTCAAGCAACTCATCGTTGTTGAGGATGAGCACCTCGTGGCAGAAGGCATTGCCGCCGCCCTCCGTGATCTTGATTATGATGTGCTAGGCCTCTTTGCATCGGGGCAGAAAGCCATCGACTTCTGTCGCGAAAGCCCACCCGATCTGGCCATCATGGATATTCGCATGCCGGGCATGACTGGTCTCGAAGCAGCAGAAATTCTCTTCCAAGAATTACATATCCCGGTGGTCATCGTCAGTGCGTACTCAGACCCTGAATACACCACTACCAGCGCTAATATCGGCGTCTTTGGTTACCTCCTCAAGCCGGTAACCCGCGACAGCCTCCGCGCCACACTGGCCGTGGCCTGGGGGCAATATTGCACCCATCTCGAATCCACCGGCGAAATCGTCCGACTCAACCAACGCATTGAAGATCGCAAATTCATCGAGAAAGCCAAGTGGATCCTTGTCGAAAGACTCGGCATCGGCGAAGAGCAAGCCATGCGCAAACTCCAAAAGCAAGCCCGCGACAATCGACGCAAACTTGTCGAAGTCGCCATGGGCATCCTCGAAAATCAAGAGCTCTTTGCAGCGGGCGAATCGTGATTCGATTCGACAGGAGTGATTTTTTAAATGACCTACCCCTTCGATCGGCAGTATTAATATACTGCCGATCGCTTTTCGTTGACGCTCCTTCTAGTTCCGGTCACTCGCCTGCTCGATTTGGCCCTCGCACACCCTCGCTCGATTCTTGTCCAATATTCCCAATTTGAGCGCAGTCCTAATTCCCGAACGGTGCACTCGAATAATCCTCCTAGAATCTTACCAGACTAGATCCATGCCCATTGAAGTAGGCTGATTGATTTGTGATGATGAACCACGCTCCCCAACCCGTCCCCCCCAACCGTCAAACAATTGCGGTCACCATGGGTGATCCCGCTGGGATCGGGCCTGAGATCATCGTCAAAGCTCTCGCTGATCCTAACCTCCGCCAGCGCGCCCGCTTCCTCATCTTCGGCCTCAATGAACATCTCATCCACGCGGCCGATCAAGCAAGCATAGATCCCTATTGGCGCCGCCTCCCCCGCGCTGCTTACCAGGGGTATGCCGACGATCCCAAGAATGCCCCGGCGTTGCTGGCAGAGGATGTTCTCGTCATCGATGACGACCGCTTCCCCGAAGCGGGGCTGACCCTCAAGCGTGCTGGTGCCCGCCCCACCAAGGTAGGCGGCGCTGCGTCGCTAGGTTTTCTGCGTGATGCTCTGCAAGCAACGCAACACCCGGCGGAACATTCGTTGCGGGTAAATGCAGTAGCGACCGCACCTATTTCAAAATCATCATGGCACCTTGCGGGCATGAAGAGATTCCCGGGACATACCGAGCTCATTGCCGATTTCGCCAAAGCCAAACGCCATGCCATGATGTTTGTTGCACCGGAGTTGAAGCTACGAGTAGTGCTCGCAACGATCCATATCCCGCTGATGGACGTACGCAACGTCATGACGATTGGCCGGGTCTTCGATCCCATCGATCTCGCCAACGACGCTTGCCGAGACCTGCTGCATATTCAAAATCCACGCATTGCGGTGTGTGGGTTGAACCCCCATGCTTCGGAAGGTGGATTGTTTGGCGATGAAGAATACCGCGTGATTACCCCGGCGATTCGCCAAGCGCGGGAGGTCGGGATCAATATCGAGGGGCCGTTCCCCGCGGATACGATTTACAATTCGGCGCTAGCAGGCAAGTACGATGTGGTGATTGCGATGTACCATGATCAGGGGACGATCCCGATTAAATTGTTGGCGCGGGATAATGCAGTGAATATGACGATCGGCTTGCCGTTTGTGCGGACGAGTCCGGATCATGGGACGGCGTTTGATATTGCGGGCAAGAATGTCGCGGAATGCGGTTCGATGCGGGCGGCGTTGACGGTGGCCGTCGAATCCGTCGAACGGCAATTCATCAACGCCCGGATTCACGAATAAACGCTGATCCGGAATTCTGGGGGTGATTGCGTGGTGCAGTTCAATCAGGGGCGTTGAGCTTGAGGATATACTCCTCAATTTCGGCTGCGCGGGCGTTAGCGAATCCTCGGTCTTCGGCGTAGATCGTGAAGCCACATTTTTTAAGTACGCGTATCGAAGCTCTATTGTCTTGAGCGGTGCGGGCGTAAAGCGGGCGAGTGATTTCGATTTGCAGAAACGCGGCGAGTGCAATCGTCGCAAAGCCTTGCCCCCAATACCTGCGGTCAAGCCAATAAGTCACTTCGCGTTTACCTTCGATTACAAAACTGGCGATGTGACCAAGCACTACTTCAGTCTGCTTGACAATGGTCTGTTTGAGAATGTCGTTGTTGGCAAGGAGGCGATCCCAATGGGCTTGATGAGCAACGCGATCCGTGGGGTCTTTGGAGGTGAAGGCAGCCATGTGATTGGCAGTGGCGTCAAGTTGATGAGTGAAGAAGATCGCGATGTCGCTGTGAGTGACATCACGCAGGCTGAGACTGTCTGGGCTTTCGGGTGGTGTGTTTGCGGGCCGCAATGGGAACTCCTTCCAAAGGCTACGAATCAGTGGTCACCAGCCTGCAGAACCAGATCACACATTTCTTCGACGGAGATTTCGCCGGTTTGGAAAATAGTGTGCATTCCGAGTTTTGTGGCCTGTTCTTTGATGAGGTCATTGTACCAATGGCTCCGAGCGAGGAAATTCTTGAGCATGCGCTCGGGATCGGTTGAGCCTTGGAGCCAGGTCTCGTTGGCGGTTTCGCGTTCGATGAGTACGGCGGGTGAAGGATTGATCCAAACCGACTGGACGCTGGGGAGCTGCAGTTCGGCGACACCGTTAGGGCGGAGATGCCAACCGTCAATGACAATGCTTGAATCAAGTCGCGCATGTTTGCAGATTACCGATTTGGCGATCGGCCAAGCTGCTCGGTGTAAGCCAGTTGCGTCAGCCTGCATTTTCTCTAACGAGGTGTTAGTGAAATATTCGTGGTAGGGGGTCTCCTTCATGAGATGCAGATCAGGGTGCGTCTCGATGGTGGTGATTGCCAAAGCGGCGGTGATCAAATCATCGACGCTCAGTGAAGTCCAGCCTAGTTTGGTGGCTAGCGCAGAGCCGAGCGTGGTCTTGCCTGCTCCGGGGGGGCCGCCGATGAGGTAGATGATTGGCTGGGGCAAATTGTTTTCTCCCGATGGGGGCCGATGGCGGCGGGTGTCTGCATGATGGTATGAAGAATAGTGCCGGCGAGGTTCTCCTCAATCAGGAGCGGCGTTTATGCCTCAGGAATCGGGTTTCTTGGTGGTGGATTGGGTAGTTGCTGGATCTTTGTGTATTGTGGAAGTTGGGGGTTCTACGATTTGCTTGAATGAGGGTTTTTTTGGTATGCCGATTCATGATCGACCGCTGGTTTTGTTGTTGGCGATGTTTACCGCTTTGGTGGTGAATGTGGTTGGTTTGACGGCGCTGGATTTTTTGGTGGCGCATCCGCCTGGGCGTTGGTCATTGGAGCCTTCTTTGCCGGAGGATGAGGAGGAAGATGAAGAGGATGCTGCTGATGAGGAGGAGGTGTTGGAGGAGGAGGATGAGTTTAAGCCTGGGATTGAGGATGGTGCGCCGGCGAAGGTGACTTGGATTGGTTACGACGAATATGAAGAGCACTTGGCAGAGCTTGCAAAAGTCGAGCAGGCTTTGTTTACGATGGCGGATGGTGGGGTGGTGGGGGCGCCGGTGGAGGAGCAGCCGTTGGTTGAGCCGGTGGAGCCGATTGAAGCCGAGGTTGAATTGGTGGAGGCGGAGGAGGTGGTTGAGGAGGAAGCGCCGTTGCCGAGTGAGTTGGTGAGCGCCGTTGACGATGCGGAAGCGGTGGTTGAGGAATTGATTGCCGAAGAAGAGGAAGAGTTGACGGCGGAGGAGGAGCAACCTGAGGAGGATGAGGCGGCGGCTGCGGTTGAGGAGGTTGAGGAAGAGTTGGATTTGCCGATGGAGATTGCTGACGAGGCAGCGCTGGTTGATGATGCGGATGCAGTGGTTGATGCGGCCGAGGATGATGCGTTGGTGTTGCCGAGCGAGACCGAGACGGAATCTGAGACGGAGGAAGTTGAGGAAGCGGCGGTTGTTGAGCCGGTGATTGATGAAGAGGTGACGGAGGCTGTGGTGGTTGATCCGCCTGCGCCGATTGAGGAAGCGGTTGAGGAAAAAGAGGAAGTGGTGGAGGAGGCTGTTAAGGAGAACGCCGAGCAGGTTGAAGCGGTGCCTGCGGTGACGCCGGTGGTGAGTGGGACGACGGATAAGGAATCGCCGGACCCGAGGCCGACGGACGCGGAGCCTACGGATAAGGAGAGTGCTGCGACGAGTATTAAACCGGTGCCGAAGATTGAATGGAACGCGGGTAAGCCGTTGGCGGTGGAGGGGATGGAAATCAAGCCTTACTCGTTGGCGCGGCACATTATTATTGATTCGAAGGATCGGTTGTTTGGGTTGAATAGTTGGAATGGTCGGATCAAGCGGAACCCCGTGGTTTCGTTGCGGTTTGATAAGTATGGGCGGGTGGCGCAGCAGCGGGTTATTCGTGATTCGGGGTATGTGGAATTTGATCGGCGCTATTTGGTGAGTTGGTTGGCGCGCTGGACGGCGCGGGATAAGCGCTTAGCGGAGTTGGGTGCTAAGGAGATGACGAATGCGATCGTGATTAAGATTGCGTTTATTGAGGAGAAGGTTGAGGAGGAGAAGAAGAGTGCGGAGAAGAAGGGGGTGGGGGGGAAGTAGGGCTGGTGTTTGATCACGCACCCGCCGCTTTGAGCTTTTTCTGAATCGACTTATCCGTGTGCGCAACACCGACTTCAAAGTCTGCGTCGATGGCGCGCTGGAGTGCTTTTTCGTCGATGCCTTTGAGTGGGAAGGCGTTGAGGTTCTTCTTGCCAGCGCGTTTCTCAGCGGCGGTTTTGCCGGAGAGGATGGAGTGATCCATGTTTAAATATTCGAAGTCGCCGAAGCGTCCGCAGGCGTAGATGTCGTTTTTCTCGAGCCAATCGTGGATGATTTTGGTGGCGGGGCGGTGATCCCAGGTGTAGATGACATACGC
>PJEL010005642.1_pt1 | contig 10077 bp, 7 predicted proteins | sample 1853271 | NCBI WGS metagenome assembly PJEL01 (sample SAMN08108733, study PRJNA415343) | Invertebrate metagenome, whole genome shotgun sequencing project. | host: Globobulimina | place: Sweden: Gullmar Fjord | collected 2015-08 | reverse complement strand
TATATCGCCATGAGTGGCGCTAAACAAAACATGCAAGCCTTATCAATTAATGCCAACAACTTGGCGAATGCTAAAACAACCGGCTTTAAGGCTGATTTAGCACAGGCGCGAAGTATGCAGGCTTATGGCGAAGGCCAACCGAGCCGTGTTTTTTCAATGACCGAACGTGCTAGCCAAAATTTTGACTCAGGTTCAATCCTCCATACTGGTCGCCCATTAGATATGGCGATTGAAGGCGAGGGTTTTTTTGCGGTGCAAGGGGAGGATGGCCAAGAGGCCTATACTCGTGGTGGTCACTTTCGTTTAACCGAAACAGGTGCGTTAGAAACCAACGATGGTGAATTAGTCATTGGTGAAGATGGACCAATTACTTTGCCACTACCGGTAAATAATATTCAAATTGGGCGTGATGGCACCATCATGGTACAGCCTGAGGGCGCACCAGCCAGCGTGCAAGAAGAAGTCGCTCGAATCAAGTTAGTTAACCCAGATACTCGGCTAGTTGAAAAAGGCAATGATGGTCTCTTTCGAGCCAAAAATGGTGGGCAATTAATTGCCGATATCAATGTTAATGTGCTTGGTGGCTCATTAGAGTCAAGTAATGTTAACCCAATAAATGAAATGACCGAAATGATTGCTTTACAGCGTCAATTTGAAATGCAATTGAAAATGATGAAAACAGCAGAAGAAATTGATTCAAGTGCTTCTTCATTATTACGTGCTTTCTAGGTATAGCAATCTATCAGTATTGGTTAGCTTAGTTAATTAGCAAGTTAACCATTAGTACACAATCAGAGGTGATGTATGAACGCAGCATTATGGATAAGTAAAACCGGCTTAGATGCGCAAAATAAAGATATTGCGGTAATCTCTAACAACTTAGCGAATGCTAGCACGATTGGCTTTAAAAAAAGCCGAGCAGTATTTGAAGATTTACTTTATCAAAATATCAATCAGCCTGGTGGTCGAACTGCACAAGATACAGAGGCTCCTTCAGGTTTGATGTTAGGTGCCGGTACTAAAGTTGTTGCGACACAAAAAATTCATACGCAAGGTGACATGGTTACCACTGATAATGCCCTTGATTTGATGGTTCAGGGGGAAGGTTTTTTTGAAATATTAATGCCTGATGGTAGCTCTGCTTATAGTCGTAATGGTCAATTCACCATGGATGATGAAGGCAATATGGTTACCCCTGGTGCTGGCTATATGATTCAGCCACAAGTAACTATTCCTGAAGATGCATTAAGTATTATCGTCTCTCAAGATGGTGAAGTCTCGGTGACATTACAAGGACAACCAGATCCAGCAGTAGTTGGTCAGATCAATCTAATTAACTTTGTTAACCCAACGGGTCTTCAACCAATTGGTCAAAACCTATATACCGAAACCGCAGTAAGTGGTGCGCCACAGGAAGGGGTTCCGGGCTTAGAGGGATACGGTATGTTGGTTCAAGGCGCACTTGAAACTTCAAACGTAAATACTACCGAAGAATTGGTTAACTTAATTGAGAGTCAACGAGTATATGAAATGAACTCAAAAGTTATTTCAGCGGTTGACCAAATGCTTAGTTATATCAATCAACAACTTTAACTTTAATTGATTAAATTTTAACTAAGATTTTTATTTTTATTTTTATTTATATTTTTTATTTAGACTTTCCACATAGAGATAACCGGAGGCAGTGATGAAACACATAAACACCTTGAGTACCGTTAAAATACTTACCGTTAGTTTATTAATTGCTGTTACTACCGCTTGTAGTAACACCGTAGAGTTAAGTAAAGCACTGCCCAATGACCCTGACTTTGCGCCAATAATGCCAGAAGAGGAAGAAGAGCGGATTGTGCCTTCAGGCTCCTTATTTAAGCCGAATTATGTCAATAATATTTATTCAGATTCTAAAGCACATCGTGTTGGTGACATTATTTCTGTCATCTTAAGTGAAAAAACCCAAGCAAAGAAAAATGCTAAAACAGAATTGAAAAAAGAAAATGAAACGACTTTGGATGCTGTAACTGGCTTGGGCGGTGTTCCTGTAACTATAGGCGGAGAGTCAGTACAGTTTGGTATCAGTCAAGACTCAAACTTTAAAGGTGATTCTAAAGCAGACCAAGGTAATAGCTTAAGCGGCAATATTTCAGTGCATGTTTTAAAAGTATTGGCCAACGGAAACCTAATGATTCGTGGTGAAAAGTGGCTAACACTTAATAACGGTGATGAATATATTCGCTTAACCGGTGTGATCCGCTCAAAAGATATAAATTCAAATAACACTATTATGTCAACAAAAGTTGCTAATGCGCGTATTCAATATGCTGGTACTGGTAGCTTTGCTGATGCAAATGAACAAGGTTGGTTAGTAAAATTTTTCAACAGTACTTGGTGGCCATTTTAGTTTAATGCCGTTAGTTAAGGTTTAGTTAAGGTTTAGTTAAGGTTTTAACGTAAGGTCTCAATTTAAGGTATTAACCTCATGAAAGCAGTAATAAATACATTTATCATTTTTTCATTACTGGCATCAATGTCAGTCAATGCGCAGCGCATTAAAGATTTAGCAGATGTTGCTGGTGTTCGTGCTAACCAACTTATTGGCTACGGTTTAGTGGTTGGTTTACCAGGCACGGGTGAGCAAAGTCCTTTTACCGAGCAAAGCTTTAAAACCATGTTAAGTAATTTTGGTATTACTATGCCGGAGAATTTAAAGCCAAAAATTAAAAATGTTGCAGCCGTTGCGGTACACGCGGAATTAAGTGCTTTTACTAAACCCGGTCAAACCATTGATGTAACAGTTTCAAGTATGGGCAGTGCACAAAGCTTACGTGGTGGTACTTTAATCCAAACTATATTAATGGGACTAGATGGCAATGCTTATGCTGTTGCACAAGGCTCTTTGGTAGTTAGTGGTTTAGGCGCACAGGGTTTAGATGGCTCTCAAGTATTGGTGAATATTCCAACCGTTGGCCGTATTGCCAATGGTGGTATTGTTGAACGTGAAGTGAAATCACCATTTTCTTCAGGTGACCATATTACTTTTAATTTACGTCACTCTGATTTTACCACGGCGAAACTTTTGTCTGACACTATTAATGAGTTAATTGAAGGCTCTGCAAAAGCCATTGATTCTACTTCCGTACGTGTTAGAGCACCTCGAGATATTAGCGACAGAGTAAGTTTTTTATCGGTATTAGAGAACCTTGAGTTTGAGCCGGCATCACCGGCAGCAAAAATTATTGTTAACTCACGTACTGGTACTATCGTTATTGGCTCTGAAGTGACACTGCTTGCCGCTGCAATCACCCATGGTGGTATCACAGTAACAATAAATGAAGTACAAGATGTCTCCCAGCCGAATGCTTTTGCTGAAGGCGAAACGGTTGTTACCAATCAGTCAGCTATCAATGTTAGTAATTCAGATGCACGAATGTTTGTCTTTGAGCCTGGGGTCACTTTAGAGACGCTTGTTCGAGCAATAAATGAGGTGGGCGCAGGTCCTGGTGATGTCATGGCCATTTTGGAAGCGCTAGATCAAGCGGGAGCTATACGGGGCGAGTTAGTAATTATATAGCTGAGCTTGTCGCTGTAGGGCTCAATTTAGGCGTCAAAAGTACTCACTGACATTCGTCAGCTCCGTGCTTTATCCTTTAACTTGAACCATACAGCTTAAAGCTACCACCTAATAACAGAACAAAAAATAACCTTTAGTTAATAGTTAAACACTATGTTTTTACTAAACAACAATTAATTATATTTGTAGGTAAGTGACATTATGGATATCAATTCAAGTCTTAAACAAAATTTTGATCAAGCGCGTAATGCTCTTGACCTTAATGGCTTGAATGCTATTCGTCAGCAATCACGTGAAAGTGATGGCGAAGCAAAAGAAGCAGCATTAAAAGAAGCAGCTCAACAGTTTGAAGCTATATTTACCAAAATGTTGCTTGCAAGCATGCGTAAAGCGCAAGAAGTGTTGGAGTCTGATAGTCCTTTTAACTCACAATCAACCAAGTTCTATCGCGATATGCATGATCAGCAAATGGCGGTTGAGTTATCTTCCAATGGCTCATTAGGCTTAACAGATTTAATTGTTAGGCAATTAGGCGGTGATGACGGCAAGTTTAAGCCAAGCTCAGTGCTAAGAAGTGATGGAAACTTGACAACAACCAGTAGTGTCAATTCGACGAATGATACCAATAAAGATAAACAGCATAATTCTTTAATAGAAAAAATGCTTAGCGATAAAAGCCAAATTAAGCCTGATATTGATATTCCATTTGCGGGTAATTATCAAGCCAATGTAAGCTCGAACAATCAAGTTAATGCAATATCTAGCCATATCGCTAATAAAGAGCTAGATAAAAAAGTAAATAAAGAGCTTTCCAAATCACAAAGTGTCAATAATTCAACACCTTTACCAAACCATAGCTTTAATGAGCCTAAAGATTTTGTCACAGCTTTAATTGAACCAGCACAAAAAGTTCAGCAAACTTTAGGTGTGCCTTTTGAAGTAGTTATCGCCCAAGCTGCACTTGAAACAGGTTGGGGACAAAAAATAATTAAAGACCAAGATGGCAGCAGTTCAAACAACCTATTTAATATTAAAGCTGACTCTCGCTGGGCTGGCGACAAAATAACTAAAGATACTTTAGAATTTGAACAGGGCGCTATGGTTAAAAAAGCAGAGCCTTTTAGAACTTATCAATCATTGACTGACAGTGTTGATGACTACATAAACTTCCTTTCCACTAGCGACCGCTACCAAGACGCATTGCAAGACTCAGGCAATGTGGAACACTTCCTGCAAGGTTTACAAAAAGCAGGTTATGCAACAGACCCTCAATATGCCGATAAAATTCTTGGCACATTGAAAACTGTTACTAACCTCTTAACTAAATAAGCTAGCTAAGTAATTTAGTTAAAAGTTAACCGAATAAACTAGGGAAGGGTTAAGCCTCAAGTAAGCATGAGTCACACTTATTGCTGCTAGTGCACCTTTCAAAAAACATTATTTATAACAAGCTCTACCGTCGCGCTTGGTGCCAGACCGCATCCGTGAAAACCTTGTTATAGGAGACAATATTATGACAGTAAGTTTGTACCAATCCGGTGTAAGTGGCCTTTTGGCCGCTCAACAACAACTGGCGACAACAGGTCATAACATTTCAAATGTTAATACTGATGGCTATAACCGCCAGCGTGCTGAGCAAAATGCTTCCGTAGGACTTAATAACGGCAATAATTACATCGGCTCTGGTACTTATATTCAAGATATTACTCGCTTGTATGATCAATTCTCTCATAAAGAGCAATTGATGAACCAAAGTAACCTAGGCAATGCTGACTCACTCCACGCACGCCTAACACAACTAGACCAGGTTATGTCTACTTCGGGAAATGCGGTTGTAGGCTCATTAGATAATTTCTATCAAGCACTCAATGGTGTTGCGGATAACCCTAATGATTCTGGTTTACGTAGCATAGTACTCAATCAAGCACAGATCCTGAGTAATGATTTTAATGAACTAAACAATAACTTTGACCAAATGACCAAATCGGTCAATGGTGAAATAGAACAAGTCGCTAGCAAAATATCTGAAATATCGAAAGAATTAGCCAAAATTAATGAAACCATTATGCACTCAAATGGCTCGTTACAAACTGGGCAGCCTAACGATTTACTCGATAAGCGTGATCAACTTATTGGGGAGTTAAGTGAATATACTAATGTTTCGACTGTCGAAGACAGTAATGGTGTATTGACGGTAATGATAGGACAAGGCACGACCTTAGTTGCCGGCATTACCCCCTTAACATTACAAGTTAACGCAGGTGATCCTGATGCCAGTCAAACTGAGCTCAGGTTAGTCAGTGGTGGCAGTAATGTTGCGATAAATGGTAGCAAATTAGGTGGCTCTTTAGCGGCAAGTTTTGAATTTAGAGATGAGCATTTAAGCCAGACTAGAACTGAAATTGATCGTCTAGCGATGGCCATATCAGCTACCTTAAATGATAGCCAAGCCAGCGGTTTAGATTTAAACGGTTTGCAAGGTGCCAATATCTTTACCGATATTAATACTACCCAATTACAGCAAGGTAGGGTATTAGCGTCTTCAACAAATACAGGTACAGCTCAAGCACAAATCGCGATTAATGATGTGTCATTACTACCGACAGATGAATTTGAAATACGCTTCGATGGTACTGATTTTACCCTGTATAACCTAACTTCAGGAGCAAGTGAAAACTTGGGTGCTCCAGGTGCTGGTGTACCGGCAGGTACTCATACGCCTACATCACCAGATTATGGCTTTTCATTTGTTGAAACGGGAGTTCCCGTTGCAGGTGACACTTTTACCATTATACCCACTAAAAATAGTGCGGCACTTATGGAAGCAACTTTAACCGATGGGAATGCTATTGCGGCAAGTACGGCTATTGATGTAACTCCTTCTACAAATAATGTTAGTGATGGCAAGGTGACTGTTACCAATGTAAGTGATCCAGTTGCAGCCAAGGGCTATGACTTAACGGTTGATGTTTATGAAACACCACCGGCGGGCTCTGGCACATTTACTTATCGAGTATTTAATAGCACTACACCACCACCAGCTCCGCCGGCAATGGCAACAGGAACATATGCAGCAGGTGCAAGTGTTTTGGTTGATATCCCAGCGGTAAACCCTGATTTTCAAATTGAAATTAGTGGTGATTTATTTGGCTCTGGAGCAAACGCCCGTGAAACCTTTACCTTAGGTAATGCGTTTGGTGTTGGTAATGGCAATCACGCTGTTGCCATGGCTAAAACACAAGAAATTGGTGTAACCAATGGCGGTAATGAAACCTTTGCTAAAAGCTTAGCAGTTTCTACCTCGGTAGTTGGTTCAAAAGCAAGTAATGCAAATTTGACTGCTGACACAGCACAGGCTTTATACACCCAAGCCTACAATCGTAATCAAGCAACTTCAGGGGTAAACCTTGATGAAGAAGCAGCCAATTTATTGAAATATCAACAAGCGTATCAGGCGGCTTCGCAAATTATATCTACAGCCAACACCATTTTTGACACTATCTTATCTGCAGTAAGGTAAGGAGACTTTTATGCGCGTATCAACAGCCCAGTTTTACTTACAAAGCGCTCAACAAATGAGCGCAAAAAGCTCTGATGTTAATGAGCAGATGGCCTACTTATCTAGTGGGAAACGTGTTTTAACTGCAAAAGACGATGCGGTATCTTTTGGCACCCTAGCTGGCTATAAAGAAGACTTAGCTAATATTGAAAAATATAAGCGTAATATCAGCCAAGCTGAAAGTCATAATAGTCTGCAAGAAATTGTCTTTGCAGATACTGAAAATATATTAAACGATGTTAAAGAAAAAATATTGCAGGCAAACAATGGTGCAATGTCTGATGAAGATTTGCAGACTATAGCTAAACAAGTTCGAAATAGTCTTGATCGATTACTTGACGTTGCCAATAGTCAAAATGAAAACGGTGATTATATTTTTTCAGGCTTTCAAACTGAATTACAACCTTTTAGTCAACAAGTTGACGGCAGTGTTTCTTACAGTGGTGACCAAGGTGTTAAAGAGCTACAAATTGCAAAAAATATAAAAATTCCTACAAACCAAACCGGTGATGCTGCCTTCATGAAGGTAAATAACGCGATTGGTGACTTTGTTGCTAGCTATCCCACCGCTCCGGCTGCAGTGAACACCTCAGGTATTGCCGTTGAAAGTGCCAATGTAACAGACAGAAATACTTACAATGGTATTACTATTCCACATAATTACACTTTTACCTTTGGGCCAGGCGCTGCTGAATTAGATGTGGTCGATAATGGTGGTACGAGTATTTATAACACTACTACTTATGTAGCAGGACAAAACATTCCTTTACCAACTGGTATCGATGTTACCTTGAGCGGCAATCCATTGCCGGGTGAAAGCATCACCATTAGTGAGCAAGAGGAAGTTAGTATCTTTGAAACCCTAAATGATGCTATTGCCTGGATGGAACAAGGTTCCTCATCAACAAATTATGAGCAACATCAAGTTGATTACAACACCATATTGGATCAACTCAATGTAGCAACATCCCATATGACTTCGAGACGAGTGGATTCAGGCATTCGATTACAAGTGCTTGATAGCCAAGAAAACAGGCACCTAGACTCTGAGCTAAGCCTGGCATCAGGTAGAGCTAACATTGAAGATCTAGATTTTGCCAAGGCGATAGCTCAGTTCGAACAGTCACAACTTGCTCTTCAGGCTTCACAACAAGCTTTCAGTAAAGTGCAGGGATTAAGTTTATTCAACTATATATAAAATAATATTTATTTTTTTTAGTAGTTGGCATTGTTTGTGCTTACTTAATAGGCAGTAACAAAAAACAACAAAAAATTGCCAGCTAATTTAAAAAGTCTTTTAGTTGTCGTTTTAAAGTAAAAGAGCAGAGGCTTGCTTTGACAAGCTTCTAATAACATAAGTAAATGTAAACATTAGGAGCACCATCATGGCCTTAACAGTAAATACAAATATATCGTCATTAAATTCACAGCGTAACCTTACCAAGTCAGGTGACGGCCTAGCGCTATCAATGCAACGTTTATCATCAGGTATGCGTATTAATAGTGCGAGAGATGATGCGGCAGGCTTGCAAATAGCCAACCGTTTAACATCACAAATTAATGGCTTATCTGTTGCACAACGAAACTCTAACGATGGCATATCAGTTGCACAAACTGCTGAAGGTGCTATGCAAGAATCTTCCAATATTTTACAGCGTATGCGTGAGTTGGCATTACAATCAGCTAATGGTTCAAATGCTCAGTCAGACCGCGATGCGCTACAAAAAGAAGTTGCAGCACTACAAACCGAATTAACGCGTATCTCTGACACTACACAGTTTGGTGGACAGAATTTGCTAGACGGCTCATATGGCACGCAGGCTTTCCAAGTTGGTTCAAATGCTGGTGAGACGATTTCAGTTGGTCTGAAAGATATTAGTGCTGATATATTAGGTACAACAACAAGAACCGCTTTAACAGAAGCAACAACGGGTGCGTTGAACTCTGTTGCTGTAACAAACCTTATGGATGCCAATAAACTTGATTCCCTAACCATTACTTATACACCTGCAGGCGGTCAATCATTACTGATAAAGTTAGATTTAGCAGGCGTTACAGATTCAGCAAGCCTTGTTGGTGCAATGAATGCTGCTTTAAATGGTATTGGTGTTACTGCATCAACTGATGGTGCTAATGGCATCGAGTTGGGCGGTACACTGGCAAATTCTGGTGATACATTAACAATGGCTGGTACGACTCAAACAGGTGCATTAACCGGCCTGACTAACGTGAGTGCTCTTGTTGCTAGTTCAGTTATAGAGCATGTTGATGATATAGATATCAGCTCAATTTTAGGCTCAAGCAGTTCAGTAAGAATTATTGATAATGCTTTAACAGAAATAAGTGATAGTCGTGCATACTTAGGTGCCATTCAAAACAGGATGTCCCATACCATTAGCAACTTAGCTAACGTACAAGAGAATGTATCAGCTTCACGTAGCCGTATTGAAGATACAGATTTTGCTGTTGAAACGGCAACCATGACCAAAAACCAAATTCTGCAACAAGCCGGAACATCAATTTTGGCGCAGGCAAACCAAATACCACAAGCTGCAATAAGCTTGTTGGGATAATCACAACTCTTTATCAAATAAAGTATTGTCGATATGCAAAAAGAGTAAAAGAACCAAGTTCTTTTACTCTTTTTTTATGTTTGTTGATTTATTTTTATATCACCATAAACATAGAGTTTATGGGCTCACGGGTTGAATCGTCTTGTAAAAATAGACTGAGAAAACTAATAAACTCAAAAAAAGATTAAAGTATTTTTTATTGTTGCCGTTATCGTGATTAGAGCAAGAGCTGAATTGAAAAATAATATGGCTTTTGTTATTTACTAAATATTTAACAATAGCAGAATTACTTTATGTAATCAGGAGTTTACCATGGCTTTATCAGTAGTTACTAACGTATCATCACTAAATGCACAGCGTAATTTAAATAAATCAAG
>PJEL010005641.1_pt1 | contig 10077 bp, 10 predicted proteins | sample 1853271 | NCBI WGS metagenome assembly PJEL01 (sample SAMN08108733, study PRJNA415343) | Invertebrate metagenome, whole genome shotgun sequencing project. | host: Globobulimina | place: Sweden: Gullmar Fjord | collected 2015-08 | reverse complement strand
GATCATCACTGAGCCCATATTTACCCTGATAATACTCTATATATTTCTCTTCTTTAGCGAACTGACGCTGCCCTGGAGAATGATCCATTACCGAGACTAAATTAACCATCGGGTGCTCAACCAGTTCATTAAAGAGTTCCATCACACCGGCATAGCTTACTTCACAGCGTAAATGCAAATAGTGATTAGCACGATGAACCTTATCTTCTTCTGCTGAGTGTAAGGCATTCACCATATCTTGCAGATTTTTTAATCGACTACTGCCATGAATAACGTCGCCCAAAGAAAGCGCGTCAAATACGGTGGTAATGCCGGAAGCAACAATCTGTGCGTCATGTGTCATTACCGCTGACCGCGCTGGCCAGTTAACACCGGGTCTGGGCGTAAAGTATTTTTCGAGGTTATCAGTATGAAGCTCTACCAAACCAGGAACCAGATAATCACCCTCACAATTAATAGCCCCTTTTACTAGGCTCAAAGACTTGGATAACTCTTCTATCATACCGTCTTCGTTAACCACCACAGTGCCTTTAAACACTTCATTGGGGGTGACTACTGACGCATTTGTTAAAATCATTTTATTCATCACTTTAATTACTCTGTATCTGAGCCGCTGGTTAGGTCAATAAGGCGATCAGCAACAACAGACCGCACATCTTCATCATGAAAAATACCCACTAACGCTACACCGTTATTTTTTGCTTCAGTTATCATTTCTACCACCACATCGCGGTTGCGCGTATCGAGTGAAGCGGTCGGTTCGTCTAGCAATAAAATAGGAAACTCCGAGATAAATCCTCGTGCAATGTTCACCCGTTGTTGTTCACCCCCTGAAAAAGTAGACGGTGCTAATTGCCATAGACGCTCTGGTACATTAAGACGCTGTAATAACGCCGTTGCTTTGGCCTCTGCAACGTCACGTTCAACACCCTTCATTCGTAAAGGTTCCATGACCACGTCCAGTGTACTCACCCGAGGAATCACCCTTAGGAACTGGCTTACATAGCCTATGGTTTGCTCTCTTAATCGCATTATCTGGCGCGGTTCTGCCTGTGCGATATCAACCATTTTTTTACCGTCAAATACCCAAATAGCGCCATCTTTAGGCTTGTAGTTTGCGTATAACGAACGCATTAACGTGCTTTTACCGCTACCCGACATGCCATGCAGCGCAACACACTCTCCTGCGCCAACCTTAAAACTCACATTATCTAATACGGTAAAGCTAATACCGCCTTGATTGTGTAATGTGAATTGCTTAGATAGATTCTGTACGTCAATCATTACAGTCATGTGAATACTTCCATCACTTCACTTAAATTAGGGGGTTAGAACAGATGAAACCAAAAGCTGAGTATAAGGATGCTGCGGATCATCCAAAATTTGATCCGTCAGTCCTTGCTCTACCACTCTGCCTCTTCTCATCACAATTAAACGGTCGGCTAACAACCTCGCAACCGCTAAATCATGGGTCACGATAATGACCGATAACTGCAGTTCCATAACCAAATTGCGCAATAAGTCCAAAAGCCTGGCTTGTACAGACACATCTAAACCACCTGTTGGTTCATCCATAAAGATAAGCCGAGGACTGGTCACTAAGTTACGTGCGATCTGTAAGCGCTGCTGCATACCACCTGAAAATGTTTTAGGGTGATCATCAATTCTGCTTTCATCAATCTCAACAGCCTTTAGCCAGTCAATGCCCACCTTTCTAATATCGCCGTAATGTCGATTGCCTACCGCCATTAACCGTTCACCTATATTCGCGCCTGCACTTACGTTCATACGCAACCCATCTCTAGGGTGCTGATGGACTACACCCCAATCACTGCGTAGCAACTGCCTGCGACGCGACTCGGTCATTTGATAGAGCTCTGCTGCGATGCCGTCTTTCTGGTAGTATCGAACGCCCCCTTGGTCTGGCGGTAGTCTTGCAGACAGCGTTTCTAATAACGTGGTCTTTCCTGAACCAGACTCACCTACAATACCCAGTACTTCGCCAGGGTACAGGTCAAAACTCACATCTATGCAGCCCTTTCCGGGGGCATAAAGTTTGGTGAGATTGTGCACTTCCAAGAGTGGTTTTTCGCACTCTGAGTCACTTTCAAATTCGAGTGATGGAGCATGATTTATCATTGCGTTATTCACTGCACTTCCTCTGCTTTTTTATCTCTATGTTGAGCTTCTGGCGTGTTTACAGATAACTGCGATGATCGAGAGTGGCAATAGTCGGTGTCTGAACAAACATACAGTCGGCCACCCTGATCATCTGTAATCACTTCATCAAGAAAGCTGCTGTCTGACTCACAAATGTCGCAGCTCTCATCCCATTGCTGGATCTCAAACGGATGGTCTTCAAAATCAAGACTTTCAACCTTCGTGTAGGGAGGCACTGCATAAAGACGTTTTTCACGACCTGCCCCAAACAACTGTAATGCGGGCGACTCGTTTAGTTTCGGATTATCAAATTTAGGAATAGGTGAAGGGTCCATCACATAATGGCCATTCACTTTAACCGGGTACGCATAGGTCGTCGCAATATGACCGTAACGCGCAATGTCTTCATACAACTTCACATGCATCACGCCGTACTCTTGCAGTGCGTGCATTTTTCGCGTTTCGGTTTCGCTCGGTTCAATAAAACGCAGAGGCTCTGGAATGGGTACTTGAAATACTATGATCTGATCTTCTTTTAGCGCCATTTCAGGCACTCTGTGACGAGTTTGAATTAACGACGCCTCAGCTGTTCGCTCGGTTGTTTCAACGCCGGTCGTTTTGACGAAAAAGCGACGGATGCTCACCGCATTCGTGGTATCGTCTGCGCCTTGGTCTATGACCTTTAATACATCGTCTTCCCCAATGACTGCAGCCGTAAGTTGAATGCCACCGGTTCCCCACCCGTAGGGCAATGGCATTTCGCGGCCACCAAACGGTACCTGATAGCCAGGAATCGCAATGGCTTTCAGTAGGCCTCGACGAATCATCCGCTTCGTTTGCTCATCAAGATAAGCAAAGTTATATCCTTGCAACGTCGACTGATCGCCCGTTTTGTTCTCGTTATAGCCTGCAGTATTCATAAGGCTAACTCCTTCAATTCAGCATCGCTTTCGTTCGCGCTGTCGCTACCATTGCTATCGTAGTGATCATTAGCACTGCAGCTAGTATCACTACTGCGGGCTTGCAAAAACTCCTTACGAAGACGGCGTAATAATTCAAGCTCAGACTGAAAGTCAACGTAGTGAGGTAATTTCAGGTGTGATACAAATCCGTTCGCCTCTACGTTATCGCAATGCGACAACACAAACTCCTGATCTTGTGCCGGAGAAACATGCTCTTCTCCTAGCTCCTCGGCGCGCAGTGCCCTATCAACCAGTGCCATCGACATTGCTTTACGTTCGCACTGTCCAAACCCTAAGCCATAGCCACGTGTGAATCGCGGAGCCTCTGATTTTGAGCCGCCGAATTGATTGATCATTTCACACTCAGTGACCGATATATCACCGATCTCTATAGCGAACCCTAGCTCTTCAGGTTCTATTTCAATGACCACTTCACCCATGCGAATCTCTCCAGCAAAGGGGTGATTCCGACCATATCCTCGTTGTGTTGAGTAGCCCAATGCTAATAGAAAACCTTCATCTCCTCTGGCTAACGACTGCAGGCGTGCCGATCGATCAGCGGGAAAGTTCAGCGGTTCTCGAGTGATATCAGATGGTACTTGATCGCAACTTTGAGGGGACGAAGACGGTTCAATGAGCCCTTCATGATTGAGCATATCCAATACCCGAGGACAAGCCTCCACCGCATCTTCGGCTTCACTGTCTAGGTCATTTGGTCGTTCGTTTAAATCGCTTAGCTCATCGTTTAATTCACCTAACTCGCTCTCTGCAAGTAATGTAAAATCGAGCAAACGATGCGTGTAATCATACGTAGGACCTAGCACCTGTCCGCCAGGGAGATCTTTATACGTGGCCGAAATGCGACGTTCTATTGCCATCGCCTCGGTGTTTAATGGCACTGACTCACCTAACCGTGGCAACGTAGTGCGATAGGCCCGAAGTAGAAAAATAGCTTCAACTAAATCACCACTGGCTTGTTTAATAGCCAATGCGGCTAACTGCGGGTCATAAAGTGACCCTTCTGTCATTACCCGCGCAACCGCCAATTTAAGCTGCTGTTCAATTTGCTTTACGCTTAGCTCTGCTACGTCACGATCACCCCTGCGCTGATCAGCAAGCAGTTGATGGGCATTATCAATAGCTTTTTCACCCCCTTTAACGGCTACATACATGGGGTATCTCCTTGAATATGAGTAGAACGCGGGACACCCATTAGCTGCTCACCATGAACAAACATAAAGTCATATCCCATAGGAAAATTCCGCTGATTTTCTTGCAACAGTGAACAATGACCCTCACTAAACCCAGCTATATTGACCCTGCGGTGGTTCTTTATTCCCGGGCCACTTAACTCAATAGGCCCCGATTTACTAATACTTGTCGGTTCACTTAGCCCTGTTGTTTCACTTAGCCCCGTTGTTTCACTTAACTCTATTGTTTCACTTAACCCAGTTGTTTCACTTAACCCGGCTGTTTCTACGATCAACGTAGCAAAACGGTCTGGATACTCTTCACTGCCTCGTTTGAAGCCTTGTAAATCGTTAAGTTCAGACAAGTCTATAAATGCAAAGTCCGCATCTTCGGCTTGCGGCGTGATCTTGCAACCGCAATAAAAACGTAAGTTATCGACAAATACATCACTCGATAGTTTTGGGGAAACCCAAACAGAGACATCCTGATCAATTAGCGCCAGCGCTAAACTGAATGTCGCTGAAGAAATACTGTCTGTCGATTTAAGTGCATCCAGTGACACTAAATGCCCTGGCTCCGACATGGCTTTCATGATTTTTCTGAAGTTCTGTTGTGATTGAACAACTTCGTTTTCAAATCCTTCCCACAGCTGTTGTGTGTCTATTGTCTGCGTGATTTTCTGCGCGACGTCTAACCTATTCATATCTGCTATCCCTTCACTCATAGTCATTGACTCCTCACTCACCATTACTCCCCCCTGACCATCGTAAAGAAATCGACTTTAGTTGCTGCAGACTTTTTAGAACGTGTTTTACGTTCCGCCTCCCATGACTCATGCATTGGATTAATCCAATGATTCAACAGCTCACTCTGGTGGTCAGGGTCTTGCAGCATGGCATCAAACAATGCAGCCAATTCCGCGTGACGCTTACTTCTACCTTGCACATAACCAAACCCCGCTAAGCCGTTTGAGAGAGCAACAACACAACGCGTCATTGTTACTTCACCTACATTAAACGGTGACCCACTGCCCCCCGCCCTACCCCGAACCATCATGAGGCCTATTTCTGGTGGTCGAATAAATCGTTTCGCAGGCTGCTGACCTATTGAGTTCCAACGTTGTTCAAGTGCATCAAGGGGCGCTCGTGATAACACGCTCATCCAGTGCTGACGACGAGTCTTGCTTAACGTATGCCCAGTTGTACTCGACATATTGGTATCCTGCGTCACATCAGTTTCTAGCGTCATTTTCTTAGTCCTAACGGCTCGCCCGCTACTCTTCTGGGTTAATTTTCATCTCAAATACATCTGATCGACTTCTCGATACGGAATACTCAATCACTTCATCACTCCCTCTAACCACATTGTTTGACTTAATAACAGGGTTTGACCCAAGAACATCGTTTGACCTAATAACATTGTTTGACCTGACAATGAGCAGCGGTAGGTTCTTGGCACACTGCAGCTGCGATGCCTCTGTTCTAGAAGGGAGCCCAGCGCCTATCAAACTCTGATGCCGCCTAATTTTTAGCTTATATTCCGACTCAATATACTGATGTAAAGAACCTGCTTGATAACATTGGGCAATGCCCGGCAGCAGACTAGACACAAGATAATGGCTAATCAGACAAACCGGAGTTTCATCAATACACCGTATCGTTTCTATATGCGTAACGTCGGTACCCAGAGGTACCCACATACTCTTCGCCAGCTTTCTATCGGCGGTAATTTCATTTATCGACAAAACCATACAGCTCGCTTGTAAACCTATATCTTCTAGCGACTCTGTAAACCGACCTTTTGAACGCAGGCTATATTCAATTTTATTATCAACAACCATCGTCCCTTTGCCGTGCTGCCTAAGCAGCAGGCCAGCACCTACTAATTCATCAACGGCTCTGCGCAAGGTATGACGATTAATAGAAAATCGTTCGGCCAACTCCATCTCTGAGGGCAAGAATTGTCCACTATCAAAATGATCTCTAATGTCGCTCTCAAGCGCTTCTGCTACGTCTAGATAAACAGCCATTGTTAAGTGCCTATTACGTCCTTTTGTTCTCTTGTATAGATGTCTAGACAAGTAGATTGGTTATGCATTTCTTTTGTCTTTATTTTCCCTTTTCATAGACGAGAAGAGAAAAGGACGCTAAATAAACCGCTTACGAATTTGCTGAGACAGCATGTCTAACAACGTGACGGTTACGATAATCATGATCATTACGGCGCATGTTTCAGCAAACATAAATCCACGAATGCTCTCCCATAAAATCACGCCAATACCACCCGCACCGACCATTCCTAGAACAGTGGCCGACCTAACATTCGACTCAAATCGATAGAGGGAATATGAAATCCATAAGGGTAAAACCTGTGGAATCACGCCATAAATGACTTCTTGTAACCCAGAAGCTCCCGTCGCTCTAATGCCCTCAACCGGCCCAGTGTCTATCGCCTCAACCGCCTCGGAATAGAGTTTGGCTAACACGCCTGTGGTATGAATAAATAGTGCTAACACTCCAGCAAATGGACCTAGCCCTACAGACACTACAAACAACATCGCAAAGACCATTTCGTTAATCGCACGAAAGGCATCCATCACTCGACGCGTAGGTTGATAAACCCACCATGGAACAATATTTTCAGATGACATAATGCCAAGCGGCACGGCCAAAATAACGGAGAGCACCGTGCCCCAAATAGCAATCTGTATCGTAATAAGCATCTCGTCAAAATGTAGACGCCATTGTGAAAAGTCAGGTGGAAAAAAGTCAGCCGCAAACTCAGCCATATTGCCTGCATCTTTCACTAAATCAGCAGGCCTCATTTCGGCCCCTTCCCACGACCAGCCCAAAACAAGTAATACGGCGGCCCATATAACCCAGTGACTCCAATGAGTCTTCGGCGGAGTCATTACTGCTGTTAATGGTTTATTTTCAGGTGTCATCGTATGTTGCATAAGTAATCTCATTTAGAAAAACGCGAGGGAACAAACCGCCCCTCGCTAATAATTGATTACTTACGTGCATCAAGCGCAGCAAGGCGACGCTCAAGAGAACCCAACTGGGCATCAATTGATGCAGTCTTCTCTGCTTTTTCAGCAGCAGAAAGGTTGTCATTGTTCTGTATTTTTAGTTTGTTTTTGTAGAGCACTAATTGACGAATTGGCAACAACTGGTCGTCACTAGACGCGATAAACGGTGCCCACTGAAGGTCAGCCAATATCTTGCTTTGACGTGCATCTCCAGTCGTACCGTAAGTGATGAAAAAGTCGTAAAGCTTAGACTTTAGCTGCTCAGGCAAATTCTTACGCCATACAATCGGGTCAGCAGGAATAAGCGGAGACTTCCAAAGTACTTTTACCTGGCTGGCTTTATCTGGGTTAGTAATTTCAAATCGACGCAGGTTTTCAGTGTTATTCGTCGCAAAGTCGAGCTGCTTACTCACGACTGAGAGCAAGTTCGCCTCATGACCAGAATTGAGTACACGCTTAAAGGCTGTTTTAGGATTAACCTTATTCATAGCGAACACATAATAAGAAGGAATCAAAAAACCTGATGTAGAGTTTGGATCACCGTTGCCGAACGTTAACTCTTTGCTGTTCTTGAATATGTCTTCAAGATTATTGAGTTTGCTGTCTTTATGAGCGATCAACAGCCCCCAGTAGCCTGGGTTACCCTCAACATCGACGGTTTGAGCAAAAATTTCACCACCAGCACGGTCTACTGCTTCCATTGCAGACTTATTGCCGTACCAAGCAATATCAACCTTATCAAAACGCATGGCTTGAATAATACCGGCGTAATCAGAAGCAAAAAACGGCTTCACTTCAACGCCGAGTTCTTTACCCATATCAGCAAGGAAAGGGTCCCATACGCCTTTAAGGTTCTGACTAGATTCCGTTGAAATAATACCAAAATTAAGTGTTTTCATTTGCTCTGCAACTGCAGAACTCACTAAGGTAACCACCATCATGGCAGCAATCACAAAGCGTTTTGTTATCCGTGAGATCATTTTTCGACTCCTGAAAGTCTTGGGTTAAGGTCTTGGATTTAAGGTCTTAGTTTAAGATCTAGGGTTTTAGTTACAGGTTTACTCTGGTTAAACTGATCACATCAATCACCTCAACCTACTTCAGCAAAAGCCATTGCACCCGCATCACCTGAGTTAATAGGGTTAGAGTTAATAGGCTTCTTACATGAATCTACTGGGGCTTTATCGTTAATAAGCGAGGTCACCGATGAGCCGTAAATACGGGCCAAACGCTCGTCGCTTAGACCGTTACTTGCGCCATCGAAAAAGAGTTCACCCTCTTTCAACGCAACGACTCTATGGCAATACTTTCTGGCGTATTCGACTTGATGTAACGTCACGATCACCGTTTTTCCATCTTGCTCATTGATATCTTTAAGAATATCCATAACGATACGGGCAGATTCAGGATCAAGTGACGCGATAGGTTCATCGGCTAGAATTATGTCTGCTTTCTGCACCAGCGCTCTAGCGATTGCTACGCGCTGTTGCTGGCCACCTGAAAGGCTACCGGCACGCTGGTAGGCATATTTTTCCATGCCGACCCTAGCTAACGCTTTGAGTGCCTGACGCCGTTCATCTTGGGTAAATATTCCCAACGTGCCACGCCAGCCAGAAATACGCCCGAGGCTTCCCATTAATACGTTGCTAATAACGCTCATGCGGTTAACAAGATTGAATTGTTGAAAGATATAACCAATTTGTGCACGGGTACTTCGAACGGTGTGAGCCAGCTTTCCTTGTTGCTGAATAATGCTCCCTAACACCGATACAGAACCCTGCCCACCTCGGTCTCCCCAGGTTAAGCCTGCCATATGGCGCAACAGCGTTGACTTGCCAGAACCAGAGGGGCCAATAAGGGCCACCATCTCACCACGACCGACAGACAGATTGATGCCATTCAGCGCTCTATTGGCGTTATTAAATGTTTTATGAAGCGACTTAATACTTACGACGTTGTCCATCTCTTCCTCACATACCTGTCTATAATCATTGGTGATTAGTTAACCAACTTGTCTAGACAATCATGCGAAAACTATGTGACAGTTTCTTGCCAGAAATATGAAAGGTATATGAAGAAAATGTGAACTAAATATGAACCATCTCAGATAAAAAAATTTAGAAGCTAGAGAGCGTCAGTGTTAAGATGTTTAAGCTCAAGTCTTTTATACGTCATTGGCGACGTTGATACGGCCATTTTATTGTAAAAAATGTCTTATTATTAAGCAGTTAATAAGCAGGTCTTATGTTGATAGAACGACACAATTCAGAAACAAAACAAAGCAATACAAAAGCAAACGCGTCCTTTCATTCAGGCTTTACTATTATAGAGCTTGTAGTCGTGATCGCTATTCTTGCTATTTTAGCCATTTTTGCACTCCCTCGATTTGCAGACTTACAAGATCAGGCCGAACTTAACTCCATTGAATACATTGCATCATCACTTGGAGTAGGCGTTGAAACAGTCAAGCTAACCTTCGCCGCCAAGGGACACTCTACTCGCGTTCAAAACCTTGAAGGGTTCGGTGATGGAACGATCGATACTAATAATATTGGTTACCCCATCGGTACAGGAAAAGGAACCGGTAATGAAAACATAGGCCAAGGAGCCACAGGCTGTGTAGATGTGTGGGGGGCCGTTCTGCAAAGCCCGCCGTCTGTCGCTAATGGTAATAATAATTCAGACTATCGGTCTTATCGTCACACAGGTAATAAAGTGTGCAGCTATGCTTAT
>PJEL010005640.1_pt1 | contig 10078 bp, 10 predicted proteins | sample 1853271 | NCBI WGS metagenome assembly PJEL01 (sample SAMN08108733, study PRJNA415343) | Invertebrate metagenome, whole genome shotgun sequencing project. | host: Globobulimina | place: Sweden: Gullmar Fjord | collected 2015-08 | reverse complement strand
ACTTCAAAAGGCACACCTAAAGTTTGTTGAACTTTTTGCGCTGGCTCGATTAATGCCGTGACAAAGTCTTGAGGCTCATTAAAATTATGATTTGATAAAGGTGTTGAGTTATTGACGCTTTGTTGCTCACTAATTTTTTTGTTAACGGTTTTATCAATACCTTGGATTGTTCCTTTAGTGAAGTCTTTATTAACACCTATATTCACAAGGTGGCTAGCAGCACTATTCACTTGACCACTTATGTTGTTATTTACCTGAAAGTTACCGGCAAAAGGAATATCAATGTCAGGCTTAATCTGGTTTTTATCGCTAAGCATTTTTTCAACTAACGAATTATGTTGCTTATCTTTGTTAGTATCATTAACCGAATGAGCATTACTGGTGTTAGTCAAGTTACCATCACTTCTAAGTACAGAGCTTGGCTTAAATTTACCGTCATCACCGCCTAATTGCCTAACAATTAAATCTGTTAACCCTAATGAACCATTGGAAGACAGTTCTACCGCCATTTGTTGATCATGCATATCACGATAAAACTTAGTAGATTGTGAATTAAATGGGCTATCTGACTCTAAAACCTCTTGTGCTTTTCGCATGCTAGAAAGCAACATTTTCATAAAAATTGCTTCAAACTGCTGTGCAGCTTCTTGTAATGCCTCTTTTTTTCCTTCGCTATCGGTGCTACGAGATTGCTGACGAATATCATTCAAACCATTAAGTTCAAGAGCATTACGCGCTTGATCAAAATTTTGTTTAAGACTTGAATTGATATCCATAACTTTAACTACCTAAAAATATAATTAATTGATGATTATTAAAACCTAGTGTTTAACTATTAACTCAACGTAATTTTTTGTTCAGTTATTAGCTTTAAGCTGGATGGTTCAAGTTAAAGGATAAAGCACGGAGCTGACGAATGTCAGTGAGTACTTTTGACGCCTAAATTGAGCCCTACAGCGACAAGCTCAGCTATATAATGACTAGCTCGCCCCGTATAGCCCCTGCTTGATCTAGCGCTTCTAAAATCGCCATAACATCACCAGGGCCTGCACCGACCTCATTTATTGCCCTAACTAAGGTTTCTAACGTTACCCCCGGCTTAAAGACAAACATACGAGCATCGGAATTACTAATATTGATTGCTGACTGATTGGTAATAACCGTTTCGCCTTCAGCAAATGCGTTAGGCTGAGAAACATCTTGCACTTCATTGATAGTCACGGTGATACCACCGTGGGTAATAGCAGCAGCAAGTAGTGTTACTTCAGAGCCAATAACGATAGTACCGGTACGTGAGTTAACAATAATTTTTGCCGCCGGTGATGCTGGCTCAAACTCAAGATTCTCAAGTACCGATAAAAAGCTGACTCTGTCACTAATATCACGCGGTGCTCTAACACGCACAGAGGTAGAATCAAGGGCTTTAGCAGAGCCTTCAATTAGCTCATTAATCGTCTCAGACAAACGTTTTGCGGTAGTAAAGTCTGAGTGACGTAAATTGAAGGTTATATGATCACCAGAAGAAAAAGGCGATTTCACTTCACGTTCAACAATACCGCCATTGGCAATACGCCCAACGGTTGGAATGTTAACTAAGACCTGAGAGCCATCTAAACCTTGTGCGCCTAAACCACTAACCACTAAAGAGCCTTGTGCAACAGCATAAGCATTGCCATCAAGTCCCATCAAAATAGTCTGTATTAAGGTACCGCCACGTAAACTTTGTGCACTGCCCATACTTGAAACCGTAACATCAATCGTTTGACCTGGCTTAGTAAAAGCACTTAATTCAGCATGAACAGCAACGGCGGCAACATTTTTAATTTTTGGCTTTAAGTTTTCTGGCATAGTGATACCAAAGTTACTCAACATGGTTTTAAAACTTTGTTCAGTGAAAGGACTTTGCTCACCGGTGCCAGGTAAACCAACAACTAAACCATAGCCAATTAGTTGGTTAGAGCGAACTCCTGCAACATCTGCTAAGTCTTTAATACGTTGTGCATCGACTGACACTGATGCCAGCAATGTAAAAATGATAAATGTTTTTATTACTGCTTTCATGAGACTAAACCCTTAAATTGAGACCTTACGTTAAAACCTTAGCTAAATATTAACTAGCGGCATTAAACTAGAATGGCCACCAAGTACTGTTGAAAAACTTAACTAACCAACCTTGTTCGTTGGCATCAGCAAAGCTACCCGTACCTGCATACTGAATACGAGCATTCGCAACTTTGTTTGATAAGATAGTATTGTTGGAGTTAATGTCTTTTGAGCGGATAATACCTGTTAAGCGAATATATTCATCACCATTATTTAAGGTTAACCACTTTTCACCACGAATCATTAAATTTCCGTTGGGCAATACCTTTAGAACATGAACTGAAATATTGCCGCTTAAGCTATTACCTTGATCCGCTTTTGAGTCACCTTTAAATTGTGAGTTTTGACTGATACCAAACTGTACTGACTCACCACCTATTGTAACGGGTACACCGCCTAAGCCTGTAACAGCATCTAAGTTCGTTTCATTTTCTTTTTTCAACTCTGTTTTAGCATTTTTCTTAGCTTGGGTTTTTTCACTTAAAATGACAGAAATAATGTCACCAACACGATGCGCTTTTGAGTCTGAATAAATATTATTGACGTAATGCGGTTTAAATAAAGAGCCTGATGGCACAATCCTCTCCTCTTCTTCTTCAGGCATTATCGGCGCAAAATCAGGATCATTAGGCAATGCTTTACTTAACTCTACGGTGTTACTACAAGCGGTAGTAACAGCAATTAACAAGCTAATGCTAAGTATTTTAACGGCTCTTAAGGTACTTATGCTGTTCATCACTGCCTCCTGTTCATTTATAAGTGAAAAATCTAAGTTAAAAACTTAAATGCTAAAACTAAAGCTGTTGATTGATATAACTCAACATCTGGTCAACAGCTGAAATTACTTTTGAGTTCATTTCATATACCCGTTGGCTCTCAATTAAGTTAACGAGCTCTTCTGTTGTATTTACATTGGAGGTTTCAAGTGCACCTTGAACAATCATACCGTAGCCTTCTAGACCTGGAACACCTTCTTGTGGTGCGCCACTTACTGCTGTTTCTGTATACAGGTTTTGTCCAATCGGCTGTAGACCAGTAGGATTAACAAAGTTCATTAAGTTGATTTGACCAACAACGGCAGGATCAGGTTGACCTTGCAAGGTCACTGATACTTCACCATCTTGAGAAACTATAATGCTTAGTGCATCTTCAGGAATAGTTACCTGTGGCTGAATCATATAACCTGCACCTGGGGTAACCATATTACCTTCATCATCCATGGTGAATTGACCATTACGACTATAAGCTGAGCTACCATCAGGCATTAATATTTCAAAGAAACCTTCACCTTGAATCATTAAATCAAGTGCATTATCTGTGGTAACCATGTCACCTTGGGTATGTATTTTTTGAGTCGCTACGACTTTAGTACCTGCACCTAACATTAAACCAGATGGTGCTTCAGTATCTTGCGCTGTTCGTCCACCAGGTTGATTGATATTTTGATAAAGTAAATCTTCAAATACGGCTCGACTTTTCTTAAAGCCAATAGTGCTCGCATTCGCTAAGTTATTAGAGATTACCGCAATATCTTTATTTTGCGCATCTAAGCCTGTTTTACTTAACCATAATGCTGCGTTCATACATCACCTCTGATTGTGTCCTGATGGTTAACTCATTAATCTTAATTAAGAAAACCAATACTGATAGATTGCTATACTTAGAAAGCACGTAATAATGAAGAAGCACTTGTATCAATTTCTTCTGCTGTTTTCATCATTTTCAATTGCATTTCAAATTGACGTTGTAAAGCAATCATTTCTGTCATTTCATTTATCGGGTTAACGTTACTTGACTCTAGTGCGCCGCCCAGTACATTGACATTGATATCGGCAATTAATTGCCCACCATTTTTGGCTCGAAAGAGACCGTCATTGCCTTTTTCAACTAAACGAGTGTCAGGATTAACTAGCTTGATTCGAGCAACTTCTTCTTGCACACTTGCTGGGGCACCCTCTGGCTGAACCATGATGGTGCCATCACGGCCAATTTGAATATTATTAACAGGCAGTGGTAAAGTGATAGGTCCATCTTCACCAATAACTAACTCACCATCATTGGTTTCTAATGCGCCAGTTTCAGTTAAACGAAAATGGCCACCACGAGTATAAGCCTCTTGCCCGTCTTCCCCTTGTACAGCAAAAAAACCTTCGCCTTCAATCGCCATATCTAATGAACGACCAGTATGGAGGATAGAACCAGAGTCAAAATTTTGGCTGGCACGCTCTGTCATTGAAAAAACACGCGATGGTTGCCCTTCGCCAAATGCTTGCATACTTCGTGCTTGTGCTAAATCAGCCTTAAAGCCAGTTGTTTTAGCATTCGCCAAGTTGTTGGCATTAATTGATAAGGCTTGCATGTTTTGTTTAGCGCCACTCATGGCGATATAAAGCAACTTATCCATAATGTATTTCCAAAAATAAAAGGTTATACAGAGTAAATGCAATTACGATGCCAGCTATATAAAGTCACTTAATATAAGAGAAGATAGTGGTACTTATTGGGAGGATAGAAAACAAAAAAACTGTTAGCAAAGTAGTAATATACTCAGCACTAACAGCTTTATACTTCAATAACGTTAACTTTAGCTTATTACCAAAGCGTTTGTTAATTTACGAAAAAGTTAATTTATGCGCTATCTAATTTGTAAGATAGTTTGGTTTAGTTGATTATCAACTTCAAGTGCTCGAGAATTTGCTTGGAAGTTACGTTGCGCTGAAATCAAATCGATTAGCTCTGTCGTTAAGTTAACATTAGATTGCTCTAATGCAGATGAATTAATGGTACCAAACGTACCTGAGCCACCTTCACCAGCAAGAGCTTCACCTGAAACAATGCTTTCTTTCCAGTTAGTGCCACCTGTTTGAGTTAAACCTTGCTCATTAGCAAAGTTAACCAAAGCAATTCGTGCTAATGGCTCTGAAGTACCATTACTATAAGTAGCTTTGACTAAACCATCATTACCAATATCAATGCCTGTTAAACGACCTACTGCTAAACCATTTTGCTTTAAAGCGGTTACCTCAAAGTTAGAAGCAAACTGCGTTGGTTCATTTGGGTTTGGTCCACTGACATCCAAATTAAAATCAATAATTAATTGCTGCGTAGGATCTGCACCATTACTTAATATACCCGCACCCAGTTGAGTAGTCTGAATTACACCTGGTTTTTGCGCAATAAAATCACCACTAGGATCAAAAGCTAATACGGCACCAGTTACACCGGCACCTGTAGGCTGAGTTAAAACGGGGGCCGCTGGATTTTGCACAGCAGTAGGAATATCGACCATTTGATCATCTACTGCGGTAAACATATTCCACGAATTTGCGGCTGATTTGACAAAGTAATAAGTCATAATATGGTCATCACCTAAAGAGTCAAAAATAGTCACTGAGGTAGAGTTATTAAAAGTTAATGGGTCCGTAGGGTCAAAAACGGGGTTCGCTGGTGGTACATCCCCAGCAGGTAAGTTCATACGAATATCTACTTCACTCGACGGTGTTGGTGCTCCTGATGATGTAGGTATACGAACAGGTGTTGCTGTACTTAAACTGACTGAAGAAGATGAGCCGTCTGAGTTAACAGGAAAGCCTAACAAATGACCGCCTCCTGAATTCACCACAAAGTTATCGGCATTTAATGAGAACTGACCAGCACGAGTATAAGAGGTTTCCAATGATCCTAGTTCAGGTACCGTAGCAAAAAATCCGTTTCCGGTTATAGCCAAATCTAAAGAGTTATTGGTAAATTGAATGCTACCTTGAGAAAATTGCTGTGCTACATCTGCGGTTAAAACACCATCACCGACTTTAGTTTTTCCCGCTGATAGAAGTGATGCGGCGTACACGTCAACAAACTCTGCTCGCGATTCTTTAAAACCAACCGTATTCACGTTGGCAATATTATTAGATGTAACATCTAAATCTTTTTGTGCTGCGTTTAAACCGCTTAATGCAATATTAAATGACATAATTTAACCCTCTTAAAATTCGTTACTGTGCTTCACACCTGAGCCTTGATAATGGCTTATCAGATAAAGCTATCTTTTCTACTTAATTATCTCGTCAACCTAAGTATCACCTTCGGATACTTCTACAACATCAGATAGCGCCATAGAACTGCCGCCATTAAGGTTAAGCATAATATTTCCACCTGCACCAGCTAACGTAACACTATCGACTTTACGATAAGTCTGCGCTTCTAATTCAGCCGGTTTACCATCGACTAAACCTACAATCCGGAAACGATATGCACCTGCAGCTGCGGCTTCGCCGTTCGCTGTTTGTCCATCCCAAGTAAAGGTAAAGCCACCTGCTTCAGTCTTACCTACAGGAACCGTTTGAACGACTTCACCTGCAATATTCTCGACATAAATATTAACGTTACTTGCTGCTTTATCTGATACCAACTTACCTTTAACTGCCTCACCTTCGTTCATGCCAAAAACATTATCTTCCACTAAGACACTTCGACCAACCAATGACGAAGCTTGTAAAGCCTGACTAGAAGTCATTGACGTAGCAAAGCTATCAAATGATTCATTTAGCTTTTGTACACCATCTGTTGTTGAGAAAGCAGTCATTTGCGAGATCATTTCGTTATTATCAACGGGTTTAGTTGGATCTTGATTTGATAACTCTTTAGTTAGCAAAGCAAAAAAATCAGCTTGCGTGAGCATTCCTTTATCTTGCTCGGCAACTTTAAATTCTTCTTTCTGCCAACGAAGGCCCTCTAACGGGTTGCTACCTTTAACTGTTTCCATTATCCACTCCTACATTTAGCAATAAAGTTAATGACAGACCAAAATCACTCATTATCTTTGCCCTAGCATCAAGGTTTTATTCAGCATGTTTTTAGAAGATTCCGCCAACTGAACATTGATTTGATATGAACGAGATGCTGATATCATACTTTTGGTGACATAATTCATTTCTTCAATAGACATAACCACTACCTCTGCCCTAGCATTAAGGTTTTATTCAACATGTTTTTAGCTGATTCAGCTAACTGAACATTGGTCTGATATGAACGTGATGCGGAAATCATATTGGTCATTTCTTCAATAACATTAACGTTAGGCTTATAAATGTAGCCGTCTTTATCTGCCATAGGATGACCTGGAGCATATTCCACATTAAGTGGTTTATCACTTTCAACAATCCCGAGAACATCAACTCCCACCGCACTACCATCTTTTGCCCCCTGCCCTGCGGCAGCTTCTTGCATGGCAGCGGCAAAAACAGGATGTCTAGCGCGGTATGTTTGATCAGCGCTACTACTAACACTATCAGCATTGGCAATATTACTTGCTGTGGTATTTAAGCGTACTGACTGTGCGCTCATACCACTACCTGTGATATTAAATACGTTAAAAAGACTCATAATTATTGACCTCCGCTGATAACTTTCTTCATCGCTTTTATCTTGCCGTTAAGAAATTGAACACTTGCTTGATACTCTAATGAGTTTTTTAGATACAAGTTTCGTTCCACTTGTACATCTACGGTATTACCATCACCTGTATCAGGCTGATTTGGCACACGAAAATCTACAGAGTTATTTAATTCGGTACGAACATCAAAGTGTTTATCATTAGTGCGTGACATACCCATTTGCTGGTTTGTTGCCGCTTTTGCTAGCGCTTGTTTAAAGTCTAACCCTTTAGCTTTGTAACCTGGGGTATCTGCATTGGCAATATTACTGGCAATAACCTCTGCTCGTTGAGAGCGAATAAGTATGCCCTGAGAGTGTAGTTCAAAGCCTTTATCAAAACCTATAGCCATAATAGCCTCACGATGATTTACGTTATAGGTTATTGAGATACAATATTTATGCCAGTTAATATATTTTCAATTAAAATTAAAGAGGGGATGAATATTTTAATGAGGGGCTAACAGCGTGTATATATGCTGTTAGCGAGGAGTCGTGACTAGGTTATTTTTTTTGATAAACAATACCAGGATTACAACGTAACATTGTAAAGTCCTGATTTATGCCAGATAACGATTCAGAGGCACCTAGGAATAAATAGCCATCGGTGTTTAATACGCCATGAATTTGACTAATGATTTGTGACTTTATTTCAGGAGAGAAATAAATCAATACATTGCGACAAAAAACAATATCAAAACGCCCCATTAAACTATAACTATTAAGCAGATTAAGTGGCCTAAAGCTGACCATTTTCTTTACTTGGTCTTTTATCTTTAACATACCGTTGTCACCAGCTTCAAAAAAGCGTTGTTTACGTTCTGCCGATAACCCACGAGCAAGCGCTAGGTTATCATAATGACCATATTTACAATGCTCTAGCATGGTTGTTGAAATATCCGTACCAATAACCTGCACCCCCCGAGGGAAGGCTCCTGGATTTTTTTGTTGGTATTCAAGCACTGACATGGCAATTGAATAAGGTTCTTGGCCTGAAGAGCTTGCTGCTGACCAAATCTTAACAGGTGTTTTTCGATTAGCAAAATCCGGTAATAACTTACTTTGCAGTAACTTATAAGGATAATCATCTCGAAACCAAAGCGTTTCATTAGTCGTCATAGCGTCGATTACGGCGGCACGCAATTGCCGTTCTACAGGAGAAAGCGTTCGAGCAACTAACTCACTCAGTGAACTCAGTTCAAATTTAGCCATCAATGGGGCTAGTCTGCTTTTTACTAAATACTGCTTATTTTCACCAAGTACGATACCGCATTGTTGCTCTAAGAAGGTTCTAAATTGGTTGTAACTTTTTTCATCAAGTTGTCTTGCTGACACAATAGCTTCCTGTTTATTTCGAAGTACTCATCTAAATCCACCCCAATGGGTGTTGCCATCAACTCACAGCAGTGACTATTTCATTTTTAAAAAGTTAATCTTCAATTTTCAGCCATTTTTTTACAGCTGTTGCTAATTCGTCGGGATGAAATTTGGGAATAAAATCTTCTGCCCCTACTTTTTCAACCATAGCATTATTAAACACACCACTTAATGAGGTATGCAATATAATTGGCATTTTTGACATGCGGTCATTGCCCTTAACTTCGGCAGTTAAGGTATAACCGTCCATTTCTGGCATTTCAATATCAGAAATCATCAGTGCAACTTTTTCGGTAATACTATTTTCACAAGTCGCTTCTATTTCTAATAACTGATCGAGTGCATCACGGCCATTTTTAGCCAATACCATATTAATGCCTAATGGCTCTAATGCCCTTTTTACTTGGTTTCGAGCAACCGTTGAGTCATCTGCGATCATAACAAGCTTATCGCCTAAGCTTTCTCCTACACTTGTATCAATTATATCTTCACTGACATCCGTTGAGACAGGGCTTATTTCATTTAGAATTTTCTCAACATCTAAAATGGACACCATCTGGCCATCAATTTCAGTCACCGCTGTTAAATAACTCGACTTACCCGCACCTTCTGGTGGTGGCATAACATCAGCCCAACTTAAGGTAACTATTCGCTCGACACCCGCTACAAGGAAACCTTGCACACTACGGTTATATTCAGCAATGATTATAAAGGTATCTGCTGTTTGTTCTATTGCAGGGCCTCCTGTCGACTTACTTAAATCAATAACTGATATAGTTTGTCCCCGAATATGTGCTACCCCTTTTATAAAGGAGTCCTGTTTCGGTAGCATGGTCAGTCTTGGACATGGCATAACTTCACGCACTTTAAACACGTTTATGCCAAACCTTTGCCTGCCCACAAGTTTAAAAAGTAATAGCTCTAGTCTATTCTCGCCAACAAGTTGTGTACGCTGGTTTACCGAATCAAGTATGCCTGCCATAAAAACCTCATATAAAATCATACCTTTTATTATGTTTAATTCGTGATTAACAACACACAAGGCACAATTCTTGAATTGTATTTAAATTATAGAGTAGAAAATCGCACTAAGCGTCTGATAGTTGACGCATCATTAAATTTAATTTCACACTGCTGACTTAGGTTAAGCATAGACGAAATTTTGTAT
>PJEL010005639.1_pt1 | contig 10079 bp, 7 predicted proteins | sample 1853271 | NCBI WGS metagenome assembly PJEL01 (sample SAMN08108733, study PRJNA415343) | Invertebrate metagenome, whole genome shotgun sequencing project. | host: Globobulimina | place: Sweden: Gullmar Fjord | collected 2015-08 | reverse complement strand
ACGGAGATTATGAAGTGCATGGTATTTCAATGGCCGATTTAGCAGCTTTTATGGCAAGTTCGATCAATTCTGTGGCTGAAATACATTATCATATTACCAAAGAAGATGTCCTTCCCCAGGAACAGTTTAAGTTAAGTAATGTTACCAATGCAATTCATTCTGATACGTGGTGGGGGCCGGCATCGGAAGTGCAAAAAATAATGAATGACGTTGTCGGTAACACTGCAGAAGATTATATGAACGGCTTTAAATTTTTACGATTAAAGAATCACCAGGTTTTTCGTGATTTAATTAGTTCATACCAGTTAGCGGCAAAGGCTGAGATTGTTCCATACATTAATGAATTAATAATAGAAAATGGATTCAGGTCGAGTAATTTAATTAAAGTTTCCAGTGCAGATGATGTTGCCAATGTATTAACAGCAGTTTTTGCCAGAAGGGCAAAAGGTTATAAACAGAATTCCTTGATGGTGTCTAATATTGTTGTAAAAGAATTTGTGAAAATTGCTGAAAAATTAAAGAAAACCAATAAACGCATAGTAATTGTTATGGCAGGGAAGGCCCATGCCCGAGATATGGAAGCCCAGGGCTTTGTTGATAAAATTTTGCATAGATCAAAGGTTATTGCAGAATTAACAGATCATAAAATTATGATTGTCTATAAGCAAAATTATGACATGGGTGATGGAGAAAAATTTTCAAATTTTGATTTATCCATTGCAAATCCCGTAGTTGGCTGGGAAGCTTCGGGAACAAGTCCAATGAAAGGGCCTTTGCGTTTAATTATGCACACATATGATGGTTTTTTTGCTGAGTACAATAACTTGGCAAAAAAATATTTTGGAATCAGCGATCCGTCTTTTGGTTTTGGCCCCACTGTAAAACAGAAACACTATTTTGGCGGAGGCACCGAAGAAATTTATGCCGAAGCTCTAAAGAATAAAATAAGTGAAGTTGTTGATGTGTTTTACAATAATAAAGATTTGTGGCTAGACAAACAAATAGAGCAATATGCCATGTTTTCCATGGGGTTCCAAATGCAGCGATTTTTGGATAACTATTTGACACTGTGGAAAGATAAGGTGCCAAATTTTAAAAAATTCTATCATAAAATCAACTAAATTTGCTTACTTTAGGTAATTGTCGTTGGATATGGACAGACTGCGACGTGGTCTCTTGTATGGAGACAGGGAAGAAAAGGAAAGAAAATGGCAGAGATCGGCAGGATAAATAAGCTTACCATAAAAAGAAAGCTGGATGATGGTGCCCACCTTGATGGTGGTGAGTCAGGGGATATTCTTCTGCCGGAAAAATATGTTCCTAAGAAGTATCAGCCTGGAGATGAGCTTGAGGTCTTTGTTTACCTAGACCGGGATGAACGTCTGCGGGCAACCACCGAAAAACCTTATGCCACAGTCGGTCAGTTTGCCAAACTCCGGGTGGTGGCCAACTCATCGTCTGGCTCCTACCTGGACTGGGGTCTGCAAAAAGATCTGCTTGTTCCTAAAAGAGAGCAGCACGCCAAAATGGTGGAAGGTAAATCATATATTGTCTTTGTCTTTCTTGATGAAAAAAGCAACCGCATTACTGCATCTTCAAAGCTGGATAAATTTATCAGTTTTCAGTCACCGACCTACGATGAGGGCGAAGAGGTGGATCTTATTATCTGTGACAAAACAGATTTGGGCTATAAGGTGATTGTTAACAATTCTCATTGGGGCATGGTCTATAAAAACGAAGTGTTTCAGAAGCTTCATATAGGTCAGCAGCTAAAAGGCTACATAAAAACAATACGTGAAGACCTCAAAATTGACATACGTCTGCAGCAATCAGGTTATCAAGGAGTTGATAAAGTTTCCCAGGGCATTCTAAAAACAATAAAAGAGCTTGGCGGCACTATTGCCCTTACCGATAAAAGCCCGCCTGAAGAAATCTACTCACAGTTTGGAGTCAGTAAAAAAACATTCAAAAAGGCAATAGGCGCACTCTACAAGAAAAGGCTTATCACCATTGATACCAATGGTGTTAAACTTGCCACGCAAAAGAGGAAAAGAAACAGACCATCCTCATGAATCTTCAGGAGGCTGTTTGGCCCCGCAGAAACGGCAGGCATCAACTTTTTTTAGGATCTTCCTGTTGCAGGAATGGCATTGTTTGAACTGGGGTAGAAGATTAAATACCGCAAGCAGCATGACCAAGGCACCGGTAACCACCGGAAAAGCAGCAGTGGCCACTTCACTGTCGTAACTCAGCAGGCCTATGGTCAAGGAAAAAAGCCCTATAATAAAGACAATGGTTCTGGAAAGCATGTTGTTTCTCCATATTTAAAAGGGATTATTATACCCTTAAGATAATGCATGGCGAATACTTAAGGATAGTGTTTTAAAATCGACAGGTTTTGAGAGATAGGCTTTAAAGCCGAAGTCCTTGCTTGTCGCTTTCGAAACGGTGGAACTAAATCCTGAACATAATATTATCGGTATGTTGGGTCTGATTTTTAAAATTTCCGCGGCCATCTCCGTGCCAAGCATTTGCGGCATTGTCTGATCTGTTATAATGAGATCAAAATTATTGGGGTTATCTTTAAATGCAGCAACAGCTTCTGTGGCTTTGTGGTAGACGGTCACAACATAGCCCAGGCGCTTTATGCGTCTCTTCATAATTTCGAGAACGTCCTGTTCATCATCAACTATCAGAATACGTTCGGATCCGCCGACAAGATTGGTGTTTTTTCCTTCAACAACGGGCATGTCTCTTTCAATAACCGGAAAATAGACCTGGAAACAGGAACCTGTTCCAGGATCACTTTTAACACGAATCAACCCATTGTATTCTTTGACAATACCATGAATAACAGCCAACCCCATGCCGGTGCCGCTTCCAACCTCCTTTGTGGTAAAAAAAGGATCAAAAATTCGATCTTTATCAGCAGGATCAATACCTCTCCCAGTATCACAAACAGATAATTCTACATATTGACCAGGATTCACCCCCTGCTCACCAAGCAATTCTTGCTTATGTAATTCCTTTTGAGTAAGAGTGACCGTGATTATGCCTTTGCCCGTTTCCATTGCTTGAGCAGCATTGGTGCATAAATTCATTGTCACTTGATGAATTTTCATTGGATCAGCTAAAATTGTACCTACCCCGGAATCAATGCTTGCTTTGATGTCGATGCTCTTGGGAATTGTAGATCGAAGCAACTTCAAAGCCTCTTTTACAATAAGGGAAGGAATAAGAGGTTCAACCGTATGTTGGTCCTTGCGACTGAATGTGAGAATCTGTCGCACCAAGTCTTTGGCACGCATTCCGCCCTTTATGACCTCTTCTATGTCTGCAATAGCTGGTTGCACTTTTGTCGTGCGGAGCTCTACCATGGCCAACTCTGCATAGCCGATTATGGCCGAAAGAATATTATTAAAATCATGGGCTATTCCTCCCGCAAGGGTACCTATGGCCTCCATTTTATATGTTTGCCAGAGTTGAGCTTCAAGAAGGTTTTTTTCCTGTTCAATTTGTTTTTGCTCAGTAAGATCAAGAGCAAGACAGACAACAGCCTGGAATTCACCCTGATTTGTATACATTACACTGGATGAAAACAGCATGGGGAATTCAGAGCCGTTTTGGGCCCGGTATAATGTTTCCAGTTTGGTAACATGTGCGTTTTTTTTTATTTTAGCAAATAAAGTATCCTCAATGATCAACGAGCAAGGCTGGCCAATTAATTCATTTTCCTGGTAACCTAATAACGACAAGGTCGCCATATTTACTGTCTCGATGAGTCCTTCAGAATCCAAGACGATAAGAGAATTGGTCATCGCATGGAAAATATTGTTCACATAATTTTTTGAAACAGTTGTTTTTTTCAAGTTGTGCGACATGCTGTTAAAACTATCAACGAGCATCCCAACTTCACCTGTGGCATGGATATCAATTTGTTCAGAAGAGTTTTCCAGGGAAAGCTTTTGCACGGATTTGGCAAGCTTGATAAGAGGCAGGGAGAGATATCTGGAAATAAAGAAGACAACGAAAACAATAAGGAAAAAGGAAACCGCAAAAACAATTGTAAGAAAGAGAAGCACTTGTTGAATGTCCTGATAAAGTAATGACTCAGGAATACTTATGCACACTTTTAAAAGCGGGGCGTTTTCGACAATTTCCAGGTCGCTGGCAGCAACAAGACCATTATGATGTGGATAAACATTGACACCTGCATTAGAAACAGACTGAGAAAAAGGTCGGGGGTCAAGTGTTTCCTGGTCAGATGGTTTTAGAAGCACCTTGCCTGCCGGTGAAAAAATCCATACAGGATTTTCACCAAAGACTCTGATTAACTTTACAAGTGTAAAAAAATCTTCACAATTATAATCAATGATAACCGCTCCGCCGAATTCACCAATATCAGGGTCGGTTTTATGGATGCCGATTGAAAACAAGTAACCATCATTATGTTTAGCAGACAGCTCGGTATGGGCAATACTTCCAGGTGGGGACATCTCAAGGTCTACAAATAATTTACTTTCTCCGATAAAGCTATATTCTCTCACCCGTCCTTTCTGATCAACGATAACTTGGTCCCTTCCGCGACTATCAACAAATCGGACCCGTTCTATTCCATCAAAATACTTGATTGATTGCAGAAAAAGCCTTTCAACTGCCCTGGCATTGATATCCTTTGTATCATCTGAGGACATTAGAAATTCATCCAATGAAGGGTTGGCCGACAAGAGTTTCAGTTCGTGCGTCAATGTTTTCCGGATGGTATTTTGGAAGGTGTCATTTATAGCATCTAATTCACGGAAGACAGCTTCATTGGCATGCTGGGATAAGGAATTACGGCTGAAGAAATAGTAGGTCGTCGTTAATGCACTGCAGACAAGGATAAATGTCAGAAAAAATGCAATAAGAAGTCGGTGCAGAATTGATAAGCCGTGAATTTTGCTGTCGCCCATTACCCTTTAGTCCAATAGAGAAGTTTCAACAATCTGCTCAATTCCCATTTCGTCGGTAAGAGTTATGCCAAGCATTTCCGCCCGTTTGCGGTTAACAATTAGTGGGCCGCGTTCAGGTCTGCGGGGTTTATATGTTGCCGGGTCAAGGTTGTTATTAAGTATTTCATGGACGATAAGCGCTGCTTCATGCCCCTGCTTCTTGCCGGAATCCAGAGCGACACAGAGGAGCCCATTCTCTACTGAAGGGGCAGCTCCAGTTGTTTCCGGTATTGTAATATGGGTCATATACCATTTAAGGACATCATCATTTGAAACATAGTTTCCGTCTTTATCCCGCAACGTTGCAAATTGTGCGAGATAAAAGGCATCTACTTTGTTCTGAAGTTCCAGGGCTTTGGCCTGCCAGGTTTCATAATCGTCGGTTATGACCGTTTCAATCAGGCTTACGGATAGATTTTTTTTCTGTGCCTGGTAGGCTATGGCCTTTGTGTAGTTTCGCGCGGTAATTGACCCATCCGACAGGATAGCAAAGGTTTTGATATTTGGAACAATGCCTTGAAGCAGATCAAAGCTCTCAAGATAATATCCAGCCTGGTATACTCCGGTGATATTATGACCGGGTTTTTCTTTACTATCCACTAAGCCATATTTGACCGGCGTGTTATTAAGACCCCAGAAGACAACAGGGGTATCAGAATCAAGAAGTTTTGTGCCGAGGAATTTTGCTGCATTGTCATCGCCGAGTAAGATCAGATCTGGGTTGAATTCTTGTGCTCTTTCATAAAACTGCTGGCTGGTAGCTTCAATTTGCGCTTTAGAATTTTTTCTTTTGCTGTCCATCCACAGTTTCTGGATGGTAAATTTCGATGTCTCGATAAAATTATTTCTGTTGAAGTCTGCCACCTGAAGTTCATTGTCAAAAAAATTCAGTTCCAGCATTGCAGAATGAAGCCCCTTGGCTACATCCATCGACCAGTCATGTCCTTGGTGATAGCTATCAACAATGAGTATTTTCTTTTTTTTCTGTTGACCAGTATCCGACTCCTTTAAGGCAGAGGCCTCTTCGATATACTCCTCAATCCCCATTTCCTTGGTAAGGGTTATGCCAAGCATGCTGGCCCGCTGCTTATTTGCCATAAGCGGCCCTCGTTTCGGGGTCCTGGGTGAATAGGATGCAGGGTCAAAGCCGTTTGCCAGGATATCATGGGCAATAGTCACTGCTTCATATCCTTGGTTATAGCCTGAATCATCAGCGGCACAGAGCCAACCTTGTTCAACTCTGTACCGAAATCCTGATGCCTCTGGAATGGTGATGTTTTCCAAATACCACTTAGCTGCCTCTTCATTGCTGACCACTTTGCCCTGGTCATCTTTTAAGCCGTTTGACGAGGCAATAAAAAAGGCATCAACGTTTTTTTGCAAATCAAGGGCCTTTTGTTTCCATACTTCGTAGTCATTGGTTGCAACAATTGCAATAAGTTTGACAGGAAAATTTCCCTTGCGATCAAGATGCTCGATTGCCTTGTTGTGAATTCTTCCTGTGGTGGTATCATCAGAAAGAACGGCGAATGTCTTGATATGCGGGACAATCTTTTTCAGCAGTTCAAGGCTCTCCTTATAATAGGTCTTCTGGTAAACACCTGAAACATTGTGACCAGGTTTTTCTATGCTGTCGATAAGCCCATATTTTACTGGGGTATTGTTTACTCCCCAGAAAACAATAGGGACTTTCATATCTAGAAATTGATTTCCTATGTAGTTTGCAGCATTATCATCCCCAAGAAAAATCAGATCCGGGCTAAAGTCTTTTATTATTTCAGTAGACTCCCTGGTCATAAGAGACAGCTGTTCTTTACTCTTTTTTCGTTTGCTGTCCATCCACAAGCGTTTGATAATAAGCTTGGAGTTTTCCGCATAGTCCCTCCGCTTGAATCCATCAATTTGTTTCTGATTGTCAAAATAACCAAGAGCCAAAAGTGCATCACAGTACCCCTTGCTCACTTGCTGGGACCATTGATATTCAGGATGATAGCTATCAATAATTATAATTCTGACAGGAGGTGACTGGGCACCCTGGCAGATGGAGAAAAACGCAGAAAATGATAGAACAAACAAGCCGAACAGTATTTTTTTCATGAATGTCTCCTGAAAAAAGGGAGTAGATCGCCAAAAACAATAACCGATTTTATCATATTAAAATTCAAATTGTAGTTAACAAGTTAAAATTGAGGCAATTTAATTGCTAAATCCTTCTCACCGCACAACACAACTGTGGCAATAGCCTGCAACACATGGTGTTGCGACAACACTTCGTGCAACACCCCTTCCTGGGTGGCCAGTGTTGCGTCTGGTTTTATATTTTCTTTGAAATCAATATGTTATTGGTTTTTATTTGTGTGGCGGTCTGTGTTGGCACAGTGAGTGCTCTTGTAGTATTTCAAACACGAAGCGAATTTTAGAAGATCAAATTACATAGGAGGCACACCATGACAACAGCACAAAATACCACAACTAAAGCGTATGAACATGAATCAGTAGCCCATAGTAGTGACCAAGTTGGCATCGGCGTTATCACCGTTTTAAGCGCATTGATCGGCACCTGGGCAGTTGCCTGCTTAATCGGCGGAATCTCCCAGTACGGCATAGTTGGTTTAGCTAAGGGATGGCTCACTGCAGTGATGGGGTAAGCTGCATAATCACAGGGTAAACGATGAAAAATTATAATAAAACTGGAGATAGGACATGACAACTCAAGAGAACAGAACAAAGGGAACAGGCGTATTTTTGGGAATCATCGCAGCAATGTCAGGTATCTTTGGCCTCTGGGCAATGGCAGCAGTAGTCTCCGGCCTTTCTTCAGTGGGCTGGTCAGTACCGGAAATGGGTCGGCAATTTTTAGTGGCCACCGGCAATTTGAAAGAATATGAGACCCTGGTTGATTACTACACCCATATTAAAGGGGTTGAGTATCTGATCGCAGCAGCCTTCTTTGTAGTGTTCCCAGCTTTCTACATGTCCTTAAAACCACAGGAAGAGGCGAAAGTGACGGCTAAATAAAGTAGCACATAACTTCCGGGAGCATCAAAGCGGAGCACATGGCAAAAGCCGTGTGTTCCGCTTTTTTTGTGTCATCTCTGTTCTGTAGAGAAATCGACTTGGAGCAGGTACTGTCCAAACGTATAAACATTCGATGCGTTGAGGTGATAGGCGTAAGTGGCTTGTTAAAAGAGTATTACTTTGTTTCTTGTCACTTTTTCCACGAGATAGAGCAGACTTTGAAATAAGTTATACGTGACTAACACATTTTTGATAAAATGAGTTATGTTAAGTGTCAACCTGCCATTGTTAACACTATTTATAAAATCATCAGAGAGTCGGCTGCTTACTAAGGTAATGCTGTAGCAGTGATGCTCGAAGTAGAAAATTTATGATTAAAATAATTAAAAACTTGGTGCTGAGTTTAGCTGTTATGCTGACTATCTTAAGCTGTAATAACGGCAATCAGCAAGAAAACTATGTTGTTGGCATTATAAACCTCAATCCAAATCTGGACCCAATAATAGTTGAATTTCAAAAGGATCTGGATTTGCGGGGTTACAAAACCGGTGTCAATACTACATATATTTATAAAGGCGCTTTAAAAAATCAGAAACAAATTGAACAGGAAGTTCAGGAGATGTTGGATGCTGATGTGGATTTGCTTCTCACTGTTACAACACCAGTGGCTAAAAAAGTAAAAAAGATGACAGAGGGCCTGGAGCTACCGGTATTGTTTGCCCCGGTTTTTTCCCCAATTGACTCCGGTATTGTTGATTTCCTTGCTCGTCCTGGTGGCAATGTTACTGGCATAAAAACAAGAGGGAGCACTGCTAAGACGTTGGAGTGGTTTTTAAAGGCTGTTCCTTCTGCAAAACGAATTTTTGTGCCCTTTCATCATACCGATAAGGCGGCAATTCAGACATTGGAAGACTTAAGAGAAGCTGCCAAATTTTTTCACATTGAACTTGTCACTGCAAATTTATCTAATGAGGAAGAACTTAACCAGGTTTTAGCGGATATTCCTGTTGGAATTGATGCTGTCTGGTTGGCCCATTCCTACCTGATTGTTGCAAATGCGGAAAATATTATTGCTTCAGCTACAGCTCTAAAAAAGCCTGTGGGTTCTTCTGCTGCTGGTCAATATAAGAAGGGTGTTTTAGTCAGTTATGCGCCATCTCAGGAAAGGATAGGACAACAGGCGGCCAGAATGGCTGACAAGATACTGAAAGGCGCAGATCCTGCCGTGATGCCTGTGGAGTCCTCTGATTATTTTCTTGGTCTCAATCTTAAAACTGCCCAAACCTTAGGCATAAAAATACCTGATAATGTAATTAGTCAGGCGGACTTTGTTAAAAGATAATCTGGCAAGACATTATGCATTTGTAAATGAAAAAAAGTATTGGAAAACAATTTACCGCAACAATTATCCTGGCCGCCTTTATTTTATCTGTTTCAGGTACTCTCCTCGCCTATGCCTTTTTTAATGTCCAGAAAAAACAGGCAATTGAACTGCAAAGCGAGGTGGGTAAACGGGCAAAGAATGAATTTGTTATTTTGATCCATGAACTTGAAAATAGGTTCACAGGCATTTCCAGACTTTATAATCTGTTGGCCCTCACCCATGACCAGCAGACCAATTTGTTGTCAAACATACGTTCACACAAAGATCACCGACATAACGATATAATTGATGAAATTGTATTGTTTAATAGCCAAGGTCAAATTGTTTCGTCAGCCTCCAGAATCAGTATATTTCCTGACCCACAAAATTATTCCTGGCCTACTTTCAAGCAACAATTTAGTGGCTCCGCAAAAGAAAAAAAATACTACAGCCCGGTCAGTATTGACAAGAATGGTGAGCCATTTTTGGTTTTTGCTGTCCCTCTTATTAATTATCAAACTGGAGAGATTAAAGGGGTCCTGGCTTCTCGTATACGTATAAACCTGGTTTGGGGTGAGATCGTCCGTAAACCAGTGGGCCAGAGTGGCATTATTTATATAACTGACCAGGATGGCAGAATTATTTCCCACCCGAACCCTTCAATTGTATTAAAAGGGGCTGTTGTAAAATTAACTTCTCAAGATGAT
>PJEL010005638.1_pt1 | contig 10079 bp, 9 predicted proteins | sample 1853271 | NCBI WGS metagenome assembly PJEL01 (sample SAMN08108733, study PRJNA415343) | Invertebrate metagenome, whole genome shotgun sequencing project. | host: Globobulimina | place: Sweden: Gullmar Fjord | collected 2015-08 | reverse complement strand
GCTCTTGAGCATTGATGTTACAATCGCATGACCATTTTTGTAGGTAACTCTTAATCTCTCGATTAACTAGTTAACCAAACGATGGGTGAGCGCTTGCTCACCCATTTTCTCGTTTGTAATCTTCTTAGCATTTTTAACAGTAATAGCTTATTAGGCAATAGGAAATATCGTGACTTATAACTTTCCTCAATCACAAATAACCCCTTCTAAAGGCAGAGGTTTCGCGCTTTTAGAAGTGATTATTGCAGTCAGTATTATGGGATTAGTTTTAGCCGGTAGCGCTAAAATTGCTATGGACAAAGTGGCAAAACAAGAATTAGCCAAAGTTGGCGAGCAAGTTGCGGCGTTAATTATCGCGGTTGATAAACGGGTTTATCTCGATACGGTTGCTTGGCAAGCCCAAAGCCACATTCGTGATAATTTTGCTTGGTTAAAGCACGACAGTTGCCAGCAAACTAAAAATATAGGTTTGCCAAGTAAAGGTGACCTGAACAAAGCCAATTGGCAAACACCGCCACTGCTATGTGGCTTTAAGTCGTATTTTGGCCGAGGTTACGACGCCTATACTGCCGAGCAAACCTCGGGTAGTACCGGAAAAAACACCTTTAATATCGAGCTAGATGCTCAGCGCAATATGGAATTAACCATTCGTTTATCGCGCCCGAGTTTACCAAGCGATAGTTACATGATGGAAGCTGGGCGCATAAGCATTGGCGTTGAAGATGCGCTGCGTTCACACGGTTTTTATCTTGAAAACTTATCGCTTGTTGTTGGCCCTGTTGGCAAAGCTGAGATAAAGAAGTTTTTATCAGATAAAAGCTTGCCGTTAGAAATTACCATCAGACTTAATGCCAGTCGCTACCTTGAGTCAGACGGTAGCGTTGCGATGGAAGCTGATAGCAAGTTTTGCTGGAAAGATGGTAATAGCCGCTCATGCATGACTTTTGCCGATAAAACCCTGTCGTTAATCAGTAGCGACGGCAAAGAAGAGCTGGCGTTAAAAGCGAAAGCGGTACTGAGTAACGACGGCACCGGCAAATATTATAGTGTGCCGCAAGTTACTGAAGTACTTGGCGGTGAATTGGTCTTAAAACCTAGCTGTCCAGCAGGCTATACGGCAAAAATATCACTAATGCCTTCTACCGTTTCTGATCGCGACCAAGCGGGCATAGATTGGGGCAATGAAAACTTTCGTGACCCTGCTATTCAACAAGCAACGTTAACCGCAGGTTGGACACTCGGTTGGAAAACAGTCGTAGACAGACAAAATCGCCCCGCGTGGGAAGCCATTGTGTCAATTGGCTCAAAAGAATTTAAATCGGGTCTTGAAAACCCTAAAGGTTTTCGCGCAGTCGCGTTGACCTGGTGTGCTGAAAAATAGCCCCTAGCATTATTAATCGGTTTGTTGGCAAACGTTATTATGTAAACACTGTTATGCAAACATTGTTATGCAAACATTGTTATGCAAACCCAAACATTTTCACACTAAGTACTGATAAAACGTAACGGTATATTTGATTAAAATATACGCGTTTTGTTCGTTAAGAACAGGTGCAGGAAAAAGTATATGAAAGACATATTAAATAAAAACACTTTTCATCAATTAACTGCGTTATCACTTGTTATTTTCACAACATTATTTGCAGTAACTAACTGCTATGCCGTGGAGAATAAACAAGATGACGCTCAAATTAATGCTGAGCTAAAACCGGTTATTAAGCTAACGCCAAGCTCGTCGTTAAACACTGAACAACCGCTTGTAAAAAGTGGTGATACCGCTACAGATAATAATAGCCAAGCTATTGCTCAAGATTCAGGTGCAGTAAAAGCTAAAGCTGAAATAAAAGCAATAAAGTTGATTTGGGGCGATACCGTTTATAGCTTTGCTAAAGCACATTGGCCTGTTGCGTACTGCATTAAAGAAATGAACAAGCTTAATGACAAGTTTATGATTTATGAAGGTAGCACCTTAAAAGTGCCTAACTTGGTCAAAGGCAAAAAAATCGATTTAGCCCTTTATTGCCCTAACTATGCCAATGGTAGTGAAAATAGCGTAGTAAAACCTAAAGTAACGGTAACTGAATACCAAAAGAAAGCTGAAATTGCCCACGCTCAACGTCAGTTAGAATTGGCGGCTAAAAAAGAAGCTGAGCTAGCAGAAAGTGCCGAAAAAACGCGACTAGCTAAACAGTTAGCAGCACAAAAAAAAGCAGACGCTAAACAAGCTGCTTTGGCAAAAAAATTAGCGCAAGCACAAGCAGCTAAAGCTCAAGCCGAAAAAGAAGCAAATCTTGCCGAGCAAATGCGGTTAACGGCAGCAGATGAAGCGCGCACTACCTTCAAACTTGATTCGTCATTAACGCTTAAAGAAAATTTGGAAGACTGGCTAGAGCGTGCTGACGGCCAACTTATTTGGAACGCGACCAGCGATATGGAAGTAAAAACAGACCGTATTATTGCCCGCGATTTAGTTTCAGCTTTAGAGCACATATCAACACGTTTGCATGACTATCACCTACAGTTTTTTGCCAAAAACTTAACGCTTGTTGTTACGGAGAAGTAACCCGTGAATATTAAACCATTGATTAAAAAATCATTACCTTTTGTTGCTAGCTTACTTTTAGTAAGCACGCTAAGTGGCTGTGCGGCAAGTTCAAAAATTGCCGCGCCAGAAACTAATGTTGTAGAAATTGCTCAGCAAGAAGTTATTGCTCACCAAGAAGAAAATAAAGCGAAGCTACATATTGTTGATGACGAATACCTCTTTGGCAAAAAAGTTGTCTTTAAAGAAAACCGTCGTTTGCTGATGCAGCCGCTAACCATTGCCAACTTAAAGCCAGTAGGCATCGACGCTTCTGTCGGTATTTTAAAAAAGTTTGGTTTATCGTATTCCATTATTGATAACTGCACTGTTAAGTCAGACAAAAAAGACGATAAAGAAGATAGCGCCGTGATTATCAATCTTGGCAATAAACCGACCAAAGCGGCTGACAAAAAAATGTTGCGCTTCAAAGGGACGGTTGAAGGATACGTTGATTATATCGAGCAAGTTTATAACCATCATGCAGAATTTAATAAAGACTCTGTGATGCTATACAAATGTAAAACGGAAACATTTACCTTGCCAGGTGCTATTTTTGAATCAAAAGTAGATTTTAAACTTAAAGCGAGTTCAGACGTTGATGTTAATTTGAAGCTCGACGCTGAAGTTTGGAAAAAAATGCTTGAAGGTCTAGAGAAAGACTTAACTGAAAACGGCGTGATTTTAGAAGCGGCGAAAGTAGGTGTGGTGACAATTTCTGACCGTCCGCAAAATGTTCGCCGCATGAGTGAATACTTAAATAAACTTAATGAGTTGATGCGTAAGCAAGTATCACTTGAAGTGAAAATTGTGCAATACAATGGCGATGTCGGCACGGCATTTGGCATAAATGGCAATGTAGGTATTGAAACAGCTGGTGGTCACACCGCCAACATCGGCACGGCCGTTGGCCCTGTAGATGCTGGCGCTGGCGCCATTTCAGGCGAAATTTCAGGGGCGATTATTGATGGCACTAAAGTCAACATTAAAGCGATGATGTCGAGCCTTGCCAGTAATACTAATGTATCGCTGGAAACGTCGGCATTACTGACCGCGGTTAATGGTGTGCCAGTGCCATTTAATGTTACTAAAAATCAAAACTACGTTAAGTCTATTACCTCAGAAACTGAGAAAAGTGGCGGGCCGACAACAGAGAAGCTCACCTATGAAATTGATAGCGTACGCACCGGTATCGACATCGTTTTTGTCGCCAATACTGAAGAAAATAACAAGATCAACTTGTCGGTTTATATTCGCCAAGATGAGCTATTAGCAATGACAAAAATTGGCAATATGCAATTGCCAACAACGGCAACCAATAGCTCTTTTCAAACCATGCGCGTTTCATCAGGCGACGTAGTTGTGCTAACTGGCTTTAGCCAAAACCGCAGCGAAGATGGTTCAAATACCACCGTGCCAGGCACCTTATTGTTAGGTGGCGATACTAAAACACAAAAGAATGCGCGTCGTATGGCCATTGTTATTGTACCGAGGTTGATATGATCCCAGACAAAGGTTATTGGGCACCTACACAAGTAGGTGTACGTGAACTTGACGCCGTCTGGCAAATTCAGCACAAAAACAAACCTTTTGGCAGTGAGTTGTTTTTATGCACCGAAATAGGCGACTTCACCCCAGATGTAGTGCTGTTACAAAACCTGCCGAAAGATTATGAAAAAGACGACAGTTTTGTTGGCATTATTGGCGTTGAAGACGGCATCTACAGTTTGTCAGCTTTTGTTGAAGGTAAGTTTCTTACCATTGACCGTTATTACCAAGTGAATGAATTTGGCCGCGAACAAGCGCAAGTTTTAGGTACTGAACTTGCCAAAAGCTTAGGGGCGAATTTGCTCGATATATCGCCACTTAGTCGCGATGAAAGCGTTGACGCGTTCGACTTTAGCCAAAAGAAACTTAAGCTAAATAAAGTTAGCGCGGCTGAAATTGTTGCTGCTTTGACTTTGTCGCTAATCGCGGTAGCTGCACTTGTATTTTTTGTTTTGTAGGAGTTTGCGATGAAACCAATGCAACGACCTTCAATTAATTATCGTGTATTGCTGACTATTTTGTTACCGGTGCTTTTTTGTATCGCAGGCTATGGCGGTTATGCATGGTACGAAAATGAACAACTTGAACAGCAGCGCATGCTTGAAGAGCAAGCAGAGCTTGCCAAGTTAGCACGTGAACGCAGAGAGGCAGAGCGCCGCGTAAAACTCATTGTTGATTACAGCGAAGAAATGCCGATTAAGGCTTATTTGAAATCAGTAGATGATTTTTTGATGGTTACTTATATGACCGCATTGGGTGGTTGGCAGATGCAAAGCACCGATTGTAATGGCACTAACTGCAAAATGACTTTACGTAGCGCACAAATGGAATACCCCTCGTTATTGGAAAAACTCAAAGACGAGCTAAAAGAGGATGGTTTTATTCATCAAGAAACTACCTATACCTTGGCTGATTCTATGATGGAGATGAAAGTTGAAAATATTAATATTTTCCGTGATGGTTCCTCCAAAAGAAAGCTTCGAAATTATAATGATGACCAACTAGTTAGCATTATCAAATATTTAAATGACCTCGTAGTTTTGTATTCGCGTGATGAAGTAAGGCTGATTTTTAAGCAACCTTCAGCAAAACTTGCCAAAGAGCTTTATCAATTTGATATCGAACTAAATGGTGACTACGAATTAGTTCGAAAAATGGCAGTGGTGGTAAACAACGTCTTGCCAATTAAAGCGGTATCACTTCAATACCAAGGCAATAATATGACATTAAAAATGAGATCGGTTTATGAACATCAATAAATTATTTACCCCAGAGCTTGCTAAGCTAAGCACTGGCTTGGTCTTAGTGTTGATAGTACTCGTATTGTTAATGCCTCAAGCATCTGCTGACGAAATGCCAGCCAAAACAGCAGAAGAAATAATTGAAGAGCAAGAAGCGGAAGAGCAGCGGGAAAAGCTTGCGCGTTTTAAAGCGGAATACTTGATCAAACAAGTAGAAAATAAACGCATCAATAGTGAAATTGAGCTGTTAAAAAACAAAATCACTAAAAAGAAGCTTGAACAAGACTTGCAAAAACTCACCGGGGAATCAGCATTTTTAAGTGCCCCCAAGCGTGCGCCAAGTATGTTTGCCCCGATGATACAAGCAATAGAAAAACCAATTGAGCAAGTTGCCAATATTATCACCCCGAGAGCTAGCCAAGCGGTAACAGCGCAATATAGCCAAGCTGAAGTCGCCGACAGCGTAATAGTAACCTCATTCATTCTTGCCCAAGGCACGGCCTTTGCTGATTTTGTTATTGAAGAAGAAGAATACTTTAACGTAAGTGAGCGAGAAACTTTTGCTGGCGGATACCGTTTTGTTTATAAAAACGAAAAAGTGATGGTAACTTTTGCTGGCCAACGCGTACCAGTTAAGGGGCTTTCAAGTGAGCTCTGAAGGTTATAACTTAACCGAAATAATGCAGCGTGACGGCATTGTATTGGAAGTGCCGATGGACAAGTATCCATTCATTTATCGTGTTGTTGATGATAATACGGCTGAACGTTATTTAGTATTTGATGCGCCGCGCTTTAGTGCCTTAAAGCTTGACCAATTACGTGCGATAGAAAAAATATTATTGAATCATAGATTTCATCATACTTTTTTTGTCGACAGTTTATATTTTGGTGAACTTGAAACCTTAGTTGTTGATCGAAAAAAAAAGTCGAAGGAAAAAAGCGCTGAAAAAAAATCGAGCACTTTAGCGAAGCTTTTTCTCATTTCGATATTTGGCAAAGCCAAAAAAATGGGCTGTAGTGATATTCACTTTGTTCGTGACGAAACCCACTGTGAAGTATTCTTTCGAATTGATGGCAATAAAAAGTCGATGCTGAAAGTAAAAGGTGAAAAAGTCGACTCTGCAATGTCAGTTTTCTATAACGTAGAAGCCACCAGTAAAGGCAGTTCGTGGAATAGAACCGTACCGCAAGATGCGATGGGTACGTTAACTATTAACCCCGGCGAACAAGTTAACTTACGTTATGCCCATGCGCCGGTAAAAACCAAAAATGAACGTGGCTACCATGCTGTTTTTCGTATTTTAGCGGCCGCCGATGAAAGCAAAAATTCAGTCGCTGATTTAAGTAGCTTAGGTTTTAACGACGCTGAAATATCATTGATCAAAAAAATGGTCTCGCGTCCGTTTGGCTTGATGGTGGTAGCGGGAACAACTGGTTCGGGTAAATCAACCACCATCAAAGGTTTTTTAGAATGGCTATATAGTAGTTTTCATAATGAGAGTATTTCAGTATTGACGGTTGAAGATCCGGTGGAATACAACATTTATGGTGCGGTGCAAAGCAACGTAAAACGTAATGAACGCAATGGCGCTGGCGACGAAAACCCTTTCATGAAATACATTTATTCGGCGATGCGTCGTGATCCTGATGTGCTCTTGGTAGGTGAAACACGTGATCCAATGACAGCTACGGCGTTAACCGACGTGGTAGAAAGTGGCCATTTAGGTGTTACTTCTTTGCATGCCAGTAGCGTATTAGGCGTGGTTTCTCGTTTGAATTCATTAGGTATTTCAACAGAGAAAATGCGCTCGTCAGACTTTTGGGCCGGTATTATTGCGCAAAAGCTGATCAAGTGTACGTGTCCGCATTGTTCGCTTAGTTTTCAAGAGGGGCATGAATTACTAAGTGAAGGAACAAAAAAAGCGATAGCCGACGGAGTTTTACAGCCATCAACCATGCGAATTTCATCAGCCAAAGGTTGCCCAGAATGTGGCTTTAAAGGGCTTAAAGGTCGTCAAATTTGCGCTGAATTCTTATTTCCTTACTCTGATGTGGTGAACAGTTTTCAAACCAATGATGCAGAAAAACACTGGAAAAAATCACCCGATGGCGTAACGGGCAAGCGTATGAGTGAGCGCGCGTTGGACTTGATCAACGAAGGGCGTTTTTGTCCAAATGAGTTCGAACGTGTATTTGGTGTTATGTAATTATAGGGGAGAACCGCAATGGCTTTAAATTTTGTTAGACGCCTCGATTTATACGAGCAACTTATTGATGCGTCAATCAATAATATTCCACTAGGTTTATATTTTGAAAAGAACTTGGTGCTTAATAAGCGCATTAAAAATCGTCGTGGTATTGCTTTTTTCACTAAGGTGTTGGAAGAATTTAATGCCGAAGGTGACTTGCTTGATGTACTAAAAGGCAATATTCCTAACGATGAGCTAGTGATTATTCGCTTGGCAAAAGACTCAGGTGCTTTGCTTGACGGCCTGCGCCGTGCAGAAGATTTATGTAAAGTAAAACGCGATACCACCGAAAAAATTAAAAAAGCACTTACTGGCCCAACGGTGATGTTTTTAGTGGTATTGGTGGTGATCGGAGGTTATGCCGCACAAGTTTTTCCAAAATTTGAATCGGCGATCCCTGTTGACCAATGGCCCGATGTTACCTCGGTACTTTATAACTTAGGTTTGGCAATTTTTAGCTTTTCGATATTCATTTTTTTTGGCGGCTGTTTTGTCGCTTATTTAGCCATTTCGTATTACTTTAAAAATGGTACTGGCCCATTGCGAGATGCTTTTAATTATTGGCCGCTTGCATCCATTTATACCAATAAGTTTACCACTATGTTTTTAGGCGTAATGGCAGGTATGGTTAAGCTTAATACCTCAATTTCGGACACCTTTACCTACATTGGTGAAAGTACCGATTCTAAGTGGCTAAAATCGCATATGGAAGCGATGATGGCGCGCCAAGAAGAGGGCATGGAATTGGGTGAAGTTTTTAATACCGGATTACTTTCAATGACCTTAATAGCCAAATTGGGCATGTATGGTGAATCGGCAGATCTGGCCGAAACGCTGGATAAAATATATCAAGTTTCGATTGTTGAACTTAATAAACAAATTGATAAATTAACGGGGGCGATGAAAAGCATTTCAACGCTGTTAATTGGCGGTGTAGCGGTGTGGATTTATTTGGCAATATTTGGTTTAACGCAGAATTTCGGTTAGCTGTTTATTACCATTGTAGGGTTTGAGGTTTTTTTATGAAAAAGCCGCTTTTTAGTCATAATAGATGAGACTCTGTCAGCAATATTCAAGATCACTTTGTGTGTTTAGTGCAAGCGAGCAACTTGTTAATTCTAACGTCTGGTTTAAGCTGTCAGTGGAATTCAATTTCGGGACGTTAACTATTGCCACGATAAACAAATATTGGAATTAACCACCTAGAAATAAATTTTGGCTTAGTTTTATATAAATAATGCATTGGTTATTGGTATATGTTGTTGGCTTAATGAAAAAGGCAACTATTTCTAAGCTAGCTATAATAGATAGATGTAAATCCTACAATAATGCTTAGGATAAATTAATGCGTTACATGTCTTATATCTTTCTAATCATATTTGTCTTTGTTGGTGTGATTAAAGCTTGCAACGCACAAGAAACCATTATTTTAAGTACCTTTGAGTTTCCACCTGAACACTCTAAGAAATTACCTCATCACGGCAATGTTAGTCATATCATTGAACTTGCTTTTGCAAAAGAAGATATCAAAGTTAAATGGCAGTATTACCCAATAAACAGAGCATTTCTGATGGCAAAATCAGGCAGAGTTGATGGTACTGCTTCATATGGATACTCTAAAGAACGTGAAGAGGGTATGTATATTAGTGATAGTATTCTTACCTCAAAAACTTATTTTTATCACTTAAAAACCACCAAGTTTCATTGGGAAAATATCAAAGATTTAGAAGGGCTAAGAGTTGGCATCACCAATGATTTTAACTACGGTGATGACTTTAAAAAGGCACTAAAAGATAAAATATTTACGGGTGATAATTCTAATCAAGATATTTTAAACTTTAACAAGCTACTTGCTGGTCGTATTGATATTTTCCCAATGACCTCAGGAATTGCCGAATACTTATTAATGACTCAATTTCCAAAAGGGACACTGGAAAAAGTTACTTATAATACAAAAGCTGTTAAAGAATACGATTCATTTATCTATTTCCCACAAACATTAGCAAACAGTTTATTTATTTTAGAACGTTTTAATCAGGGGTTAAAAAAACTGAAAGCTAGTGATCAATACCAACAAATATTATCTAATCTCCCAAAAGGGCATTACGCTATTTCAGTTGTTGATAACAAAGAATAACTGCTACCTACACACTTTGAAGTCATGCCTATACAAATACGTGAACGACGGTTATGGTGACTTTTGCACTGTCAGGTGATGAACAACTCAAAACTGCTGGGCCACAGGCTCCTGAAAGCTGCCGTTTAGCCCTCAGCACTTACTATTGTTTGAGCCTAAAGCTGATCTTTTTGTTCTGTTGAAAGGCTGACTCTGACGGGCGATTTCTTGTCTGCAAATTTTTTATTCTTATATTGTTTTTACAAAAGTAATACTAAAAAGTATATTTCAAACGTTCTGACCCCATTGATGTCTTCTAAAACAAAAAACGATGCCAGAAGCAT
>PJEL010005637.1_pt1 | contig 10083 bp, 7 predicted proteins | sample 1853271 | NCBI WGS metagenome assembly PJEL01 (sample SAMN08108733, study PRJNA415343) | Invertebrate metagenome, whole genome shotgun sequencing project. | host: Globobulimina | place: Sweden: Gullmar Fjord | collected 2015-08 | reverse complement strand
GGTGTCATCATCTTGGCCGAGGGACGCTTGTTGAACTTGGGATGTGCCACTGGACATCCATCCTTTGTCATGTCTTGCTCCTTCACCAACCAGGTGATTGCCCAGCTCGAGCTTTGGAACGAGAAAGACTCTGGAAAGTACGAGAAGAAGGTGTACGTCTTGCCAAAGCATTTGGACGAGAAGGTTGCCGCCCTCCACTTGCCAAAGCTTGGAGCCAAGCTCTCTGTCTTGAGCAAGGAACAGGCAGAGTACATCAATGTTCCAGTCGGGGGTCCATACAAACCAGCCCACTACCGCTATTAATTATTTTTTGATATATTTTTTAAACTTTCATATTAAAAAATCTTCAATAATCTCAAGGCATCCCTGAAAATCAAATACATACCAAGGGATGTCAGCAGGAGAAATCCACTCGTCATGATTGCTCTCTCAGCATCCCTATCTACCTTTTTACCACTAACGACTTCTATGATTTGGAAAATCAAATACCCACCGTCTAGAGCTGGTAATGGTAAGATATTCACTACACCTAGATTGATGTTGATCAACGCAGCAAACTGATACAATCCGTTGATGTCATTCTTTGCCACCTCACTTCCTGCAGCCAGGATTGCGACAGGCCCAGCTACATTCTTTGAGGTTTCCTGAAAGTTTGTCACGAATTGCCACAACCCTCCGCATACATTTCCCAATAAATAACCAAATTCTTTCGTTCCAAGCATTACTTGTTCTGAAAACGACGTGGCTTTTCGTGTATGCAATGTCACATTTGGAGCAAGAGACACACCCAAACGCCCTGTTCCATCTGGCATTTCAGCTGGAGCAATCTTCAACGGAATAGTCTCACCTGCTCTCTCCACAGTCAACTCTAGCATTTTCTTTGGATTCACTTTGACAGTATCTATAAATTTGCCTACACTACCAGCTTCCGCTGTAATATCCATGGTCCCAATCCTGGTCACAATATCCCCCTTTTGCAGTCCAGCCTTTTCAGCAACGGTATCAGGGTTGATTGTCCCAAGGACCACCCCAGGGAAAAATTCTGGCTCGGTGAACCCAACGACACCCGCCTGAACAACACAAATTGCCAAAGCAGCCACAATATTAGCAGCCACTCCTGCTGAAGTGACGATGATCCTATCCAAAACAGGTCTATTTGTCAACAAATTTGGATCATCCTTTTCATACGGACAGTCTTCATCTTCATCTGGAAATGCCACATATCCTCCAAGAGGAATAGCACGAAAAGAAAATTCTACAGAGTTCTCATCAGCCTTGTTTTTGTATTTCCAAAGCACTGGACCGAAACCAATGGCAAATTTTTTCACATGAATGTTTTGGCCCACAGCAGCAGAGAAATGACCCAGTTCGTGAACTCCCACGACAGCAGCGAGGACACCGATGGCTTCCAAATACGATTGAGGACCTGTGATATCAAATCCTGAATTCAAGAGTCCCCTAACATGAGAGACTTGTCGTGGCTGTGTTTGGAACACACTCAGTCTCCTCTGGACAACGAGAGGACGAGAGACCCTCGTTGTCTGGAGAGAACCTGTGATTCCATTCCACGTGTTCAGATGGATTGCAGAATTCATCATCATAAAAAACAACAATTTCTTAAAGATGAATACTATTGAATGGACGTGATTGGAGCATCTCTTTGTCTTCTACCAGCTAGAGCTGGTACAGGTCATGACCATGATTGGTTTCCACTAATTCAAATCATAACGAATCCTCGGTGTGCCATATACAACGTTACAGCACGGCATCTTGTTTCTATACTTAATTCATGATATCAGTATAGGTGGTATCTCGCCTGTGCATGCATGTTTGTAGGAAGGAGACCAAAGGGAAACGTTGTGTCACTCGTGTCGTTCAAGTGTGGTATTTTGAATCGATTCTCTGCAACGAGACACGCTCATTATCTGGCACAATCATATCCACACCATACGACAGGGATCTTGAACGGCTCTGGACGGAATCAATTGGTACAGAGTCTGCTGCTTGGTAGAGCAAGGTTTTGTTTTCCATTTGGTACAATGACGATGCAACGTGGCGCAACCAAGGATATCGCCTCATTTTTTGGTTCAAAAGCTATACCAAAGAAGAATGACGGTGATGATGTGGTAGATGGAGAGAGAGCAATGACGGATGTTGAAGATGCATGTGGTGGTGAAGAGCCCAAGGCAGTGCCTACAAAGATGATTGTGTCATCCTCCAGTGAGGAAGAGGAATCAGAGAGCATGGAAGAAGATCAATCTCCAAAAAAGAAGAAGCAAAAGTCATCTCCCAAGGGAAAGAATGGTGCAAGCACAATGGATGGGCAGGAGGACATTGACGGACTCATCACGTGGGAAAAAAACACTCACGTGCCTTTCCGTTTCCTGACGAGTACATTTGAAAAAATAGCTGATACAACCAAGCGTCTTGAAATCACAAGTATTCTGACTGGTGCATTTAGAGCAATTATGCGCACAACACCAGAAGATGTACTTGCAACGGTCTATCTCTGTACGAATCGAGTATCACCTGCACATGAGGGTGTGGAACTTGGTATTGGTGATGCAACGCTTATTAAAGCAATATGTTTGGCTACTGGAAGAAAAGAAAGCGCCGTCAAAGATGAATACGATGCAACTGGTGACCTTGGTATTGTCGCAGCGCATGCTCGTGGTGGCCAAAAGACAATGTTCAAACCCAAACCCCTCACTATAGCAGGCGTACTGTCAACTTTCAAAGATATAGCATCTTCTGAAGGCGCAAAAAGTCAAGATAGGAAAATGAAATTGATTATCAAATTACTTGCCGCTGCATCTGAGAATGAAGCTGGATATCTCATGAGGGCATTACAGGGCAAGCTGCGTATTGGACTTGCAGAACAAACCGTGCTGGTGGCATTGGCTCATGCTACATTTTATGAATCTATCGATTCTCATTCAAAAATATCGGATGAAGAAAAGCAGCAGAAGAGAGATGAGGCCGTCATGATGGTGAAATCAGTGTATTCTGAATGCCCTTCGTATGACCTCTTGATCCCAGCCTTGCTGGAGGAAAAGGATATGCAACGTATTCCTGAGCGAGTCCATTTCTCTCCTGGTATTCCAGTGAAACCTATGCTTGCAAAACCGACGACTGGAGTTTCAGAAGTACTGGATAAATTTGCATCACAGCCATTTACATGTGAGTACAAGTATGACGGGGAACGTGCCCAAATCCATGTCTTGAAAGATGGGCGTGTCAAAATTTACAGCAGAAATAGTGAGGATAATACTGAAAAATATCCAGATATTGTCGCCATGTTCCCAGGAGTTCTTCAAGATGGTGTTGAGAGTATTGTTTTGGATGCGGAAGCCGTTGCATATGATGTCAATGAGGATAAAATTCTTCCATTCCAAATATTGAGCACTCGTGCAAGAAAGGGTGTGACTCTGGATTCCATCAAAGTACATGTATGTGTGTATGCATTTGATTGTTTGTACTTGAATGGAGAGGCTCTTTTGAAAAAGTCTTTGACAGAGAGAAGAGAGGCATTGTATTCGGCAATCAAATCAACAAAGGGAAAGTTGGAGCTCGCTACAGCCAAGATATCTCATGATGTGGATGAATTGAGCACATTTTTGGATGATTCTGTCATGCATGGCACGGAAGGTTTGATTGTCAAAACTCTGGATGATTCCTACGAGCCATCCAAGAGATCCTCTCATTGGCTAAAGCTAAAGAAGGATTACCTTGATGGCGTTGGCGATACCTTTGACTTGGTCCCCATTGGCGCGTGGTTTGGAAAGGGAAAACGAACTGGTGTATACGGTTCATATCTCTTGGCTGTCTGGGATCCTGAGAATGAAGAATATCAAGTCATCACCAAGATTGGGACTGGATTCTCAGAAGAGCTATTGAAAGACTTGTTTTCCAAGAATGCCGTGGTTGCTGACGGACTGAAGAAAAAGTACTACAATTGCCCAGATACCCTCACTCCAGATGTATGGTTTGAGCCCACAAGCGTGTGGGAAGTAAAGGCAGCAGACCTTTCCATATCCCCAGTCTACAGAGCAGGTATCGGTCTTGTCGACGAAGGCAAGGGTATTTCCATCAGATTCCCACGTTTGGTCAGAGTCAGAGATGATAAAGGACCAGAAGATTCTACCAGTCCAGACCAAGTCGCTGACATGTATAGGAATCAAGCCAATCTTAATTTATAATGATAGATGTTTTCATTCTTCAAGTAATTAAAACAACAATCGCTTGATGATTCATTCTCTGAGGAAGAATAGCCTGTCCCAGGAGAGTCTTGTCTCCACTTTCGAAAGTCTTTGGCGACAAAGACGTTCTTCTCCCTGCTACAAGATCGGAATACATCAACATGGATATCAATGTATACCTTGTATGAGACGTTCATTGTGTGTTCAGAGTGCTGCAGAGGGTAGCGATGGAGGCGATATCAAGTACGTTTGTCACGCTTCTAGCGTCCTTCATTCATGACATGTTGTTGATACATCTAATGTATTATTACAGAGAGACAAAACCAGAGGAAGATTTCGTAGCTCTTCCAGATAATTTCTGTATCATCGAGTCTCGAGAGTCTGTCAAGAATTTTGCAAACATGCAAATGGAGGAACTTGAACAGAACATTCAATCGCGTAGGAACAAGATATTCTTGCTCATGGAAGAAGTTAGAAGACTGAGAATTCAGCAAAGGATGAGAAAGGCTCCAGACATAGAGACTGGGGATGAGTCATATCCCTCGTTCATCCCATTCTTTCCACCAGTCAATGAGAAAACATTGCAATTATATACCAATTTGTATTATTTAGGAGTCGCAGGAATCATCTTATTCGGAGGTCTTGTCGCACCCTCTTTGGAAGTAAAGCTTGGCATAGGAGGCGTTTCATATAGGGAGTTTATCAACAGTGTGCATCTTCCACAACAGCTGGCAGAAGTTGATCCAATCGTGGCATCATTCTGTGGTGGTGCAGTAGGTGTGTTGACATCATTATTGATTGTAGAGAAAAATAATAGCAAAATGCAGGCAAAGCAGAAATGTATATACTGTAAAGGATCTGGGTATCTGCCATGTGGCAGCTGCATGGGATCTGGAATGGAGGATGGAGCAACCTGCATGACGTGCTCTGGGTCTGGAAAAGTCATGTGCACGGCGTGCTTTTGTACCGGAAAACAACTCGCCACGGAACATGATCCCCGAGTCGATCCATTTTCATTATCTGATTAGTTTCTACCAGTATCTGCTTGTAAGATTCCATCACGTACTTGACTTGCCAAATCTGCAACTGCTCCTGGATTTGAAGGAATGAAAACAGTACTTGCTTTTCCAGAGACACCGATTTCCTTTATTGCATCAAAGTACTGTGTCAACAACATCAACGACAACACATCCCTACTTCCAACCTCATTCACCTCATTCTGGAAGGACTGAACAGACTCTTTCAATCCAGCCATGATGGCCTGTCTCTGCCGAGCAATACCCTGCCCAGCAAGATACTTTGCCTCGGCATCTGCTTCCGCAGCCTTGACCACACGAATCTTCTCTCCCTCACTATGCTCATAAGCAGCAAGTCTGAGCCGCTGTGCAGCATTGATTTCATTCATCGCAGCTTTGACTTTTGCTGCTGGCTCAATATCCGTAATCAGGGTCTGAATAATTTGATACCCAAAACCAGACATTGACTTGGTCAACTCTGCCTTGATTGCCAACGCAATCTCTTCTTTTGCAAGAAAGACTTCATCCAATGAAATCTTGGGAACCTGAGCACGAACCTCATCAAACACATAGGACATGATTTGTGCCTTTGTATCAGTCAATTTATAAAACGCATCATACAAATTCTCCTTTTCAATCTGATATTGAACCGATACGTTGATATCCACAAACACATTATCCTTTGTTTTCGTCTCACAACGACAGTCAATCTGTTGAATACGAAGAGACATGGCCCCAGCAACTGATTCACCAATACAGCAACACACACAGTTGAACCCTGGCTGTGCCATACGACGATATTTTCCAAACTGCTCAATCACTTGGATACTGGATTGATCTATAACATGCATGCATGCATGTGTTATACACACAAAAATGGTAAAGGTCTAACATAGACTACAAGGACGTGTTTGAAAAAAAGAGAAACCACACGTACCCACGCAAGTACAAAAGACATTCCCCATGTTGTTTATGTATATCTATGTAGTGAATATTCTTTTTGATCAATATAACTATTAGGTTCGCAATCGTGGTTGGAAGGTTTTCCAAGAGAATTCTAGAATTAGAGATCTCTGGTTGACGAGGGTTTGATTACTTTTTTTTTTTACACACGAAAAATAAAAAATAGTATCGACTTGCCCAACGACGTCCTAGGCCTATATGTTCATATCCCTCCATACTACTATCATGATTGATATATTTAAAAACATTCAATACGATCAGAGACGCTAACGCATATATTGTGAACACAGCTGGTTCCTGCATTGTCAACATGCACTAGCTGTTGCATGGAAGATACATACATCGTCACCTCACTGCATTCTATTATTCGTAGATAATTTGATACAATGTCCGGAGGGGATTTGCTGTTGCTTCAGGTGGGTAGATGATTTCTTGTGTATTCTTGGCTCTTTATAGACTGACTGACGTGACAAGGCTGTGTATTTTTTTTCCCTTGCAGCAACATATTAAACGTGATTCTCAGGGATACCGGGATGAATTTGAACTTCAGTGGAGACACTATGAAGCCCAGAAGAAATTGTTCACGATGGCTCCGGGGCAACAACAGCAACAACAGGAATTTCAGTCCCTTGTCATGTTCATGGCACACGTGCAAGAACGGTACCCATCAACTACAGGGGATTCATTTAAACAGGGCCTTGTTGAGCTTTTAGTCAATCACGGCCCTCTTTTAGAACACTCGACTCGTTTAGTGTTGGTCAAGGCGTTGATTTTGATGAGGAATAAGAATGTTCTTGGTGCAGATGAACTACTTCCAGTGCTGTTTGCGCTGTTTCCAATTCATGATAAAACCATGAGGCAACTCATGTCCAGACATATTGCAGCTGATATCAAGGGAGCGAACAAAAAGAGTCGCAATGAACAGTTTAATAGAAGAATTCAGAATATATTACTGCCGATTTTGGAGCAAGAGGATGAGGTGTGCGCAAAGAGGGCATTGTCTCTGTTTACTGACATGTGGAGGAGACAGATCTGGAGGGATGCCAAGACTGCGAATGCTATTTCGTCGGCAATATTTCATCCAAGCACGCGCGTGATGATGGGTGCTCTAAAGTTCTTTCTCGGACAAGATACACATTCCAGAGACGATTCGGATGATGATGACGATGATGATGACGATGAGGGGGCCCACACAATGGTAGTTCAGCCATCAAAGGAACAGATGTACAAGGCATATCATAAAGGAACTTTGTGTAGTAAAAAGAAGAAACAAAAGAAATTAAAGAGAGCTATGAATGCAGTGAAAAAACATCAAAAGAGAGAACAGGCACACAAGAGCGAGACATTTGCTGCAATACAGTTGCTGCATGATCCACAGGGGTTTGCTGAAAAACTGTTTGCGAAAATGAGATTATCTTCTATCAAGGCTGAAACTCGGATGCTGATGATGTCAGTAATCTCAAGGGTTATTGGAGTGCATCAGTTGATATTGATCAACTTTTATCCATTTGTTCAAAGGTACATTTCTCCGTCAAGGGAAGATATTACATCGGTGTTGGCTGCTCTGATCCAATCCTGCCATGATCAAGTACCACCGGATGTGTTGGCACCAGTCTTGAGACAGCTTGTGGATAGTTTTATACATGACAGAGCACGTCCAGAAGTAATTACTGTTGGCATCAAGACGGTTCGGGAGCTCTGTCTCAGGACTCCGCTTGTCATGACACCAGAACTGCTGCAAGAGTTGGTTGAATACAAGAAATATAGGGACAAAGAAGTTGCCACTGTTGCACGTGGTTTATTGAGTCTGTTTAGAGAATTGGCTCCAAGTATGCTGAAGAAGAAGGATCGAGGTAGAATGCCTGGTTCCGATGGAATTCAGCAATATGGAGCCAATACAGCACTCCAGGATAGAGTAGAAGGTGCTGATCTTCTGGAAGAAGCCTACCTGAGGAGTGGCATAGAGGGTCAAATCAGTAGTAGTAGTCATGATGAGGACGAGGAAGAGGAAGAAGAGGAAGAGGAAGAAGAGGAAGAGGAAAATGAAGCAGGGGACGACCACGAGGAAGAAATTAAAGAAGAAGAAAAAGAAGAAGAGAACAACATCAAAGAAGAAATGAGTCTGTCAAGTCTGAAGAAAAAACTCCTGATTGAACAATCCAGAATTCTCACACAGGAGGACTTTGAGAACATCAAGGCATTAAAGCATAGAAAACTTGTCAATGAGGCACTCCAGCGACATGGACTCAAGTCTGCAAGTAAGAGATCTGCTGCAGAACAAGAGGCAGAAGATCAACTTGCCCTTGAGGCAAAGCGCAAGAAAATTCACGAGCATGCAGTCAATCCAATGGACTTGCTTGGAAAGAAGCGTGGCAAGGCAGACAAACAAGAGCGCATGGCATCTGTCCTTGAAGGCCGTGAGGGTAGAGACTATGGTGCAAAAGCTAGAATCAAGAACAAAAAGACTGGTGGCCTCAGCAACAAGCAGAAACAAAAACAGAAGAATATTCCACTTGGTGCAGTTGGTGGGCAGGTGCGCAAGAGACTTGAGAAGAATAAGATGCGCAGTGCCAAGAATTTCAAGGGACATGTCAGAAAGTAGTAACAATAGTATACTGTAGTATTATAGGGTATATAGGGTATATATCGATTTTGGCGATATGAGTAGATGGTTTGGGAATGATGCAATCGATATTTTTGTTACATATTTCAATTTCAGAGAAGATACAAACAGGGTTCATGCAATCCCAAGTTCTATGACGGCAGTCCTTGCTGGAACATCATTTGAGCAGCAGTTGGGAAAATGGGAGTCATACCTCAGGAGGTCAGACATATACACATCTAGGCCAAAATTGTTGCTAGTACCATTGAATCAAAATAACATTCATTGGACTCTTGCAGTCTTAGGAAATCCATTCGATCCTAGTGAGCAATTTTTGGTCGACTCACAATGTACTGACTTCCTGACCATGTCTATTGAAACTGGAGACTTCATGCGATCGCTCACATCTGCAATATCAGGAACGGCAGGAAATATCACAATAAATCAAGGTAAGCAAGTCCAACAGCAGGAGGACAGCCATAGCTGTGGCCCGTTGGTTGTATTTTCATAGAAGGACTTGCAACCGAAATTCAAACTAACCCACCAGATAAGGTGACCATTTCTTGGGTGGAGGATACCCTTCGAAAGATTACTGTTTCTCACTCATATATTCATGAGCTGCGCAAAACGATGGTCACAATGGCAATAGGTCTACAGAAGGAGGCTAAATCTCTGAGAGAGCATGTAGATGCCAATGTCAATTGATTATCCTATTTGAATAGATACTTGTGTTTTCTATCTGTGGCCTGCCTTTGATGCCTCACATCATTAGAAGTCCACCCCGACGGAAGATCTGGAGCGAAACGCTTCTTCAGGTATCCAATTAGGTCATCAAAGCCCGCTTTTATGAAAGCAGAGTCGGTCAGGGGATCACTACCTGCTAGGATTTTTCTGACTTCCTTGATATACTCTTCGTAGAATGGAGAGCTTAGTACTTGTTCTTTTTGTGTAATATATGGTTCCAACTCATTCTGAAAGCGTGTGGAAGGATCACTCTCAATGTCCATGAGAGTGGCTGGCCTACATGCTTTGACCTCACCTGGTCCTAGGAGGTTCTCTCCCTCTCTCATACCACAAAAGGGTTGATCGAGTGCCAAAAGATGGGAACACATTCCCACTTTTTTGAACAAAAAACATTCACAGAAACAGTGGTCGTCGCCTTCGTCCAGTTTGAGCCAAGCTCGTTTTCCCTGGGCATGAAAATGGCTTGAAATTTTCTTGCATTTCTAGAGACCATCAACTACCTTGCATGCCCGGCTGATCAGTTGCATGTGCTTGATCAATTTGGCTGCATTTGTAAGCA
>PJEL010005635.1_pt1 | contig 10087 bp, 12 predicted proteins | sample 1853271 | NCBI WGS metagenome assembly PJEL01 (sample SAMN08108733, study PRJNA415343) | Invertebrate metagenome, whole genome shotgun sequencing project. | host: Globobulimina | place: Sweden: Gullmar Fjord | collected 2015-08 | reverse complement strand
TTTTATGAAATATTTTTTGGGCTAAATTCATTGCGCAGATCAACAGGTAACTGCATACGACGCCAGCGGTTACGTAAGGCAATGGCCACACTGCGTTTGGCGGCAGCCTGGCCTACAATGTGGCGGTCCAATTCTTTTACAATTTGGGCCGGTGTTAAATTTTGTTCAAGCATTTGCATTGTCATGTTGTGTCTCTAGCGTTTGGCCGAAATTATTTAGTGGTGTCTTTAGTCGACAGTGATTCAATGGTGAGGTTGTGATTGGTGAACACACAAATATCCCCGGCAATGGTAAGGCCTTTTTCAACAATATCACGGGCAGATAAATTGGTTTCTTGAAACAAGGCTTTGGCACTGGCTAGGGCATAGTTACCACCACTGCCCACGGCCAGAATATTATCGTCTTGCTCTAATACGTCACCATTACCGGTAATGATAAGGCTGTCGGTTTTATTGGCTACCACCAGAATAGCTTCCATTTTGCGCAGGGCGCGGTCACTGCGCCATTCTTTGGCCATTTCTACAGCAGAGCGTGTTAGCTGGCCATTGTGGGCTTTTAAATGCCCTTCAAATTTTTCAAACAGGGTAAAGGCATCGGCGGTGGCGCCGGCAAATCCAGCAATTACTTCGCCATTATGAAGTGTGCGTACTTTGCGGGCATTGCCCTTCATAACTGTGTTGCCAAGACTAACCTGGCCGTCGCCGCCCATGACTACTTCATCTTCTCGGCGTACGGATAATATAGTTGTCATATATAAACTTCTTTTAAATGGAATGACCAAGCCAAAGTTATGGGGGTTGAAAAATGAACTTCAAGGGTGACGTTGGACTATAATGGCTATAAGCCTGATTTGCCCCCCACTAGCCAATTGATTGAGGCGGATATGCCTAGATTACTCCTGTTGTTGACCCTAGCTGTTTTCTGGCTGCCTAAGGTGAATGCGTTAACCGAACTGGATTTTACTATTCCCTCTGGAGCCACGTCAGAGGCATCTCGTTTGTATGCCAAGTTAATTAAGCAATTTGAAGCCTCTCACCCAGATATCGACATACGTTTGGAGCCCTACACCAACTGGGATGAAGTCACCCGAGAAGTGAAATCCATGACAGCAAAAGGGCAGAGTGCTGGTTTATTTGTGTCTGAGGTCTCTACTACTTTGGAGCTGATAAAAGCCAATGCTGTCATACCATTTGAGGTAGCCATTAAATCTTTGGGTCAAAGTGAATTTGGCAGTTTGGCTGAGTTCAAGGGCAGTTTTGTTTCTACCACCATGTTAGAGAACAGCTACTCCCAGGATGGCGTTCTTTATGGCCCTCCTTTTATTCGCAGCACTCCCATCGCTTTTTATAATTTAGATTTGCTGGATCAAATTGGCTATGGGAAACAGAACTTACCTCAGACCTGGGCTGAGATGAAAAAGATGTTAGAGCTCTATTATGGTCGTACAGGTAAAGCCCCGTTTGGATTGGGAGGTGTCTGGTATGACTATTTATTTGAGGCCATGGTGAGGCAAGCTGGCGGTGCGTTAATGAAAGACAACTATCGAGTGGTCACGTTTAATAGCCCTGAAGCGATTACAGCCTTAGAGTACTGGCAAGATTTAATTAATAAAAAATTGTTGAAAAAGACCCTAAGCTGGAAATCCACCATCAATGCGTTTGTCTTGTTACAGCGCTACCCTGTTATTTTTTATTCGTCGGGTGGTTTGGGCACAGCAATTAGCGAGGCTAAATTTAATTGGGTGGCCACCGTGATGCCAAAAATGAAAAGGCACGGTGTCTCCTTTGGTGGCGGGAATTTATATTTGTCAGCTCATATGACTCAGCCAGAAATAAAAGTGGCATTAAAATTCAGTCGTTTTTTATGGTCCAGCGAATCCCAGGGAAAAATATCTGAGGCTACCGGTTTTTTTCCTGTAACCCGATTAGCATTTGATGCCATTGAAAATCCAAGGCTGAAACCTTTAAAAAGCCAATTTAAAAATAATCAGGTATTTGGAAAAATCATGACAGTGAAATACCTTAAAACACGCGATCTTTTAAAGCAGGCAATTGATCAAGCCTTGTATGAGGGAGTCTCTGCCCAAGAAGCCTTGAATAACGCTCAATTGAAAGTTGAACAGCTGCTGAGTGAGTAGGTATAAAAATGCGGCATAATAGCCGCATTAAGGTGTACAGTTTATTTTAGGCTTTGCTTTATCTCAACACTGTTAATGCCCATAGCTACAAGCTGGTCCTGAGCCTTGTTCATTTTTGAGCGATTCGCAAAAGGTCCAGTATAGACTCTAAACCAGGCTTTTCCGTTAATGTCGGCGGGCTCAATTTGAGTGGTAAAGCCATTTAAGGTGAGCTGTGCTTTTTGGCGGTCGGCCCTATCTTGCGAGCGGAACGAACCGGTCTTTAAGCGGTATTGAATCTTGTTGCCTTTGTCGTCGTAACCCTTGGGGGTAGACTTATACTCGGCTACTTTTTCAACTTTGATTTTTTTATTTTCTAAAATCTCAAAAAATTCATAGTTGTTAACTGCTTTATTAACCGTGTCGCTGTCGGCTGATTCAGGCAGCTCTTTTTTTATGACGGCTTGAATACCTTTGTTCAGGGCTTTTTTACTCTGATCTTCAATTTCCTTTTTAGCCTGTATGGCCTTTTGGGTAAGCGCTTGGGTAATTTTATCGATATCGTCTTCGGCAGGTACCGTGGTGAGATAAAATAAAAAGCCCACAAAACTTAATGCCACCAGGGGTGTGAAAACCCACACCCAGCTTGGAGATCCTTTTGACATGTTAGTTAACCTCCGTTGTTAACATAATGAACAAACTCATCTTACATTTCCTGTGGAGCACTGATGCCCAACAGATCCAAACCATTCACCAATACTTGGCGTACAGCTTGAGTAAGCGTAATACGCGCATCACGTAGATTACTGTCGTCTACGATGGTTTTATGGTTGTTGTAATAAGAGTGGAAGTCACCGGCAAGTTCGTGCAAATAGTTAGCGACTAGGTGTGGTGCATTGGAGCTGCAGGCAATTTTTACAATCTCAGGGAAACGGGCCAATTTATTCGCAAGCAGTTTTTCTTGCTCTTCACTCAAGCAATCCAGTTTGGCCAAGCCATTGGCCTGATCCCAGTTTAAACCCTGCGAGGTTAATCTACGTAAAATGCTGCAAATACGAGCGTGGGCATATTGAATGTAATACACAGGGTTATCATTTGATTGGCTAAGGGCCAAATCAATATCAAAAGTGAGCTGTGATCCTGGAGCACGAGCCGCCAAGAAATAACGAGTGGCATCTAGACCCACTTGGTCAATCAAATCACGCAGGGTCACGTAGCTGCCGGCACGCTTGGAAATTTTAACTTCTTCGCCGCCTTTCATTACCGTTACCATTTGGTGTAAAACGTAATCAGGCCAGCCTTCAGGAATGTCCATTTTTAACGCTTGTAAACCAGCACGTACACGGGTGATGGTTGAGTGGTGGTCGGCCCCTTGCTCGTTAATCACGCGGCTAAAGCCACGCTGCCATTTGTTTAAATGGTACGCCACGTCCGGTACAAAGTAGGTGTAACCACCGTCGGTTTTACGCATGACACGGTCTTTGTCGTCACCAAACTCTGTGGTTTTTAACCAAAGGGCGCCACCATCTTCGTAGGTGAAGCCGTTTTTAATTAAGGTTTGTACGGCTTCTTCTACGTTGCCGTTTTCATATAGGGAGCTTTCTAAGAAGTAGATGTCAAAATCCACTTCAAAGGCTTTTAAATCTAAATCTTGTTCGCGACGTAAATAGGCTACTGCAAAGTGACGAATGGCTTCTAGATCATCGCTGTCTTTGGTGCCGGTAAAACTTTGATCAGCACTGATAACTTCTTCGCCATTCATGAAGCTTTGTGCAAGTTCGGTAATGTAACCACCTTGGTAGCCATTTTCTGGCCAGCATTCATCACCCGGGCCAAAGCCTTTACAACGTGCCTGAACTGACAAACCTAAATTGTTAATTTGTGCACCGGCATCGTTGTAATAAAACTCACTGGTGGCGTCCCAGCCATTGGCTTTTAACAAACGGTTAAGACAGTCACCTACGGCAGCGCCGCGACCATGGCCCACGTGAAGTGGTCCGGTTGGATTAGCTGATACAAATTCAACCTGCACCTTTTGGCCCTTGCCTGAATCGTTGTGGCCAAACTTTTCGGCTTTTTCAAAGATGGAATTAATAATGGCCAGGCTGGCGGCTTCGGTGACAAAAAAGTTAATGAAGCCAGGGCCTGCGATTTCGGCCTTGGTTAAAATTGGGCTGTCAGGCAGGTTATCAATAATTTGCTGTGCCCAGTCGCGCGGCTTTTGCTTGGCAAGTTTAGTGCTCACCATGGCAATGTTTGAGGCGTAATCGCCGTGGGCTTTGTCTTTGCTGTCTTCCACCATGATTTTAGGGGCGGCACCTTCGGGTAACTTACCCTGGGAAATAAGGGCGGCTAGGCTTTGCTCGATCAGGCTGGTGAGTTGCTGTTTCATGGGGACCTATAAAATTGGGGTATTCGCCTTGGCACCTTGATGTTTGAAGGTAGGCGTTCAAAAATTGTGCGGATTATCCCATTTTGATGGGGGGAGTGACAAGACATGCTTAGGGCTATTTTTCTGGACTTTGTTTGTAGCTGTAGAACGGCCTTGTAGCTGAACCGCCTAGGCCGCAGCCTTTGATTTTCATAGTTGCTAGCCAGATTGTTGCTTATTGGTTTTATGGAGGTAGCGAAGCAATTGGGGCTGCAAGCCCAGGCATCTCAGCCACAAGACCACTTAGTCAATATATGAGTTGTCGACTAACCCCTTTTTTAGGCGAAACTATTGATATATGAAAAAACGTATATATGATGCACCATATATTGAATGCGGGGTGATTATGTCGCCATTACAAGTCTTTAAGTGCCTAAGCGACGACACCCGATTAAAGGTGTGCCTGCTTATTCGTGATCATGGCGAATTGTGTGTGTGTGAGTTGGTAGAGGCCTTGGATGAGATTCAGCCCAAGATTAGCCGTCACTTAGCCATGCTCAGGAGCAGTGAAGTACTGCAGGACAGAAAAGCCGGGCAATGGGTGTTTTATTCTTTGCACCCTAAGTTAGAAGTCTGGGTGACCGAGATGCTACAGCAGGTTACTCAGCAGCATGTGGAATATCTATTTGCTTGTTCTCAGCGATTGCATGCTATGCAAGATCGGCCAGAGCGCCAAGCCTGTTGCTAGGAAAACTAACTTGCCAGATTTTAACTGTTAACGTTTTCAATTATTAAGTTAGCTTTATTGGTATCGCTTAAAAACATTAAATACAGAATCTAAATGAAAATATTATTTATTTGTACTCATAATCGTTGTCGCAGCGTTTTGTCAGAGGCTATGGCTAATCACTTTTCCGATGGTCGTATTCAGGCTGCCAGTGCAGGTAGTCAGCCTGTGGGAGAGGTACACCCATTAAGCCTTAAATACTTGAGTGAGGCGGGTATTAACATTGACGGTTTAAAAAGCCAGTCTTGGGATGAACTGGAAAGTTTTGAACCTGATGTGGTGGTAACTGTGTGTGATAGCGCTGCTAAAGAAGCTTGCCCTGTGTGGTTTGGTAAGAGTATTAAGTTGCATTGGGGGTTAAAAGACCCTTCTAAAGTGCAGGGTTCTGAGAGTGACATAAAAAAAGAATTTTCAGCTTGTATGACAGAGATCGAACACCGGATTAAAAGAATTTTGGAGTTGGATCTAGAAAACTTACAGGGTGCTCAATTAAAAGACGCACTTATTAATTTAGGTGCACAAGGCTAAACAAGCAGTTTTAGCTGAGACTAAAGCTTAACTATCATAGAGATGTCCTGTCGAAGGACTATTGTTGGAACTAAATATATGGGTATTTTTGAGCGTTATTTAACGGTTTGGGTGGGGCTTGGCATTATTGCTGGGGTGGTACTGGGTGTTGTTATGCCCGATGTGTTTGCGGTGATCGCCAGTTGGGAATATGCCCACGTTAATATTTTAATCGCGGTACTTATTTGGTTAATGGTTTACCCCATGATGGTGCAGGTGGATTTCAGCTCCATTAAGGATGTGGGTAAAAAACCAAAAGGCTTGGCGCTCACGTTAGTGATTAATTGGTTAATTAAACCTTTTACCATGGCGGCTTTAGGTTGGTTGTTTTTTAAAGTATTTTTTGCATCTATGGTGGACCCACAAACGGCCAACGAATACATAGCAGGCATGATTTTATTGGGAGTGGCGCCATGTACTGCCATGGTATTTGTTTGGAGCCAGATGACAAAGGGCGATGCTAACTACACCTTGGTTCAGGTGAGTGTGAATGATGTGATTATGGTGTTTGCGTTTGCGCCTATTACTGCGCTTTTATTGGGTATGACCGACATAACCGTACCTTGGGAGACGCTGCTTTTATCTGTTGTTTTGTATGTGCTCTTGCCATTAATAGCCGGTGTCATTACTCGCAAATCTTTGGACAAAAAAGATGATTATCATAAACTTAATGACTTTTTAGCCAAGGTTAAACCTTGGTCTATTATAGGCTTAATCAGTACGGTGGTATTGTTATTTGGTTTTCAAGCGCAAACTATTTTGGATAAACCGCAGGATATATTTTTAATTGCGATACCATTGATGATTCAAACCTATGGCATTTTCTTTATCGCTTATGGCTTGGCTAAGTACTTACAGCTTCCACATAATATTGCGGCGCCTGCTTGTATGATTGGTACCAGTAACTTTTTTGAATTGGCGGTGGCGGTGGCCATTAGTTTGTTTGGTTTACATTCTGGCGCAGCGCTTGCCACTGTGGTTGGGGTGCTTGTAGAGGTCCCTGTAATGTTGTCTTTAGTCGCATTTGCTAATCGCACTCAACACTGGTTTAAATAAGCTGTTTATTTAAGTGGTGGGAATAGATAATAGGCCCTGAAATATAATAATAGTGCCTTTTTTATTTAACCTTTCAACGGCACCACTTTCCCAATATAAGGCAGGTGTCGATAATTCTGGGCATAATCAATGCCCACCCCCACTACAAATTCATCTGGAATTTCAAAGCCCACCCACTTCACATCCACATGCACTTCACGACGCGAAGGCTTATCTAATAGTGTGCAAATCTCAATAGAGTTGGGTTCTCGCAGCGTTAAAATCTCGCACACCTTATTTAAGGTATTACCGGTATCTATGATGTCCTCTACCAGTAAAACATCTTTTCCTTTTATGTCGTCGTCCAGGTCTTTTAGTATGCGTACATCATGTGACGTGGTCATGTCGTTGCCGTAACTGGAGGCGGTCATGAAGTCGATTTGGTGTGGGGCAGTAATGGCACGCGCCAGGTCAGCCATAAAAATAAACGAGCCTCTTAACAGTCCAACCATGACTAAGTTTTCACTGTCTTTATAGTGCTCGCTTATCTGTGCTCCAAGCTCCATCACTTTCTCTTGAACGACTTGCTCTGAAATCATCACTTCTACATTGTGCTTCATGTTTTCTCCATTAGCTGGCTTGCAAGTACCAGCTAAACATCGAGTGTAAAAGGGCGCAGCATCTACTTCTTTTAAAGTAGCCGCTAAATGGCCTTATGGGTAACCATTGTAGCTTTGAATGCCCGGAAAAAGTATTGTCCTACTCACCTCCAGCAGCTTTCATTGCTAATGCTAGATTCCATGTTACAGTTTAATGAGCCACCATCAGTCTACGACTTATGTATTATTACTCTAAATTCCTGATTATAGCTTTACTGTTTTGCTCCCCTGCATTGGCCTTAAAGCCAAGCGGTAACTTTATGGAGCTGCATTCTGGTTCCATGATGGGAATGGCTCATGTCTCCTATGGCTGGCAGTTTTCAGAGCGCCATAACTGGTCTTTGGGCTTAGGCTATGTGCCAGAGCTTTCTAACCATGAAGATATGATCATCTTCGGTGCACGTTATCGTTATCAGCGCGGCTCTCTTTATGAATTTGATGTATATAGCCATCATATTCGCATACGCCCAGGCAGCTTTGGTATGACCTTTATTTCTGGGCGAGATAACGATATTTACCGCGAATTACCCGACAAGTACCCCGATGGTTATTACTACAGCACCGCTAGGCGCCTGATCTTTAATTACCAATGGAATTTTTTATTAAACGATAACCTGGAAATCTATTGGGATTTATCGGCTCTGGAAGTTGGCGTGGTTAACTACATCCGTAACAACGAGTTTTACCGAGATAATTATGAGTTTTTAGGACTGGACGGCATTATCACCTGGGGGCTGGGTACAAGGTGGCGATTTTAATATGCTAAATACATTTATTTTATCAACAGTCTTGTTGGTTTTATTAAGCGCTTGCCAGTACGCACTATCCCCATGGGAGACAGACCTGGCTTGTGACCGGTTGTGGGTGCCCGATAATATTGCCCGCATTGAAGCCATGGGTCTGGCTTCTGGGCAAAAAGATCATTTTAAAATTGCGGTGGTGGGGGACCCTCAAATGTACCCTGGAGACCTGCAAGAGGTTGCTGAAATTATAGAGCAGCGTGATGATATTGATTTTATCTTTTTGTTAGGGGATCTAGTTGAAATTGGTATCAAGCAAGAATACGAGTGGATATGTAAAGCGTTAAGTCATACCAGTAAACCCATTGTTTCTGTGATTGGCAATCATGACTCATTGTCTTACGGTAAAACCATTTGGTTGGAAAATATTGGCCCCTATGATTACAGTTTTGAATATCAGGGCACTAAGTTTATTGGCTATAACGATAATAAATATGAATTTGAAAATGTACCCGACCGAGCCTGGCTTGAACAAGAGGCGGTTGATTGGGAGAGCCGCTTTCACACTATAGGGGCCAGCCACATTGCTCCCTGGGATACTGACTTAAAACTAAGTGAAGACTTAGACAGCTACGGTTTTGATTTTATGATCCACGCTCATTATCATAAATATGACTTTTGGCAATTATTAGAGGTGGGCTTGCCCCATTATGTGGTGGCCGATGTTAAAGAGGTTGAGTTTGCTGTGATGACGGTTTACCCCGATTCGAACATCGCAATCGCCATGGAGAATTGTACGTCAGAATGTGTCACGGCCGTGGTTAGGAATAAATAACGTGAGGCGTATTGTTTGAAATAAAAAACGGCTTTAATTAACACTCACAAAAAGTCGATCTCCGCTTAATTCACTGCCTGTATACTCGGCTATTTCTGAATGGCTGGGTCTCTCTCCTTCCGATCCTAGTTTATAGGTAAAGTACTGGCCTACATGTATGTATAAGCCTTTTACGATTTCTCCTGTATTTTTTCTGGTAATGGTCGCGTCTTGTTGGAAGCCACTTATAGATTGAGCCTCACCTAGGCATTGTACTACCGAAACTAAATCTGAACTGACCGCCCAGGTTTCAACCCCGCAGGCAATTTCTTGGTTTAGCAGATCGGCTGCGGCCTGAGTATTCACTATTCGCCCCAGTGCCGTTACCTCACCATCCATACGATTAAAATAAAAATTAGCGGTATAAATAAGGTAATCGAAACGAAGTTGGTCAATGTAGTCTGGTTGGCCCGAGGCACATAGAGTATCGCCTAAATACACGTAAATGGAATGCTGGCCCTGATTGGGGGCGCTAGAAAAGGTTATGACGGTTTTAATAGAGTCGGTTGAGGTGCCATCACCATCGGCATCAATGATGAAGCATATTGGCTCGGGTGTGTTTTGCCCCGATAAAGAGGAGCCTTCTGGAATACGATGAAACTCATCGTCTATGCCTGCATCTCTAAGTACCCAGTTGCTGTCATTATCAGGGTCTCCCGATGGATCGTAACCCGCGCCGCCACAGGCCATTAAGCTAAGGCATCCAGATAAAATTAGTGAGTTAGCGTGTTTGAAAAAGCGTTTCATTAACGGCTTCTCGATTGGGCTATTATTTTATTTTAGCCTGTTCTTGGGTTTGCGGCACCTTGATAATGGCTTTTTTTCGGTATTGGCTAGAGCCATTATGCAGGTGTTAAAAAAGGTTTAACCCAGGCTTTATTGTCGTTAATTTCTTGCTGACTTAAGCCGGTTAATTCGTAAGGCAGTACTAGCCATTT
>PJEL010005634.1_pt1 | contig 10087 bp, 6 predicted proteins | sample 1853271 | NCBI WGS metagenome assembly PJEL01 (sample SAMN08108733, study PRJNA415343) | Invertebrate metagenome, whole genome shotgun sequencing project. | host: Globobulimina | place: Sweden: Gullmar Fjord | collected 2015-08 | reverse complement strand
GGTCTGAATACGGCAGGGATTTCAGTTTTCATGACTGCTATTATGACCGGGACATTAGTATTGCATTGGCCTATCGGTCGATTGTCTGATCGGATTGATCGTCGAGTTGTCATTGACTTGGTTTCGATGGCAAATGGTATCGTTTGTTTGGGCTTCATCTGCTGGAATAATTCCACCCTTGAGGTTTTACTTATGGTAGCCTTTCTTCTGGGTGGTTTTGGTCAGCCGCTCTATGCCCTATGTGTCGCCCATGCCAACGATAATATCGCTACAGATGAAATTCTCTCGACCGCAAGCAGTCTGCTATTGGTCTTCAGCTTTGGTTCAAGTTTCGGTCCTTTTTTTGCCAGCTTGATAATGGGACAAATCGGTCCCAAAGGGCTGTTTTTATTCCTTGGCCTGCTTTATTTATTTTTACTACTGTTTACGCTTTACGATATTAAACAACATCCCAAAGGGACCCAGGAAGTGAAGCACTATGGATTTATTTCGACATACACCAGAACGCAGGGAGTCCATTTAGACATTGAAAATAAAGATATGGAAGATTCAAAGGACTCTGATGTAAGCTAATGATGAACTCGCTGGGTAAAGTTTGGTGTGTTACCAACACCGATCTGAAGCCACGGAATAAGACCATTCTGTCTATCTATATGGGGTGATGCCTTTTATGAAATGAGTGCTCAGTTCTAGCTAAAGTACGGATCAATAAAGTTTCCATTAAAATCCAGTTCTTATTCATAAAGATTCTTTGTGTCAACCGCAATAACTATTTATTTGTCAAATGTCAAAAAAGTGAGCATTATGATTCTTGAAAAAATAGTATAAAAAAAGTTGATTCAATAATGGATAAAATGAGAAAATCAACATCATGAACAAAACAAAAGGGACGATATGCGTGCTTATTTGTGTGGCCCTGTGGGCATTTATACCCATTGTTTCAAAAATGGGACAAGTGACTTTAGATAACCATCAGTTTTTATTTTGGTCCAGCCTGGTATCTGCTGTTGTTTTAAGCTTAACTGCTTTTTTTTCAGGAACCCTCCATGAGATAAGACACCACAGTTTTAAGGATTTAAGCTACCTGTTTTTCCTTGGATTGCTTGGCACATATATCTATTATTTATTTTTATATTTGGGATATTCACAGGCAACAGGTATGGAAGTCTTGGTTGTTCAGTATACCTGGCCAATCTTCATCGTTATTCTTTCAATTTTCATTTTAAAGGAACGGTTAAGCTCTAAAAAAATCATGGCCATTTTGTTGGGGTTCGTCGGTGTCATCACCGTTTTAACTAAAGGGGAGTTTCAAAGCATTAATATCAGTAACATATCCGTAATTTTGCTTGTTGGCGCGGGATCATTCTGTTTTGCCTTATTTTCAGTACTCAGCAAACAAATTCGCAAGGATCCTCTTGGGGTGACGATTATATATTTTATCGCAGCATGCATCGCTTCTTTTTTATCAATGCTGTATTATTCCAAATTTGCCATGCCTTCTTTGGCTGAAATAGGTCCTGTTTTATTAAATGGAATTCTTGTCAATGGGTTTTCTTATGTATTCTGGCTGGTTGCATTAAATTCAGCTCATGCGTCTTATCTGGCTCCATTCACTTTCATTACACCCATATTATCAGCGATTTATCTAATTTTATTTTTTGATGAACCCATCGTTCCAGCATATGGGATTGGTTTAATTTGTGTTGTTTTGGGAGGGTTGGTAAATACCATCTCATTTACAAAAAAACACACCTTTTAGGTTTCCGGGTTAACTCACAAATTTAATCATGATTGGGTTTAATTCCCAGCCGCTTGCGGCGATTAAAACAAATCTACCGAATCAAGTTTATAGCGGTAGCAGTTTTGCTTTTTAAACTGTGTAAGCTATAAACCCATACCCCGTTGCCCCTGGCCGTAGGATAGTTATGAAATAACTACCAACAAAGCTTGCGGCGGTGTAATTGATTTTGTTTTGCACATGTGTATATAGTACCCTAACATTGCAAAAAAAATAATCCAAAACACTTTGTTCGTTTTATATCAAATAAGAGTATGTGTTGATTTATAAAGTATAAGATTTCAGAAAATATAGAATGAGTATTTTTTTAATTCCTTGACTTGGACTTGTCTTCTTTAATAGGTTTTGAGTAGCTGTTTTGGTTCAGACCAAAGGTACGAATTCTAAGTATGGTCCATTTTCAGCACGCAAAGAGGATAGCAACCAATTATTAATCATATGGAATCGTTAGTTAAATTTTTATTTCTTTGATAATAAACGGTGTTTTTATTTTTTAACAACCTTATATTTTGGGGAGGAGTCACATTATGGCCACAAAAAAAGATAAACTGTTAACGAAAAGAGTGCATCCCGGTGTTGAGGAAATGGAAAAAAGCCTTGCTGAAGGTAAATGCTCCCGACGTGAATTTTTACGTACTATCACCTTGCTGGGTGTAACAGCCACAACAGCCTATGGTCTTGCAAGTTCAATTCTGGGAAAAGATATCTTACCTGATCTGATCTCAACTGCCCATGCCGGTCAGAAAAAAGGTGGTGTCTTGAGATTCGGCATGCAGGTACAGGAAATGGCGGATCCGGCAACATGGTCATGGACCCAGAAGTCTGTTGTTGGCCGGCACATTGTCGAATATATGGTCATTACAGGGTCGGATAATGTCACCCGGCCGGGTCTTGCAGAGAGCTGGGAAGCATCTGATGATCTGAAAACCTGGACCTTCCATCTTCGCAAAGGCGTCAAATGGTCAAACGGTGATGATTTTATTGCAGATGATGTGGTGTTTAACTTTACAAGATGGCTCGATCCCAAAACCGGATCATCCAATCTGGGACTGTTTAACGCCATGATCGAAGAAACCGGCGAAAAAGATAGTAAAGGCAATCCCATCAAACGCATGATTAAAAATGCTGTGGAAAAAGTAGATGATCATACTGTACGCCTCAACTTGAAATCAGCCGTTCTGTCAATTCCTGAGAATCTTTACAATTATCCCACTGCCATTGTTCATCGTGATTTCGAAAAAGACGGGAGCGACTTGACAAAAAACCCTGTGGGGACAGGACCCTACACGCTTTCTGAATTCAAAGTGGGTGAAGTAGCCGTATTGAAAAAGCGCAAAGAACCCTATTGGGGCGGAGAAGTTTTTCTTGATGAGATCCGCATCGTTGACCTGGGTGAAGATGCCGGAGCATATCTTGCTGCTATTGCCTCAGGACAGGTGGATGCAAACTACAACCTCGGTTTGACAACACTGGAAGCTGCCAGGAATATTCCAGGAATCAAGGTTGTATCAATTCCTTCTACACAAACCGGCGTGATCCGGATGAAGGTCACTGAAAAACCTTTTGACGATATCCGTGTGCGTAAAGCTGTTCAAAAATGCTGTGATGCCCAAAGAAATCTTGATATTGCTCACCAGGGTTTAGGGATTGTTGCGGAACACCACCATGTCGCGAGCATTCATCCCGATTATTTTAAACTGCCTCCTTTTAAACAAGACATAGCTGGTGCAAAGAAGCTGTTGAAAGAAGCAGGACATCCAAATGGCATTGAACTCACATGCAACGTGGGGAATACCGATGGCGTCTGGGAACAGAATTCCGTTGCCGTCCTAAAAGAAGATTGTGCCAAAGCCGGGATCAACATTAAAATGAATGTCATGCCCACCGCGCAATACTGGGATGTCTGGACAAAAGCACCCTTAAGCCTTACCTCATGGACACATCGTCCATTGGCCGTCATGGTATTAGGCCTGGCCTATCGCGCAGGCGTTCCCTGGAATGAATCCAGCTATAATAATCCAGCCTTTGATAAAGCGCTGAACGAAGCTGAAGCAACCTTGAATGTTGAAGCTCGCCGTGCAAAAATGGAAAAGGTTGAGAAAATCCTTCAGGATGACGCGGTCATGGTACAACCCTTCTTCCGGTCTGTTTTCACAGCAGTTTCAGATAAAGTGGTGGGTTTTGAAATGGACCCGGTCCGGTACTATCGCTTTCATAAAGTCTCTTTGGCTTAAATCAAATACCCCGCCGCAAGCAACGGGGTATGGGTTTATAGCTTACGCAGTTTAAAAAGCAAAACTGCTACCGCTATAAACTTGATTCGGTAGATTTGTTTTAATCGCCGCAAGCGGCGGGGAAATAAACCCAATCATGATTAAAAACAATGCAAGATCCGGTAAGGGATTTTTCCCTTACCGGACACAACAGCCAATTCCTAAGATTAAGGAGTCAAAATGGTCCTGCTGATTTTTAAGCGAATCGGTTTCATGCTTTTTACTATGATTGTCGTATCAATCATCTTATTTTTGCTTCTGGAGACAGGCCTTACCGGTGACCCGGCAACCCGTGTCCTGGGCAATTTCGCTTCTGATGAGCAAAAAGAAATGTGGCGGGATCAACATGGCTATAACCAACCGGTTACTCTGCGGTACGTAAAATGGCTGGGTAATTTTGCCACGGGCAACCTTGGCACATCCATCCGTTACAAAGGTCCTGTAAAAGAGGTGCTCCTGCCGCGATTGTGGAATACAACAATCCTGGGTTTCTGGACCTTTGCTATTATGATCCCTTTGTCATTAATCCTGGGCGTTTTATCCGGAATGAAGGAGGGTTCCATTCTCGATAGAACCATATCTGTTTTTGGTATTTTGACAACATCTGTTCCAGAATTTGCCAGTGCTGTCTTTTTTTCCGCCCTTTTTGTATTTGGATTAAAGTGGCTGCCGGGAACAAGCTCTATGATAAATGGGTTTGATTTCAAACAACTGATTCTTCCGGCCATGGTACTGGTGGTGTATGACTTTGGCTATGTTGCCCGCATGACCCGGGCATCAATGGCGGAAGTGATGACATCACAATATATAAGAACGGCGGTATTAAAGGGGCTTCCCTACAAGCAGGTCATTTTTAAACACGCGTTGCGTAATGCGTTAATCGCACCATTCACCGTCATCATGCTGCAGATCAACTGGTTGTTGTCCGGTGTTATTGTCGTTGAATTTTTCTTTGCCTATAAAGGGTTTGGGGCATTGCTTCTGGAAGCCTCTTTGAATAATGATATAGCACTTTTAGAAGCCTGTGCAATGGTGGCAGTAGTGGTGGCGGTAAGTTCCCAGACCATTGCCGATATCGGTTATACGTTTCTTAATCCGCGGATTCGTTTTAGCTAAGGGTCTTGTTGGTATTTACTTTGTAAATATCCTTCGACCAATGATCGGATCAAAAATTAGTTTATATTCTGTAAAATTATTTTTTAACGATCCCAAAGGAGATTAAGTTTGACCACACAATCAACGACTAAAATGCCTTCTGCCGGCTTTGGTGCAGCCATCTGGCGGGGGATAAAATCCCTGACACTCCTGCGTGAAAGCTGGGTAGGAATGATAGGCGCTTTTCTGGTTTTATTCTGGGTGATCGTGGCCATTTTTGCTCCGTTAATAGCACAATTTGACCCCAATGCATCCATTCTGCCCTTTGCCAAACCCGGAGCGGCGGCAGTTTCGGGCAAGATATTCTGGCTGGGTACCGACCATATGGGACGCGATATCCTGTCCCGTATTGTCTGGGGGTCCCGCACTGTACTCATCTATGCACCCCTTGCAACCCTGAGTGCCTATACTGTGGGTATTTTAATGGGACTCATGGCCGGATACCGCGGCGGGCTGGTGGATGACATCCTGTCCCGTATTTCAGATATAATTTTATCCTTCCCCGTTCTGGTCCTCTACATCATTGTCATTGCGACCATTGGGGCATCCGGATTTAATATTGTTATTGCCATTACATTTGCCTCTTCTCCGGGAATTATGCGGATTGTGCGGGGACTTGTACTGGACCTTCGCAATCGAGACTATGTGGCTGCCGCCCAGACCCGGGGTGAAAGTGACTGGAGAATTATGTTGTTTGAAATTTTACCCAATGCCAGGGGCCCTCTTATTGTAGACGCCTGCTTACGTCTGGGTTACGTTATTATTACCATTGGTGTTCTGGGTTTCTTAGGCCTGGGCCTGCCACCGCCGGATCCGGACTGGGGAGGGATGGTGAATGAAACGCGTCAGATGGCCATGGTATTTCCCCATATGACGTTGTTTCCCTGTATTGCAATCTCTTCATTGATCCTGGGATTTAATCTTTTGGCGGACGGGTTGCGTGAAATCTCATTACGTGATTAGGAGGACCTAAAAAAATAATGGATGAAATTCAAGAACCTGTTCTGGTTTGTAAAGACCTCTGTATCTCATATTATACAAGAGCCGGTGAGATACCTGCCGTGGTTGATTTTTCCCTGACGGTTAAACCGGGAGAGACCATCGGTATTGTCGGAGAATCAGGCTGTGGAAAATCTACTGTTGCCATGGCAATCATGCAGTACATGGGTGCTAACGGCGGTATCAAAAGTGGTAGTATAACATTCAAAGGTCAGGATCTAACCACCCTGGGAGAAAATGAATTGCGCAGTATCCGGGGGGCAGAGATATCCATGATCTATCAAGAGCCCTTTGCTTCATTGAATCCAAGCCTGAAAATCAGTACCCAGCTCATGGAAGTCCCCCTGGCGCATGAAAATATTTCCAGGGAGGAAGCATACAAAAGATCTGTACAGATGCTGACGGATGTCAAGCTGCCTGATGCTGAGCGGATTATGGAGTCTTATCCTCATCAGTTATCCGGTGGGCAGCAGCAGCGGGTTGTTATTGCCATGGGACTTTTATCCAATCCATCACTTTTACTCCTGGATGAACCCACCACTGCCTTAGATGTTACCGTGGAAGCCGGGATTGTTAATTTGATTGGAGATATCAGTAAAAAATTCGGCACGTCCCAGATATATATCTCCCACAATCTTGGGTTGATTTTAGAGACCTGCGACAGGGTTTTTGTGATGTATTCCGGTGAAGTTGTGGAAGAAGGAACCATTAATTCTCTTTTTAACTGGCCCAAACACCCGTATACTCACGGCCTTTTTTCCTGTATTCCTTTACCGACCACCAATAAGAATGCAGCACCACTCAAGCCGATTCGGGGCCAACTGCCCCTGCCTTTTGAACGGCCTTCCGGATGTTTTTTCGGTCCTCGCTGTGATTATTTTGAGCAGGGACTGTGTGATAAAGACCACTTTAAAATGGAGAATGTAGAAGGCAGTGCACTGGATCATCGTGTCCGCTGTTTACGGTATAAAGAAATTGACCATACAAAAGTTCTGTCCCCAGACAATGTCAGAGAATCACTTGATGTTGGTAAACGGGTCCTTAATGTTGATGCAATGAAAAAATACTACGAGGTAAAAGATTCCTCATTCATGGCCTGGATTACAGGTAAAAAAACTCGGTTCGTAAAAGCTAATGAAGAGCTGAACTTTACCGCCCATGAAAGTGAAACCGTTGCTATTGTCGGTGAATCCGGCTGTGGTAAATCAACCTTTGCCAAAGTTCTCATGGGACTTGAGACAGGAACAGATGGAGAGATACGCCATAACGGCAAAGATATTTCAGATATAGAGGTTCGGGACCGTTCCACCAAACAGATCCGTTCTTTGCAGATGGTTTTTCAAAATCCCTTTGACACCTTGAACCCAAGCCATAGCATCGGTGGACAAATATCACGGGTTATCAGACAATTTGGTATTGAAACCGATAAAAAGAAAATTTTTGATCGTGTGATGACCTTGCTGGATATAGTCAAACTGCCAAGAGATTTTTATTTCAGGAAACCCAGGCAGTTATCCGGCGGCCAGAAACAGCGGATCGGTATTGCCAGGGCATTTGCCGGGAACCCGAGCATTGTGATTGCCGATGAGCCTGTGTCAGCTTTGGATGTATCTGTGGCAGCGGCTGTGACAGAGCTCTTAATGGATATCCAGTGTGAGCATAAAACCACTCTGCTGTTTATCAGTCATGATCTAAGTGTTGTCCGCTATCTGTCGGATCGTATTGTTGTCATGTATCTTGGGCATATCCTTGAGAGGGGAACCACAGAGGAAATATTCGCCCCCCCCTATCATCCCTATACAGAGGCCTTATTATCAGCAGTTCCCATAGCTGATCCTGAAATAACCAAACGCAAAATCGTTCTGGAAGGAAACCTGCCCAGTGCAATGAACCCTCCGAAAGGATGTCCGTTCTGTACCCGCTGCCACCGAAAAATTGGTGATATTTGTGACAATGAATCGCCTCAGGATCAGGTGGTGAGTGACCGGCATGTTATCAAGTGCCATATCGCCATTGAAGAATTGAGCAAGATAAAGCCTGTAATCCGAATACCTGATGAATCAGATCGTATTCATGCGAAATAATATACCCTGAAAATCATTGCACAGGAGTTCGAACCAGTGAAAATAGATGATTTTTCCATGGATTTTTTTTCCTTAAAGGGAAAAACAGCCATTGTCACAGGCGGTAATAACGGTCTAGGGCTTGCTTTTTCAACTGCCCTGGCAAAGGCCGGTGCCAATATTTTTATTCCCAGTTATGTCATGGATGATGGAACAGCCGGACAATTAATTAAAAAACAGGGAGTTACTGTTGAATTTCTGGAAATAGATATCACGGAAAAAGGTGCACCAAAACGGATTATTGAGGCCTGCCTGGATAAATTTGGCGCCCTTGATATTTTAGTCAATAACGCCGGAATCTGTAAGCTTAATTCGGTATTAGAGTTTGGGCGGGATGACTGGGACCCCATGATTGCCGTCAATCTGACCGCAGCGTTTGAATTATGCCATGAGGCCGCTAAAATCATGATCCCCCAAAAAAGCGGTAAAATGATCAATATCTGTTCCCTTTATTCCTATCTCGGCGGGCAGGGATCTGTGGCCTACGCCGCAACCAAGCATGGTATTGCCGGACTGACCAAGGCCTATTGCGATGAGCTGGCACAATATAATATCCAGGTAAACGGCATTGCCCCGGGATATTATGCCACCGAGCTTACCACGGCAACCCGGAGCAATCCTGAAACCAACAAAAAGGTATTGGATCATATTCCCGCCGGTCGATGGGGCGAATTCCAGGACCTGATGGGCACAGCTGTCTTTTTGGCCAGCCGTGCCTCTGATTATGTAAATGGGCACCTGTTGAGTGTGGACGGTGGATATCTAGTTCGGTAAACCGGCAAGAATCTAAAAAAAAATTTATTTGATAGGGATTTAGAAAAAGGAAATATCATGACAATGACCCGGGAAGCGATCGTTGATCAGCTCAAAAAAATTGTGGGTGATGACCGCGTAATCACGGACGCCCAGGTACTTAAGGAAAATAGCCATGACCGGTATAAAAAGTTTGAAACCATTTTCAATGTTTACACCACCCCGATTCCAGCGGCCGTGGTCAAACTTGTAGACACACAGCAGGTCTCCGATGTGTTGAAATTTTTAAACAAGAATAAAATAAATTGTGTGGCCCGCACCGGGGGAACTGCCACAGAGGGTGGTCTGGAAACCATTGTTGAAAATTCCGTGGTTCTTGACGGATCCCAAATGAATCAAATCATTAAAATCGATCCAGCCAATATGCTGGCAACGGCCCAATGTGGCGTTTGTCTTGGGGACCTGGAAGACCGGCTTAGAGAGCAGGGATATACCACGGGTCATTCTCCCCAATCCAAACCGCTGGCCCATATGGGAGGATTGGTTGCCACCCGCAGTATTGGCCAGTTTTCAACGCTCTACGGTGCCATCGAAGATATGGTAAACGGTCTGGAAGCCGTGTTCCCCAATGGTGAAATCACACGGATTAAAAATGTCCCCCGCAGATCCTGCGGCCCTGACATCCGTCATGTGATCATCGGCAATGAAGGCGCGCTTTGCTTTATCACCGAAGTCACCGTTAAAATTTACAAATACTTTCCTGAAAACAATCAATTCCTGGCCTGGGCATTGGATGAAATGTCAACCGGGTTTGAGATTTTACGGGAAGTCATGGTAGAAGGCTATCGCCCTTCGGTCGCCCGCCTCTATGATGCCGAAGACGGTGCCCAGCATAGTTTTGACCAGTTTGCCGAGGACAAATGTGTTCTGATGTTCATGGCAGAAGGCACCAAACTTCTGGCCGACGCTACGGCCAGGGGTATTGA
>PJEL010005633.1_pt1 | contig 10088 bp, 6 predicted proteins | sample 1853271 | NCBI WGS metagenome assembly PJEL01 (sample SAMN08108733, study PRJNA415343) | Invertebrate metagenome, whole genome shotgun sequencing project. | host: Globobulimina | place: Sweden: Gullmar Fjord | collected 2015-08 | reverse complement strand
GATTATTTTGATATCTATTTAATTGAGCAGGAGAAAACATTGACATTTCGTCTAAGAAAAGTTTTTCAAGCCGGAGGTGTGGTGATTCTATTGATAATGGTTGGATGTTCTGGAAATAAACCTGACTCAATTGGCGTTCATGACGATCGGCTGTCGGCATGTCCCAGCAGCCCCAATTGCGTTGCGAGTGATAGCCCGGACGCGGAACACAGAGTGGAACCGTTTCAACTGGTTGAAAATTCAAAAACGGCATGGCTAAATATCGTGGCTACTGTCAAGTCTACTCCTAGAACAACAGTCATTACACAAACTGATAACTATCTGCATGCTGAATACCGTAGCCGAGTCTTCCGCTTTGTTGATGACCTGGAGCTGTTGTTGGATGAGGAAAGCGGTATAATATCCACACGCTCTGCCGCCCGACTCGGAAAATCTGATTTTGGCGTCAACCGTAAACGCATTGAGTCCTTACGGCAGGAGTTGTCAGAGAAAAACGTGATTCAACCATGAACCCGACCGTATTCGTTCGAATCGCATCAACTGCTGTTATACTGACTTGGCTACTTTTCCTCTCGACGTCTCCAATAATCGCTCAATGGAATGAGCAATCCCTCCAAGATTCCATTTCGTGGCAACAGGTCAGGGAAGAGTCAGGAATCAGAATATCCATCGGCGAATGGCCGGGCAGTGATTTTGCTGCCTTTCGCAGCGAGATGATTTTTGAGACGTCAATGGACAGATTATTGGAGCTGATCCAGGATGTTGCAGCTTACACGGAGTGGATGCCCTCTTCGATAGAGTCACGTTTACTGAAAAGGACTGGGGAATTTTCCTTTGTTTATTATATTTCCATAAAATCCCCCTGGCCCCTGAATGATCGGGACTGGGTCAATCGTCTTGAGGTGATGAAGAGCGCCCACAACGAGTCAGTCTCTGTGTTGTACGAGTCCGTTCAGGGATACGTGGCTGAAAGAGCCGATACGGTTCGAGTCAAAAACCATTTTGCTTTATGGAACCTGACACCAATTGGTCGGAACAAGATTCGATCAATCTGGTATGCGCACAACGAACCCGGTGGATTGATTCCTGCCTGGGCTGTCCATATCGTTTCTGACAGCATGATTCTTGAAACGATGCAGAATGTGAAAAATCGTGTACAGGCAGCGGTTCCTTAACGCACCGCTGCCTGATGCGCATTTGCTAGTGCAGGGCTTCAATGATGGTGCTGATCCCCTGACCTGAGCCAATACACTGGGTTGCCAGGCCGTAGCGTCCGCCACTGCGTCGCAATTCTTTGGCGACTGTCAGAACCAGACGGGCTCCAGTTGCTCCGAGGGGATGACCGATTCCAAGAGAGCCACCGTTGACGTTGACTTTTTCTTCAGGAATCTTGAGCTCTTTGATGGAAGGGATTACCTGAGCGGCAAAAGCTTCGTTGAATTCAACCCGGTCAATCTGGTCGGATGTAATACCGGCATGCGCCATCGCTTTAAAGGACGCCGGGATCGGTCCCAATCCCATGATTTGACCCTTCACACCGCCAATACCGATACCAACGATCCTGGCCAATGGCTCCAACCCGAGTGCCAGGGCTTTCTCTTCGCTCATCAGTAGAATAGCGGATGCACCGCTGTTTGTCGGGCAGGAATTCCCTGCTGTCACTCTAACCTCACTGCCGGTAAAGCTGATCAAGCCCCGGATAGGATTCAGCTTGCCCAGTCCGTCAACGCTACAATCCGCGCGCATACACTCGTCCTGATCAAACATGACCATTTCACCTTTTTCAGCCTCTACCCACTGTTTATTTTCGTCAAACACTGGTTTTTCAACTTCCATTGGAATGACTTCATCCTTATAAATACCTGCCGCATACGCAGCTGCCAGTTTATGGTGGCTGCGTACGGTAAACGCATCCAGCTCTTCCCGGGTCAGGTCATACATATCAACTACATTCTGTGCCGTCTGTGGCATAGGCAGGTTAGGAGGCGCATCCAGGATACCGTCCGGAATCGGCACAGAAAAATACTTGTCATGATCATCAGCCATATTCCGCTGATGGGGTGCCTGTTCATTCACTTTTGCTGTCAATCCGTTGATCCGGGAGGGATTGGCTTCAGGTGGAAATCCCAGTCCTCGTCCCAATCTCTCAATACCAAATGCGATGCCGCAGTCCATGGCGCCTACCATAATAGACATTGCGATGCGCTGCATGGTATCCATAGAGGATCCACACTCACGATTGGTTGAAAAACAACCCAGCTCTTCGGGCAGTCCAGCCATTCTCGCAATGGCTTTATTGAGGATCAGGTCCAAGCCACCCATCACATTTCCAATACCGAAGTCCTCAATCATGCCCGGACTTACTTTGGGATTTCTTTCCATCAACGTCTTGACGACTTTTGCGCCCACTTCATCCATCCGTGTCGCTTCGAACATTCCCCGGCCACCCCAGGAGAAAGGAGATCTTACACCATCTACGATTACAACATTTTTCAGTTTCATCTTTATATTCCTTTAATTTTGCTTGAAAATATGGGGCGGGTACCTATTACCAACTCCGTGCTTCAGGCGGGTTTGCGATCCAAACTCAACGTACGCGTACATCAATTCGAGGATCTTGAAAAACGGTTTTAACTCTTTCGTATTCGAGCAGTTTATCACCAATTATATGCCGTGACAATTGATCTCTGATCAACGCAACAGAATATATCAATTTCCGGCTGAAACAGAGATGTGTCTAACCAAGAAAAGCTCGTCAGGGAGTTTTTTACCTCCGTTAAAAAACTGAGGAACCTATGCTACGGCAAGCAAATACATTGACAGAGGTGGCAGAAGATGGCGTCGAGCGGAGTGGGTAGAGAATCCTCAAACAATCCGAAACAGGTCTTGCCTGACAATACTGAAAATCGATAGAATAATAATTTATGAAAGTTATTTAAATATTGTAATACTGTGATTAGATGGATGATCAAATAGTTTAACGAACCGGATACAAAATAGTCCGCTGAAACCATGAAACTGTTTTTGACTACTATTAGACGCTTGAGGGAATTTTTCGAGATCTTCTCCCAGCTGGTTTTCACAAAAAATTTAATCTCATACACAGATCTGCACAAATTCTGGGAATCTCTCTTTTACGTCTCTGCAATTTGCGGTGCCGCTTTAATACTCGCGGCGAAACTAGCCACTGGGGGCCTTGTCATTCTGTGCTCTTTTCTGTTCTACAAGAAAGCATTCCGCTATGAATTCGGCAATACTAAGAATTCAGAGCTTACAGCAGCGATTTATAACCAGGATGTCGAATATGTCAAACATGTTTTAGAAAATAGAAGCGATCCAAATAAAATTGATGCTTTTGGCCACACACCTCTTATTCTGGCCATACATCACGGTGGAAACGAAACACATAAGATAATAGACCTACTAGTTGGACATGGCGCCAAACTAACCGACGATGGAAAAAGGAAACCGCTGGATGAAGCAATTCAGATCCTGAAAAACTCTGATGCCAAGAAATCCAAAAATTCTACTGTCTCCCTTCGAAATTTAAAAGTTGTAAAACATATTATCGAAGCAGAAGATAAGCAATGGTCAAATAGTGAACAATTTGTTGAATTCTTAGTCGAAAATGACTTGTATGAAAGACTGGCGTAGCTGTTCACCCTGCGCAAAAAATAGAATCCTGACACCTTCCTGCCAAGACGTTAAAGTATAACAACTGCTCTATAATCTAATCGATCTGAGCCTGCCTTTTGCCACCATCTGTCCGCTTGACAAAGAATCTGATTAGAATTTATTTTTTTTCTTAGGTAAACAAAATTATCTCACCTGAAAACTGGCTGGTCATAGATTTTAAGGGCCTATGACCTGCTTATTCCAACGGCGCATGGAGTATCCGGTTAGGAGGGGCCATAGGAACGACATGTTAGTTGTCTTGAATGGCAGACTGTTCGGAACGAGAGAGTACTCTGCTCACAGATTGCGCCAGTTTGCTGAATTTAATAGGTTTTTTCAGTACTTCGCTTATTCCAATCTCGTTCGCTTTTTCGATTAGACCATCCGTACAGAATCCAGTGGCCATAATAATTGGCAGATCCGGTAGAATAGTCTTGAGATTTTCACTCAACTGGATACCACCCATCCTTGGCATGGCCTGATCTGTGAAAATCAAGTCAAATTTCCCAGGATTAGCACGCACCAGCTCCAGTGCTTCGATGCCTGTATTCCTGATAGAGACTTGATATCCAAGCTTTTCCATGGCCAATCCATAGTATTTGGCCAGCGCCACTTCGTCATCCACTATCAAAACGTGTCCCTCTCCCACTGGAACGGTTGCCGTTTCTTCAATATCGACTCGGAGACTGCTCACCTCAACCGGAAAAAGGATGGTGAAGGTGGTTCCTTTTCCAGGATCACTTTTAACGGTAATCTCACCGAAATGGTTACTGATGATACCCTTTACAACAGACAGACCGAGTCCGGTTCCAATTTTTTTAGTGGTAAAAAATGGATCGAATATCTTGTCCTTTATATCTTCAGTCATACCGCTGCCGGTATCTCTCACGGTCAATTGCAGGTACGGCTCCTTTTTTTTGCTGGGAATTTGCGGTTGATCACTTTCTCTTTCAATCTCAGTCAAAATAATTTCCAGCACACCACTGTTTTCGCCAATAGCGTGGCCAGCATTTGTGCACAGATTTAGAACAACCTGGTGAATTTGGGTTTCGTTCGCCATGATTAATCGGTCATGCGAGTCAATATTTTGACTGATTTCGATCGTGGCAGGCAGAGTGGCCCGAAGCAGTTTTAGCACTTCTTTAACAATCGGGGCAATGTCTATGGGTTTGCGTTTAGGATTGCCTGCCCGACTGAAGGTTAATAGTTGGCCAACAAGATCAGCCGCCCGGTCCCCGGCAAGGTAAACCTGCTCCAGATATAATCGCTCTTCGCTATTTACCGCTTTTTTGTCGATCATCATTTCAACGTACCCCTGCATGGTACCGAGAATGTTGTTAAAATCATGAGCGATCCCACCTGTCAAAGTACCAATTGCTTCAAGCTTCTGAGATCGAAAAAGCTGCTGTTCCAACTCTTTGCTTCTTTGCTCAATCCGGCGGTTGGATTCGTCAAGTGTTGCATTTTTTCCAGCCAGTTCCACAGCCAGATGCTCTGAAGTATCCAACGCATTAACAAAAATTCTTGACAGTACCAGGGTATGCATAAGCGCAGCAAACAAAACCCCAAAGTGAAAAAGTTCAACAGTGAAAATGATTTGATTTACATGAAAGGCGTCATTTATCCCGGCTAAACAAACCACAATACCGGATGACATAACCAGTTTGGCATTGGTCCGTTTTCTTCTAATTGCATGATAAAGCCTTTTTGTAGCGTACAACCCCATTAGAATGGCAAATATTTCGAAGGGAATGATAACCCATGAGTAGATTTGACTTTTGGTAACCAGGACAATCAAAACAAATAGCGCTGTTATACCATTGGTCAGTAATGGGATGGGTCCTTTATACTCTTCTGGGAATAAACTTCGAACAAATGCGAGGAGAAATTGAATTGATAACATCAAAGAGATGTATTCAATTTTATGGCTGACTTCCCAACCAAAATCGGCCAGCGCTGTATATAGTAGACGCTGCCCCACTGACCAGACTCGAATAGCCATAAACAGACAAAAACCTGCAAAGTAAAACCCCCAAATATCCTTCCTCCGCTGGATAAACACAGCAAAATGATATAAGGCAAGAACGAGAAACCCTACTGCGAGAATCCAGTCTTTTGCAGTTTTTTTGTCACGAAGTCGAGTAATATTTTCGGCATCACCGAGTATGATTGCCCGCCAAACCCCTCCTCGGCGATGCATAAAATTGGAAATCCGAAGCAAGATTTCGATTTCTTTTCCCGAGTGGCTAAAAGAAGCAACCTTAGATAAATATTGGGGTTGCATGGATTTGGCGCTGGTGCCTATTTTCCCGTTAGCAGCAACCAGTTTCCCATTAATCCAGAGCTCATAAGCTGTAGCCATCGGTTTTACAAGAACGGACAAAATCTGGTCCCTTTCAATTGTCTTAATGGTCAATCGATAGCTGGCAAATCCGTTCCCTTGAATTTTTTCGTGATTTATCAAATGCCCGTTCCATGTACTCGGAAGTGTGATGAAATCGCCTTCCCGTATATCTGCATCCCCTCTTTGAGGATAACTGTGCGGGGTTAGAAGCTCTTGCCAGTAAAATTCCCATTCACCTTCCAGTTTTATGTTGCCACTCGTTTGAAAATTCCAGTCAGTTAAATCAAGTACTCCCTTTGTGGCGGTTAAGCTTTTTGGTGGCTTTGAAGTGGAAAATATCAAGAAACCCAACCAGAAAATAACAAAGAGGGCAAGGGGAATTTTATGAAACAAGCGAAGACGAAAATGAGTAAATGAGAATTTCATAAACTGTCTCTGATCGCTTGGGTAAGGGTAGTCATATTAACAGGTTTGAGAAGGAATTTGCGGATACCCGCCGTCTTAGCCTTTTTTTCAGAGATACTGTTACTATACCCCGTAGCTAATACAATCGGAAGATCGGGGCGAATCTCCAAAAGCTTTTGACTGAGATCATAACCTGTCATTTTTGGCATCGCCATATCTGTGAAAACAAGATCGAATTCGTCTGGTAGCGCCTTAAACACCTTTAGCGCCTTGATACTATCATTTATGACAGTGACCTGGTATCCCATACTTTTTAAAGAAATTTCAACATACTCTGACAGAGCCAATTCATCTTCTACTACCAGAATATGTTCATTGCCTTTGAGAGGTGGGGAGATTTTTTCAATTTCTGTTTCGGAGACTCCCTCCACAATCGGGAAAAAGATATGGAAAGTAGTGCCTTTATTAGGTTTGCTTTTTAAGGTGATCTCACCATGGTGATTTTTTACAATACTGTGCACAACCGATAGCCCCAGGCCAGTTCCCTCACCAATTTGTTTGGTGGTAAAAAAAGGATCAAAAATTCGCTCCTTAACCTGGACATTCATGCCAGAACCGGTATCACTCACGGAAAGCTTTAAATAAGAGTTCCCCTTCTTGAGGCCTGATTTGGCCCACTGATCCGGGATATACCTGGCCTTTACCAGTTTGACCTCTAAAATGCCACCTTTGCCCCTCATGGTGTATTCGGCATTAGAGAACAGATTGACAATGACTTGATGAATTTGTGTCCTATTCGCCATGATCAGGCTTGATTCAGATTTTAGGTCCTGTCTGATTTCGATATTGGCAGGAATAGTGGCCCGCATCATTTTCAGAACCTCTCTGACAAGAACGGATAATTGCAACGGTTTTAACTCAAGATCCTCCAAACGGCTAAAGGTAAGAAGTTGTGAAACAAGATCAGCCGCGCGTTCTCCAGAATTGTACACTTCATCCAAGTACTTTTTTTCATTACTATTTTCCGGTAGTTTTTTAATTACCAGTTCGGTAAAACCAAGTATTGTTCCAAGTATATTATTGAAATCATGTGCTATTCCTCCTGCCAGCGTTCCAATCGCCTCCAATTTCTGAGATTGACGAAGTTGATATTCAAGATTTTTTCTTTTTTCTTTTGCTTGCAATCTTTCTGTTAAATCATGGACAGACTCAATTATTTTTTTCTGACCTTTGGATACATAGTTCCCAAGAGTCACTTCGGCTGGAAAAACCGTTCCATCTCCTTTTTGCATGTGACACCAGGAAACATCTAGAGTACCATCTCCACTTCTACGTCCGCTATTTTTATCACTTTCTTGAAACGATTGCGCACTCACAATGTCGTCAATGGTCAATTTAAGTAGCTCTTTCTTGTCATATTTGAATAGCATCAGGGCAGCTTGGTTCGCATCTTCCAGGCGACGGGTCTGTGCATCAAATAGCACAATCGCATCAGATTCGCCCTCAAAGAAATGATGGGATCTCACTTCACTCTCCCGTAAAGTTTGCTCAGTCTTCTTGCGTATTTCAATTTCCTGTTGCAGTTGCCTGTTCGCCTCAGAGAGTTCAACAGTTCTTTCATCTACCATTTGTTCCAGTGAATCTTGATACTTGACCAGTTGAGCCCGGGCTTGTTCATGCTCAGCGATCTCATCCAGCAGCTTTTTATGGGTGCTTTCATACTGCATTGCTTTGTAGGTAGTTATTGACAGCTTTTCTGTCAATATCATAGAAAATAATCGATATAACGTGTCCTGCAGCATACTTGCGCTAAGATCTGTATATTTGCCCAAATCCCGGGCTTTGATATTGAAAAGTCTAACAGGGGTTTTTGCAATGACAGTTGCAGAACATGGTTTATCGCTAATACAACTCATCTCCCCTATAATATCCCCGTTTCGTTCAAGCTCTAGGATGAATTCTCCTTCCACATAAATACCGACGGTTCCCGTCATTAAAAAAAATATACTGGAGTTGGCCCCCCCCTCTTTTAAAATTTCGGCCCCTGGTGAAAAAGTCTCTATATGAGATAACGGTAATAGTTGTTCAAGAAGGTTTTGTGGCAAATGAGAAAAAAGACGAGACTCCTTCAAGAAATTCACAATCTCCAGATTTTCACCAGACAAATGTTCATTCAAGGAGGGACCCTTTTCACTGTTACCCGGGGGAACACCGTTTGATTTTCCTTTATCTCCCATTTTTTATGTTCCGCAAAGAGTTGATTTATATCTAACCTCAGTCGAATAAATTTATTGTGTCGATGATATAAAAATGAATAACTTGAGTCAAGTGCTGAAGTGCCAGTGTTCATGGTATAATTATGGGGAGTTTAGATTGTCAATGGATATACACCAGACGGTCAGGCGAAATTCGTTTGCCTTAAATGGGTTGTTGTCCATGGTTTTATTGATATGAATTTAAAGCAAATGTTGATTAAGTTCGTTGAACTGAACGGTTTCAACTATTCAGGAAAAACTGACCGACCTGAATACAGATCAGAAATTGATTTGCATGGCAGGTTAACAAAATCGGCTACACAAGGATTTGACATATCAGGAGAAAGACTTGTAAATTTTAACACGAGGGATGAAACCGTTTGTGTTGGGTATGCTCGACATTACACGAATATGAAATCTTTCGCATGGTTTTTAAATAATTGTAGCGTAGCAGAAGCGCCCTTGATACTCAGTGCCGCATCGATTAGGTTTCTGACTGTCCGGAACTTTAATAAGTGACTCAGCTTTAGTCCGGCCATCTGAAATTTCTATTTTAATGACCTTATTCATTTTTTTATGGGAAAGATTTTAAGAATCCAAAAAACATCTGAAATCAAAATGGCAAAAATACTCCTAATCGACGATGACAAAAGTTTTCGACAAATGATTAAAATTGCCCTGGAGCAAGTTGGACACGAAGTATTAGAAGCCGAAAATGGCCAAATCGGATACGAATTATTCCTGCAACAACCCTGTGATTTAATTATCACTGATATTTTTATGCCGGAAAAAGAAGGGATTCACACAATTTTCGATTTTTACACCGAATTCCCGGAAGTCAAAATCATTGCACTTTCCGGTGGTGGAATTATGGCGAAGAAGATTGATTTTGATGATGATGATTTGGTTCAGATAATCAATTCAGGCATGAGCAGTGACGATATCCTTGAACTTGCTGGTTTTTTTGGTGCCCACAAGGTCATGAGCAAACCTCTCGTGATAAAGGATTTTTTGCAACTCGTTGACGAAACCATGACCACTAGTCCCAACGATAAAGCGAGTTGAGAAAAAACCAACTGTTTTTTCTCAACTCGCTTTCCGATTCTTTTATTGATCGACCCATTCTGATTTCCCCGGTTGTAAAGCAACTATAACGTGTGGCACTCCAAGAGTTTTCTTTATATTTATGAGCGTTGCCAGCTTGCCTTTACCTCATTAACATCCCCTTCTGAGTCTTCATATTTTTTGATAATATTTGCTAGGATTTTTATTTTTTCCCCTTTTGGAATACTAATTTTTTTCAGATGAACAGTCGCTTGAAGTAGACAGACTTTTGCCCCATCCAGATATTTTATCTGTTTAAACACTGCATAGTATTTCTTATAGGTATTATATACCTCTTTCGTATA
>PJEL010005632.1_pt1 | contig 10088 bp, 7 predicted proteins | sample 1853271 | NCBI WGS metagenome assembly PJEL01 (sample SAMN08108733, study PRJNA415343) | Invertebrate metagenome, whole genome shotgun sequencing project. | host: Globobulimina | place: Sweden: Gullmar Fjord | collected 2015-08 | reverse complement strand
CCGGCGCCGCCACCGAAGATCTTGCTGGCCCCGCGGGATAGCCCCCGCAGCGCGGCCTTTCCGCTGCCGCGCAACCAGTCCTCGAGACCTTCGATCTCATCGGAGTCGAGGGGCTGCAAGCGTACGAGAACCTCGACGTAGTAGCGGCGGGCCGCCAAGAGCGGAATCGGCGAGCGAAGCTCGAAGGTCCGCCGTTCGCAGAGCGCCGTCTCGATGGCTCCGATTAAGCCGCTTCCGACGACGCTGCGTCCGCGGTCGTCGAAAACCTCGTAACGCTCATCGAGAAGATCGTAAAAGATTCGGAACCGCATACCGCCGGTTTCGATGCGGTCGTCCCACCAGCTTGCGCGCTTGCGCCATAGTCGCCACTCGAAACTCAAGGTCGCGGGCAGGCCCGACTCGAGCGCTTGCCGGATTTCGTCATTGAAGAGCTGCTGAACGCTGAGAGAAATTTGCACGCTGCTCTCGCCGCAGACGGGCGGCTCGAGCACGAGCGACGGCGCCGCCGCGATCCCGGTTCCGGCGATCAGGCACAGTAGCAAAGCGAAGCACGCCCCCACGAGGAGGACGCGCCCGGTCCGTGATAGCGTGTTTTCCATTCCCCTCTAGAACATATGGTTGATGACTCTGAGCTGGACGACGGGATCGTGATCCCCCTCGTCCAAACGCTGAGCGAGATGAAGCCTGAGCGAACCGTCGTCCAGCTGAATGCCGGCGCCGGCGCTGCTCTTCAGATCGCCCAAATCCATCGACGCATTCCGGTCGCTCCAGGCCATGCCCGTATCAAAGGTGAGCAGACCTTCCAAGTCGCCGAAGAAATCGAAGACGTACTCGACATTCGCGACGAGCATCTGCTCTCCGCCCCAGGCCTCGGTCGCGACCCGTGATTCTATCGGCAGATCGTTGTGCAGCAGAGACTGGAATGGGTAGCCGCGAACGGTTCCCAACCCGCCAACGAAGTAACGCTTCTGGACGGGGAGAGTGCCAGCGAAATTCTTACCGACTTTGAGCCGGAAATCAATATAGGGTTTGTGCCCCAGGTTGAGCCGAGTGCGGATCTGGGCCGTGAACATCTCGAAATCGAAGTCGCCCTCCAGCAGATCCGGGCCACTGCGCTCGTAGTGCATGTCGATGTGGTTGAGGCGCGTACCAAGCCGGAGCTTGCCGAATACGCTGCGCATCGTCCCCTCGTCGATGGCGGGATTGATCCTGAACTCGCCGCCCGCGAAGGACCAGTTCGCCCGATTTTCAAGGGAGTAGTAGTTGTCCGAACGGATTCCGCTTTCCCAGGAGAGCCAGCCGAAGTCGTCGAAGACGGCGCCGAATGTGACTCCCTCCCTGCGAAAGTAGTCGCGGAAGTCATCCTTGAAGAAGATCGCGGCAAGCGAATTCTCCGACGTGCAGATCCCCGTCTGTTCGTTGTGATCGGTCATCGCATAGCCGGACAGCTTGAGCTGGAGCGGGCGGTAGGGCGAGATCGGCTGTAGAAGCGTTCCCCCGTAGCTCCACTCCTCGCTCTTGAAACCGTAGCTGAAGTGGGTGTGGATGGTCGGCTCGAATTCGTGATGGGAATTGAAGCTCGGAGCAATGCCCATCGACCAGCCATCGACGCGCTGATAATCGAGCCAGCCCTCGCCTTCCGCGTTTCTGTCCCAGAGACCGCAGTGGTCGTCGTCATCGCCCCAGCTCTCGTTCCAATCCTCATCCCAATCGACATCATCCCAGTCCCAGTCGTCGTCCCATTTATGGCTCCAGCTCGCGCGTCTCCGCTCGCTTCGGCGCTCACGATCCCGCTCGATCTCAATGAGATCGCCGATCCGGCCGGCTTCGCCGATGCTGATGATGGAGACCCAGCCATGGTCGATGCTGCGCTCCGTCTCGGCATTGCCGGGATCGAGAGCCGTCCATGTCTCGTCCGCCTCATCGACGACGAAGTGATAGCGGTGGGTTCCTGGATCGAGATCGACGGCGATGATCCAATAGCCGGCCTCGCGATCGAGTCGCATGGGTTCGGGCTCCCACTCGCCCCAGCCACCGGCGAGGTACACCTGTCCGAAGTCCCTGTCCCAGTAGCGGAATTCGACGGAATCGCTCCGGTGCTTCGGTGCTTGGCCTTTGCGCCAGTCGGTCTCGCCGCTGGAAGCATCGGAGCTCGCGACGTAGAAGCTCGTTTCGAGAGATGCTCGCTCGAAGAAGCTTTCCACGATCTGAGCATCGCTCGGCGTTGCGGCGAAGAGGCAGGTTGCGCAGCTCAGCGCGAGGCCGATGACGATCGGCAGGGTCGAGAGGCGGGGTCGGCGGGTCGGTCTCGTATTCATGAGGCTCTCCTGGGCTGGGTTCAGCGCGGCGGTTCCGCGCGACATCCTCTCTATCGCAATCGCCGTTCCCCGGAGCAACCAGTCCGGTGTTGCCTTGTAACCCATTGAATAACATTACTTTACAAGAATGTATTTTCATCGAAAGGAGAGGCTTTGAGCCAATCATGATGTGCCTGGGACATCCCCCGCCTGTGCCGGGCACACGCCCGAGGGCTCAGTCGCGGAGGCCGAGGCGCTGCAGTTTGCGGTGGAGATTGCCGCGATGGAGGCCGAGCTGTCTTGCGGCTTGGGCGATGTTGCCCCCCGAGCCCAGGAGAGCCTCCTCGAGGAGATGACGCTCGTGATCGGCCAGGGACTCGGCGAGGGTTGCCTTCATCTCCCGCTTGCCGCCGCCTGCCGCCAGCAGGGGGCCGAGCTCCGTCGCCCCGACCGTCTCGCCATCGACCATGATGACGAGCCGCTCCATGAGATTCTTGAGTTCCCTCACATTGCCCGGCCAGTTATAAGCTCCGAGCATGCCGGCGGCCTCAGCGGCGATCGACTTGCGCGCGCGGCCGTTCTCATCGCAGAAGCGAGCTAAAAAATGCGCGGCGAGTTCGGGGATATCGTCGGCGCGCTTCCGGAGTGGGGGAGCTTCGATGGGGACGACCTTGAGGCGGTGATAGAGGTCGCGCCTGAAATCCCCCGACTCCATGCGGCTCTCGAGATCCTGATTCGTCGATGCGAATACGCGTACATCGAGTGGCAGGGTCTTCTCGCCGCCGAGACGTTCCATCTCGTTCTCCTCGAGGACGCGCAGCAGTTTGGCCTGCGTGCTGGGGTTCATGTCGCCGATCTCGTCGAGCAGAAGTGTTCCCCCCTGGGCGAGCTCGAACTTGCCGCGCCGCGCGCTGACGGCTCCGGTGAAGGCGCCGCGCTCGTGGCCGAAAAGTTCGCTCTCGAGCAGCTCTGCGGGGATGGCCGCGCAGTTCACCTTGATGAAGGGGCGTTCCGCGCGCGGGGAACCGGCGTGCAGGGCTCTCGCGACGAGCTCCTTGCCCGTTCCGTTCTCGCCCGTGATCAGAACACGGGCGGCCGTTGCTGCGACGCGCGCGATCTCGCTGCGCAACGTCGTCATCAGCCTTCCCGAGCCGACGATCTCGTCCATGGGGCCAATTGCCTGTCTGAGCCGGGCGTTCTCCTCGCGCAAGCGGCTGAGCTTGAGGGCGTTCTCCATGGAAAGGAGCAGTCGCTCGGCCTTGATCGGCTTTTCGATGAAGTCGATGGCGCCGAGCCGCGTCGCCTCGACCGCCGTTTGGATGTTGCCATGGCCGCTCATCATGATCGTCGGTGGCGCGATCTCTCGCTCCGCCAGTTCGCCGAGGAAGGCGATCCCGTCGATTCCCGGCAGCTGAACATCGAGTAGCATCAAATCGACGCCGCCGGCCTCCAGCTCCTTCAGCGCGGCGCGAGTTTCCGCCGCGCTGCTCACGCTCCAGCCCTCATCTTCGAGAACGCCCGCAAGCAACTTGCGGATGTTGGGCTCGTCATCGACGATCAGGATCCGTCCGGCGCTTTTACTCATCTTCACTCCCGCTCCGTTGATCAGGTGGCTGCGCTTCGCGCGGTAGAACGACCGTGAATGCCGCGCCGCCCATCTCGCTTTCGCCCGCGCTCAATTCGCCGCCGTGGTCCGTCACGATCTTGCGTGTGATCGCCAGTCCGAGCCCCGTCCCCGTCGGCTTCGTCGTGTAGTAGGGCTCGAACAGCTCATCGGCGGCGCTCGTCAGCCCCGGGCCGTCGTCGAAGACCGTTATGGAGACGCTGGCACTGTCGCCTTCGGCTTTTAACCCGAGGGTGCCCCGTCCGCCCATGGCTTCGACGGCATTCTTGATCAGGTTACCGAATACCTGCCTCATCTGGCCAGCGTCCGCGGCAACGATGAGTTGCTTCGGTAGGTTGTCGCTCTCAATCTCGATCATGCCCCGCGCCGCGTGAAACTCGGCCGTTTCGCGGACGAGCTCGGCGAGGTTGCATTCGCTCTTTTCGGGCAGCGGCAGGCGGGCGAAGGCGGAAAACTCGTCCGCGAGGCGCCCTAGATTCGCGGCCTCCTCCAGGACGACGGCAACGCACTCGTTCACCGTGGGATCGTCCACCTTGCGGCCGATCCTGTGCATGGACAGCTCGATGGGGGTGAGCGGGTTCTTGATCTCGTGGGCGAGGCGACGCGCGATTCCCTGCCAGGCCGCGATCCGCTCGGCGCGGAGCAGCTCCTCTTTGCTTCGCCCGAGGTCGGCGGTCATGCGATTGAACGCGGCTACGAGGTCGCCGAGCTCGTCGGGTCCCGCAACATCGACGCGATGAGAGAGATCGCCGCCCGCGACGATCTGTGTTCCGCGCGTCAGCTCGCCTATCGGCGCGCCGATCTGTCTTGCCAGACGCCGCGAGAGAAACAGGGAGACCGCGAGAATGGCGAGGCCGATGGCGGCAAGGGTGATCAGCGTGTCGGTGCGCAGCATGCGGCTATAGTAGAGGCCGAGTTGCCTGTAGCGGCTCCCCCCTTGGGTAATGGCCGTCAGCTCTCGCGCGAGCTTCTCGGGGAGGGGCCTCGCGACGCGCAGCGTTTCGCCTCCGGACAGGCTCGGTGCGATCGCGAGCAGGTACTGCGAATCGCCGATCCGCACCCTGCCTGTGCTCTCGCCGGCATCGCTCGCGCCGCCCGGTTCCGCCATCGTCGCGATGGCCGAAGCCGGCGGGGCCGAAATCCCCTTTCCCGGCGCGAAGACCAGCTCATCTTGCCAGAGAAGCAGTGTTCCCGCCGGCGCAAGCGCACCGACCGCATCCGCCGCCGTCCGTCCCCCGGCGAGCGCCTCCGCGAGGGCATCGGCGAGTCTCAGAGTCGCATCGCTCTCCCGCTCCAGACTCGCGCGGGCAAGCGCGAGCGCGCTCTCCATGGCATCTTCGAGTCCCGGGCTGTCGAGGAAGTCGAGCTGCCGCTGGCTCATCTGCCAATTGACGGCGAGGGTGAGAACGGCCGGCAGCAACGAGAGCGAGAGGAAGAGGAAAAACAACCGCCGTTGCAGGCGCGAGCCCCTGCGACGGCCGTCCGATCTGCCGGCCCTGCTTCCCACTATTGCGGCAACGATAAACAGGGCCACGATCACGAGCGTTGCGACGAGACGAGTGTTCATCGACGGAATCTCCCCGATAGCAGTTTGCGGGATCGCAATTCCATATTAGACCAGCGGCGCCCATGCAGGGAGGGCTGATTTTCGAAAGCCGGCTTTCTCATGCACCATTTGGAAGGTCGATCCCCACTGTGATATAATAGGAGCCACATCACCTGATTCCAATCGCTTCCCGGGAGGCCCCCATGCTCCGCGTAGCTCTGCGCACCCTCGTCGTCCTGTCTCTTCTCCTCATATCCGCCTCCGCGGCATTTGCCGAAATGGACGTCGATGGCATCGAGGAACTGCTGCCCCATCACGAGACCGCCGCTGAGCGCGCCCGTTGGCTTGGCCGCGAGGACCAGATGCCCGGCCGTGACCGACTGGCCGATCCGCCCCCTCCCGCCCCGCTGCGCAACTGCGCCGAATGGGAGCCGACAACCGGCGTCATGATCCGCTACCCCCTGGGCCTGCCCTACGATCTCCTCCGCGATTTCGATGACGATGTGATCCTTCATGTCGTCGTCAGCAATAGCAGCTACAACAGCGCGGTCAGCGCTCTCACGAGCCAGGGCGTGGACATGAGCAAGGTTGAGTGGTTGATCAAATCGAACGATTCGATTTGGACCCGAGACTACGGCCCCTGGTTCGTCTTCGACGGCAACGGCGACATCGCCATCATCGACCACACCTACAACCGCCCCTGGCGCCCGAACGACAACCTGATCCCGATCCACTTCGGCGATCAGCAGGGAATCCCCGTGCATAGCCACGACATGTTCTTCACCGGCGGCAACTTCATGACCGACGGCGCGCACATCGGCTCATCGACCGAGCTCGTTTACAACGAGGCGTGGAGCGAAAACAGCATGAACTCGACGCAGGTCGATCAATTAATGTTCGACTACTATGGCATTAACAACTATATGGTGCTCGACTACATCGAGAACGGCGGCATCCATCATATCGACACGTGGATGAAGATGCTCGACGAGCAGACCTGCCTGGTAAAAGACGTTTGGGCGAGCCATCACACCTTCGACGAACTCAACCAGAGGGCGACTCTGCTCGCCTCGCTCCCCTCGTCGAACGGTCCCAACTACGATGTGCACCGCGTCTACTGCTACAACTACAGCGGCGGCAACCCCGCCTCCTACACGAACAGCCTGATCCTCAACAACAATATCTACGTCCCGCACTTCGGCAACGCGACTTATGACAACGATGCCCTGGCCGCCTATGAGGCCGCCGCGCCTGGCTTCAATGTACGTGGTTACTACTACAGCGGTTTCATCAGCGACGACGCGCTGCACTGCCGTGCGAAGGGGATGATGGATGCCGGCATGTTGCGTGTCGCGCACATTCCGCTCGGCGAGCAGGCGGGCCCAGCGACCATCAGTGCTTTCGTCCACGATCACAGCGACACGGGGATCAGCCTCGTCGATCTGCACTTCCGCTATGAAGGCGGCGCCTGGCAGACCCTCGCCATGTCCGCCGCAGGGGGCGACAACTATGAAGCGACCCTCCCGCCTCCCGCGTCGAACGGAACGACGGACTACTACATCCACGCCGAGGACAACAGCGGCCGCTCGGCCGGCATGCCTCGCGTCGAGCCCGCCCGCTTCTTCAGCTTCAATCACATTGCCGGTGGAACGGGCGTCGATACCCCTGCGGCGGGCAAATCAGCCCAGCTCTTCGCCAACTACCCCAACCCCTTCAATCCCAAAACCGTTTTCAGCTTCGAACTCCTCTACGCCGACAGGGCAGAACTCTCCGTTTTCAGCGCCAGTGGGCAACACGTGCGCACGCTGCTCGACGGACTCGCGCCCGCCGGCCGAACGGAGATTGTCTGGGACGGCCGGGACGATTTTGGAAACGCGCTCCCCTCAGGCGTTTACCTCTATCGCCTGAAGGCGGCGGGGATTCAGTACAGCCGGCCCGCGCTGCTTGTGAAATAGGGCACGCGAATTGCCCCGGTTTGAGGCAAAACGGGTCCAGGTATCCAATTATGAGATCCCTTGACTTTCAAGAAATAGGGGATACCTTCTGGAGCACTGACGCAAGGTCAGAGGGCTCACCACGATGGTATTAACCAGTACCCCTAGGGGTTGAAGGGAGGTGACGGCTCGAATCTCGAGCCGGTGGCATGGAATCATTCCCAAAATGCTTGAAGTGCAATGAAGGTGATATGCTCCCACTCTCCGACTACGGTCGGGACGGAGCGACGATCAAGTACAAGGCCTGGGTCTGCAGCAAGCCGGATTGCGGTTACAACATCCGCATCGACAACGGCGAGCTCAGTTTGGGCAGACCGTTGGGTCAGTCCAACAAGTAACGCCCGGCACAACACACACACGCTTGGCTATTTCAGCCCCCTTCATGAGATGGGGGCTTTTTCTTGCGCGGTGGTGGCACCTAGTCGCGGTTTTTAATCCAGAGCCTCGTGAAGAAGGCGAACAGGACGACGCTGATCAGGAACCAAAGCAGGGAGTGCTCCGTGAAGGGAGATTCGACATCGGGGTCGAGGGCTCCCGGAGTCAGCTTGAGGACGAGCAGGTTTGCGATGTTCCAGGTGGCGTGCGCGAGGATCGCGTAGCTCAGGTTGCCCATCAGATAGGGCAGAGCGCCGAGGAAAAGGGCGAGCAGAAAGACGCCTGGGATCGCATATAGGGGATGGACAGCGGCAAACAGCAGCGCGATGACGGTCAGCGCGATCGGCGCTGAGCTGTGCCGGAGCAGAACGCGCTGCAGGAGCCCGCGAAAGAGCAGTTCTTCCGCGAAGGGCACGGCGACCCCAATCGAGAGAATAACCAGCGAGAATTTGGGCCAACTCTGCCCCCGCAATTTATCGACGAACTCGAGATAGTAGTCCTCGGGCGGAAAGGAGCGGCTCATCGCACCCGTCAGGATCTCGAGCGCCGGGATGAGGCTGAGCGTTGCCGCGATGACCGCGAATGCGGGAATCGTTCCGACGGCCTCGATCTGAAACTGAACGCGGAAAGGGATTCCAAGCCGCCGGGTCAGCATGAAGAGGGGCAGGAATACGCCGGCGATCGCGCCGAGCATGATGCCAACGGCAACCCAGGGCGCCGACAGGGCATAGAACGGCGCCTGCAGGGCCTCGTACAAAAAGAAGGCGAGCCCGCCTATCAGCAGAAGTATCCAGTTATTGATGCGGGCGCCGAGCCGGTCGGGATGAAGCATGCCGGAGTATAGGATCGGCGACTGAGCCGTGCAAGGGGCCGCTTGCTGCCATCCGCTCTGAGACGTTGACAGCGCCGGCGACGGGAGGGACACTGCGCCCAAAGCTTGGCTCGGGCTGGTCCGAGATCCTACAGGAGGTCTGATCATGATCGTTATCGTATTCGCCCTCATGATTGCGGCGGGAATCGCGCTATCCGTAACATCACCCATCCGCACGGACACAGGCGGGCGGCCGGGGCGGCCGGCGGGGATCGTAATCGCGATCGTCGGTTTTGTCGGGGTGGTCTCGCAGAGCATTGTATCGATCCCAGCGGGCCATGTCGGCCTGAAGGACTTCTTCGGGAACATCTCCGACGCGACGCTCGCACCGGGCATCCACTTGGTCAACCCGCTGCTCACCATCCGCTCGATGGACATTCGCACGCGCGAGATCACCGAGACGACGACGGTGCCGAGTAAGGAGGGGCTGAATGTCCGTCTCGACATCTCGATCCTCTTCAGCCTGAGGTCGGAGACCGCGCCCAATGTCTACAGGACCATCGGAATGAACTACGACAATGTCTTCGTCGTTCCGCAGCTCAGGGCAAAGGTGAGGGGAGCGACCACCGCCTACGAGGCGAAGGCGCTCTACACGAGCCAGCGTCAGGTGGTTGGCCAGACCATTCTCGACGAGCTCGCACCGGTCTTCGAGGCCCGAGGTGTGATCCTCGAGCAGGTGCTGATGCGCAGCGTGCAGCTGCCGCCTCAGCTCGCGGCCGCCATCGAGGAGAAGCTCGAAGCCGAGCAGAAATCCGAGCGGATGAAATTCATCCTCGACCGCGAGCGCCAGGAGGCCGAGCGGAAGAAGATCGAAGCGGAGGGGATCTCCGATTTCCAGCGGATCGTCAGCCAGAGCATCAACGAGAATCTGCTGCGCTGGAAGGGGATCGAGGCGACCGAGAAGCTGGCCAGCAGCCCGAATGCCAAGGTCGTGGTCGTCGGTGGTAAGGATGGCTTGCCGATCATCCTCAACCCCGGTAATTAGCGAAGCGGGAGGCCCAATGCATCTGGTGAGCAGCGAGCAGATGCGCGAGCTGGATCAGCGAACCATCAGCGGCGGCCAAGTATCCGGCCCGGTTCTCATGGAGCGGGCCGGCCGCGGCATCTTCGAATTGATACGCGAGCGTTTCGGTGGTGAACTCGCCGGACGCCATGTTCTCGTCGCCTGCGGCAAGGGGAACAATGGCGGGGACGGTTTCGTGATCGCCCGGTATTTGGTGGATGCGGGGGCTGCCGTCGTTGTCGCAACGCTTGCGCCCGCGGCGGATCTCTCTTCGGACGCAAAAGACGCCCTACAGAAGCTTCTGTCGCTCCACCCCGAGCTCATCGAGCTGACGAACGCCTCCTCTCGCGATCGTTTCGTCGCGGCGCTCGCCGAGGC
>PJEL010005631.1_pt1 | contig 10089 bp, 12 predicted proteins | sample 1853271 | NCBI WGS metagenome assembly PJEL01 (sample SAMN08108733, study PRJNA415343) | Invertebrate metagenome, whole genome shotgun sequencing project. | host: Globobulimina | place: Sweden: Gullmar Fjord | collected 2015-08 | reverse complement strand
GATGGTGACAAGGATGTCGGCATTCTCCCGGGCGACCTCTTTGATAGCGATACCCTCGTGGATTTCGATACCGTCCTCCAACAAGCGTTTGCGGGCGAAGGCGGTCACCTCTGGATCGTCTTTCCCCAGCACGGTAAACATCTCCAGAAGGGAAACCTTGGCACCGAGCCTGCGTTGAGCCTGGGCAAGTTCCGCACCAATCGGGCCGCCGCCGATCACGATCAGGTGATCCGGCCTTTCGGCCAGATCGAATATGGTCTCGTTGGTCAAGTAAGGCACCTGGTCGAGACCGGGGATTGGCGGCACCGCCGGCGACGATCCGGTCGCCACGACAAAGCGCCTGGCATTGATCCGGGCGTTTCCCGCGACGACCTCATCCGGCGCGGTGAATCGGCCCGCGGCCTGGATGACCGTGACGCCGAGACCCTCGAATCTCTCCACGGAGTCGTGCGGCGCGATGGCGCCGATCACGCCACGGATGTGATCGCGCACACCGGCGAATTGGATGTCCGGTTCCAGGCCGTTAACGCCGAATTTGCCGGCGTGACGTGCCGTGGCGGCCGCATGGCCGGCGGCTATCAGGGCCTTGGAGGGAACGCAGCCGAAATTTAGGCAGTCGCCGCCCATCTTGCCTTTCTCGAGCAAGACGACCTTGGCACCCATCTGCGATGCGCCGGCCGCGATCGACAAGCCGCCCGACCCGCCGCCGATGACGCAGATGTCCGCCTTAATGTTCGCTGCCATTTCCAATCCTCGTTCCGGGAAAACTACGATAAGCGACCGGCGGCGTTCAGCTTCCGCCGCGAAATCATCTCCATGGGCTCCATCGACAGGTAGGTCTCGACCGAGATCAGGACCAAGGCGACCGCCACCAAACAAACGGCGGCCAGCAGGCCGAGAAGTGTGAGTTCAATCACTAGCCAACCGAAGACATCTCGCGACAGAATCCACAACGTCAAGGCCGATAGCGTCATGCTTGCACCGTAGAGCGCCAAGAGCGCGCCCTTGCAGATGCGGCCCCGGATCATGCAGCCGGCGATAGCCTTGAGCGCCTGCCCATCCACCGGATCGCCCATGGCCCGAAGTTGCGCCTCGATCTGGCCCATTCGGAAATAGACTCCTACGATAAGCGGCCCAAGGCTGGCGGCGACGATGAGAGGCCATGCCGGAAGCACGAATTGATCCATAGGGTCGCTTTCCTATCCTGCCGAACGGGTGTGCTGACGTCTCGCGCGCCAAGAGCGCGATACGCCTCACCTTCAGTCTGCGTATCCGGCGCCTCACGCGTCGAGCGCGGGGCAAAGATCGTGCGTAGTTCACTGAGTAATCAGATGCCTTGGGCCATGCCGACGTTACGCCCACGCGTGTTGAAAGAAGGCCCCGGCCCCAGCTTCTTCGTTCGAATCGTCGCTCTTATCGGTAGTCCCAGGTCAAAGGCGCCTTGGGCGGCGGTATCGTGGGTGGGGTGTATAGCCGGTGCCGCAGCAAGGCCTCACTACGCGTCCTCCGCCTGTGGCCGCGGTTGGACGATCTTCGTCAGCGCCGCCGCGCCTCCTGCCAAACCGATGCTCTTCTCGTCATCGGCCTGAGTCTGTTCCTCCTGGTTCATCGATACGCGGACCTCCGGACGGGCGAACTGAATATTGTTCTCCGCGAAGGCCTTTTGGACCGCTATATAGGCGTGACGCCGGATCAAAAACTGCTTGCCGGGCTTGCTCATGAACTTCGTGCTAATGACCAGTCCGTAATCGTCGACTTCGATCACGCCTTGGGACTTGAACGGCTGCAGGAAGTCGGGGCCGACTTCCGGATGATCCATAAGCCTCACGCCAACCGCCTTGATGATTTTCCTTGCTTTTTCGACATCGGTATCGAAGGGCACGCGGAAGCGCAGCTTCATGATCGCCCAGTCGCGGCTGTAGTTCGTCAAGGTCTGGATCTCGCCGAAAGGCACGGTGTGCAGCGCCCCCCGGTGATGCCGAAGCTGAAGCGACCGGATCGCGATTTTCTCGACAGATCCCTTCACACTGCCAAGGTCGACATACTCGCCAAGACGGAATGCGTCGTCCATTAGGAAGAACGCGCCGGAGACGATATCCCGCACCAAAGTCTGCGAACCGAACCCGATCGCCAGGCCGACGACACCCGCACCGGCCAGCACGGGGCCGATATCCAAACCGAGAGACGACAAGACAATCATGAAGGAGATGACAGCCACGGTGGCCTGTCCCGTGCGCTTGAACAGCGGCAAGAGGGTGCGCATCCGCGACAGCCCGGTGCCGCCAATTTCCGCCTCCGCCAAATCTGCCCCACTGGCCGCGTGCGCGGCATCCTCCTCGGCGATTTTCTTGTCAATCCAGATGCGCAGGGCCTGCCACGCCGCGTATGCCAGGAGCGCGACGACGCCAATTTCGATCAGGCTCTTAACGATGGCAGCCTCGAAACTATCGGATACACCGACGGTTTCGGTCGCATCCGATGCCCCTTTCGCTCCGGAAAGGGAATCACGGATCGCCCCAAAACGGTATCCCGAATTGCAAGAAAACTCGGCCCAAACACCCCATTTCTTGCAATCGCGGTTACTTCAATAGGCTATAAAACCGACCCAATTCAAGGAGATCGGACTTCTTCACGGACGACCACTGAACGCGAGAAAATCAAACGCACGACCATGCAAGCCAGGCGGATATTGCATCGCCAGCCCATGGCTGCTTAGCATCAATCAAAGGAGCCAGACACTCTCTTGTTCGAGAAACCCAACTGTCCGAGTATCTCTGGCGACGTACACTCAACATTCTTCGCATGATGCCATTCTCGCGAACTGCCTGATTGCACGCGCCCATCGTCCGCCCTATCCGATTTTGATATTCGGAGCGGCCCAATGGTGACGGGAACCTGTAGCCTCGGGGTCGGCGCCAGCTTCCTGGTACTATCGTTCTTTTCGTTTGGATGCACTCAGTCGTCTCGTGCGGCAAGAATTGCCCTTATTAGATTTTCTGGCGCATCCGCAAGAACCGGCCGGTCCGGTTCTTCGAATGCACGCTTGGCAATTTCGATCGTCCGTTTGTAGGCGGCCAAATAGTCCCGGCACTCCGGGCATACCTTGAGGTGCAGTTCGAAGACGAAGCGTTGCTTTTCCGGCAGTTCGCCTTCCAAGTACGCCAGGATGAAATCCTCGAACTGCCGGCAGGTAATCATCAACGGCATGTGTCTCAGCATCATGCCTCGCATCCATCTCATTGGCCGCTGCAATGGACGGGGCATCACGTGATGCCCTCCCGTAGAGGCTTACAGAGGCTCTGGAGGGGGGCATGCGCCCGGCGTTGACGCGCCCACACGCCGTCCTCGCTCTGCTCCGAAACATCCGGGTCATACCAGAGGCCTATTGGTCCGATGCCAAAAAGGTCCAGAAGGTTACGGTAACTCTCAGGAAATAGATCGAGTGCCCAGGCAACAACATTGCGATGCGCGTCGCGTCCGAAGACCTCGACGACCCTTGACAGCCATTTTCCCACGGTAGGTTCGGCCGATTGCGCCACTTGAACTGGTGCCTGTCGTCGCATCACAGTTCTCCCTTTAGCACGGGCTCGAGCAGCCTCTTGAGCGCCGCGCGTGCCCTGTGCAGACGAACTTTCACGTTCGCCTCGCTCAACCCAAGCCCCTCGGCCACTTCTCGCGTCGTCAGTTCCTCGATGTCGCGGAGTTGAAGGATAACCCGGTAACTCTCAGGCAACTCATTTATCTTCGAATGTATCAAGGCTCGTCGGTCTTCGCGCTCGAAGATCTCTTCCGGCGTGGCCAGATACTGCCACGGCCCCTCGATACGGCAGGCGTTCTCGTCAAAGGCCGGCAGGAGATCGTCGATGGGCGCTTCGTTCCGGTTCCGTCTCGATCGCAGCTTCATGAGCGCCTGATTGACGACGATGCGGTAGAGCCAGGTTTTCAGGCTCGAGCGTTCCTCGAAATCGCCTATCTTGCGGAAAACATTGATGAAGGCCTCCTGAACGCAGTCCTCCGCCAGAGCGGAGTCCGCCAAAATCCGCCGTGCCACGGAGAGCATCCAAGGGGCGTGGGTTCGGACGAGATTTTCCCCCGCGCGCTTGTCCTCGGCCTTCAAGGCCGCGACAAGCGTATCCTCAATATGGTCGGCCGACCTCGATAGGCTGGCGTCACCCTTTGCGTGCCGATCCGTCCCCACCAAAACCGTAACCCCGGTACCATCGCCAGCATCCTGTATTCACTCTAGCTGCAAGTGCCGGGGAAGGCCAGCGAAGAAACCACTACTGATCAACTTGCCACGTGATGCTAAATATCTGGAATCCAAGTGTATTTCTTGCTCGTTTGAGCCTGGCTAGCACCGTTTCGCCGGGGGCATCCTTGAACACCGGATCGACGAAGGAGCGTGGCGCCAACCGCAATTTTGAAGGTGCCAATGCTAGTCGACCTACCGAAAACCGACGGCTGATCGGGCGACATGATCTGCCCGCGTGGGTTTGTTTCGAATCGGTGACGACGCCTATCAAGGGCGACTGGCAATTCTTGACAGCCGATATCCTGAGTTCGTCATCTCGTTGCGGGCAATATTGAACTCGATTACGGAAGATGAACCAGATCAAACAGGGTTATCGAGCATTAGTTTCACCTGTTGAATCCGTCGTCCTGATCGTCGACGACTGCTGGGTCTTGCCTTCTTCCAAGCTGGACGCGCCCATCGGAGAAAGACTGCCAGTGTTAATGGATTTCCTGATGTGTGCGGCAAAGCTTCGTGTGCCAATCGTAGCGACGGCCATGGAGAATAAGCCCGGAGGTCATTAAACGCTCATTGATTTCGCGAGTGAACTGACTCCGGCCCAAGTCTTCCCATCCCATTGCAATAATCCTTGGGAAGATGACGCTATGACCAACGCACTTCGCAGCTTGGGCCGTACTGCTCCTCCGCATCGGGCAATCCTAGGGTCTCTAGACTTCCTTCTTCAGTGCGACCAAAAAAAAACTTCTGCCGAATTTCGCGCGCCTTTTTTTGTCGCTATGGCACCGGTTTCCGGGGTGCAAAGTGATTACGATTTGACACCCCCATGGGGTCCTTCAATGCGGGACTTATCGTCGTACTTCTCCTCAAGTTGCAGGAGCGCGCGATTACGTTTCCCAGGCGGCATGAAGACCACTTCGATCTGGCGGTCGAGGACCTTCTCAAGACCATCCTTGAAATCTTTCTCGATGCGGTCACGATCGATGCGCCGTGACACCAATAGGACCATGCGCTTGGCGGCCACATCATCCTTGGCCACTTTCAGAGATGCCAGCCAGTTGCTGAATGCGCGTTCGCCAAAGCGTCTCTTTATTGCAGCGTCACATGCAAGCCAGTGTGCGTTCTGAGGCATCAGCGCGCTGTCTTCTTCGCAGCCGCGAGGCGACCCTTCAGGGTCGTCGCCTCGCGCGCGCGAAGGTTCTTTGACGGTTGCCTTACGGTTAGGGGGGCTCCCCGGCCCCTGTGTTGGGGGCTCTCCGGCTCCCGCGCCCGTACTCTGAGCCCCACCTTTACGCGAGGGCTCAGAGCCCCCCTTCTCCAAATCAGCTTCCAGATCAGAGAGTGCATTCACGAGATCCGAAAGCCTCGGCGGCTTCTGCACCTCCGATACCAAAGGGAAGTGCCGGGCCAATGCGTCGAGATCGATCTTCCATGACTTCCGGTAGCTCTGGCCAAACATGACTGGTTTTTCCTCTGGGACCAGGATGCCGAGCCGCCGGAACTGCTTGAGCCGACGCTTTACGGTAGAAACGTCGGCAAGGCCGGCCGCCGCACGAACGGACTCATTGCCCGGAAAAATGCGCTTGCCCTCATCGTTCGCGTGATTGGCGCACTTCAACAAGATGAGCTTGGGCACGCTTTCAATTGCGCGCTCCCAGACCTTCTCTGAGATGACAATACTCACAGCGGCCCCGGTCTACTTTGACCCTAGTCGTCCACCTGAACATCGGCGAAACGCCGCAAATCAGTCAACGAATACAGAGCTTTCCGGCCGACCAGGCGAAACACCGGGCCGGTGCCAAGACGCGCCCACCTTTCCAAGGTCGACACGCTACTGCGAAGAAACTGAGCAGCTTCGAGCCTGGTCAGAAGCACGTCGCCTTCGGTCAGGTGACTGTGCACGGGCGAGTCCTTAAACCGCGCCGAAATGAGATTTTTGGACGAATGCACGGCTCTCTCCGTTGATGAAGGGAACTAAAGGAGAGAGCTTTGGCAGATCTTTCTGGCCTTATCTAAAAGACGGTGCCAACTTTCATCGTGGCTTGGTGATTTTCTTGCGGATCGTCCCCGGAGCCGCCCTCTTGTGCTTCTTGATCAGCTCGGGATCGTCGGCAATCAGGATTGCGACAGCGTTTTTGCTGAGATCAGGGTTTTTCGCCCAAATCTCTTCTGCCTTCTCCTGCCAGGCAGCTTGCCGGGCTTCTGCCGCTTCTTTCTTCGACTTTGCCGCTTTCTCACGGGCATCTTCCATGCGCTCATTGAAGCGCTGCCCGCCCAACGTGGTCGGCTCCCATCGGCCTTTCATCCGCGCCTCGGCAAGCAACCCTCCCAGTTGCATGGACTCCAGAGCGCCCCGTTCGGTATCGCCAGCAGCCAGCGCTTCGCGTATCTGTCCAATATGATCGATCGCCCGAGCAGTGTAGCCTTCTTTGCTATCACGCTGGAAACCGCTGGCCTCTGCCACAGACCAAACGCCCCTTGCGTATTTGACTTCTTGCGTTTTGACTAGCTTTCGTCCGCCAGACGATGCCCAACGGCCGCCCACGTCGCGCAGGTAGACGCCGAAAGCAGTTGGCAAGCCAGCCTCGTCAAGGACCGTGCCGGCAGCCTGCTCGATGCTCTCGAGTTTTCCAGCAAGTGTGGTACCGAGCTCGTCTATCATCGAACTGAAGGCCTCGATTTCCTGCTCCCCATGCGGCGCGCTGATTTTGACACTCGGCTGCTTAGTAATGCCGCTGCCGGTCTGCGATTTCTCGATCGGCATCAAATACCCCTCCAAACCCTCTGAAGAACAATCATCGCCTTGCCTCCGCCAGATCGACTACATTGTCGGCCCGGCGCTTTGCCGTTGGCTTCTTCGCCAGCTGTGCAAAGACGTGATCGGCCCAGGCCTGCGAAGCCTCGACTCGGGCCGGCCAGTAGGCGCCGCGGTCGTAGATGCGTGCCAGGTCATCTGAGATCGCGTGGTCCAGAAGGAGCTCGGCCACCACCGGCTCGATCCCGAGGCGGCCGAGGCCGGTGCGCATGGTCCGGCGAAGATCGTGCGGCGTCCAAGGCGCCACCCCTTCCGCCTTCGTCGCCGCGTAAGCATCAGGCAGCCGCTTCGACCAGCCGGTCATCGGCTTGCCCTTGCGGCCCGGAAAGACCGCATCCGACTTGTTGAGGCGAGGCAGGTGTTTCAGAACCTCGACGGCTTGGCGCGGCAGCGGGATGAAATGCGGCCGACCGCTTTTGGTGATCGCCGGCGGCACCCGCCAGACGTTCACCAGCGGTGGCTGATCCGGCCAGACGTCCACCGCATCGGCCTTCTCGAGAATCAGGTCCGACCAAGCCATGAGCGCCGTCTCGGTGCGCCGCTGGCCCAGCAGCAGGAGCAGCTGCATGTAGGGCCCGAAGGGCCACTCTTGGTCCTCTGCGGCACGCCAGAAGCCCGCCAGCTCACCATCCTCCAGCGCGCGCCCCTTTTGCTCGGTACGCTCGGCCCGGGTGCGCCGCGGCTGACGCCAGCCGGCCAGCGGGTTCCCCTGAATCATGCCCTGGTCGACGCACCACCCGAGGAAAACACCGGCGCGGGTGCGCAATTCGCGGGCAGCGCCAGGCCGGCCGCTCGCTTTCACTGCTTCGATGCGTTTCACGAGGTCGGCACGAGAGATCTCCGCCAGATCCATTTTGCCGAGCGGTGTCTGCAATTCACGGCGCAGCAAGCTCATCACCTCGCTGTGCTTGACGACCCGGCGCTCTTTCAGAGATCGCTCGTAGGCATCCAGGGCGGGCTCGATATAGGCCCGCACGCGGCGCTTTGCTTCACGCCGCTCTGCGGCCGGGTCCCCCCCCTTGGCGACCTCGCCAGCCTTGATCTTCGCGGCATTGCGCGCGGCCTTTAGCGACAGCGCGGCCACGTCGCCGAGCTTCACCCACTGGCGCGAGGCCTGCCGCCCGCCACCGGGCGGGCGGTAGCTGTACCAGTAACTCTTGGTGCCCGTCTTGTAGATCCGAACCACCAGGCCCGGCTGGGTCGCATCCCACAGCGGCCGCCAACTGCGCTCCGGCGGGCAGTTGGTGTTCCTGATCATCGTTTCGGTAAGCGGCTTACTGGTGCCTTTCATGGAGAGCACACCCCCTCTTCACCCTGACTTGCTGTGCTCTCGGCGCATCCACTACGCAACCACCGAAGTGAAGGCAAGCGATGGAGAGCACGCCCCTATGATGGATCGAACTCCATGCATGACCAAGAATAAAAGTGGTTGCGCTGGAGAGTGATGGTGGGTGATGGGAGGCCGGCCGGCCTTGGTAAGGGTGGGGTCGGGTGTTCGATTCACCCCGGCGGCACCATTTCCCAGCAGTCTCCCAGATAACCGGCGCCGCCGCGCCACGAACCCTCCTTGCGCTCACGGCGCCGAGGCTGTCTCCCGTCTATTTGCCCATCCGTGGGCCCTGGCCGCCGTGCTAGGCTGACTCAATCGAGAGTTTTGGACCTGGGAGAGAATGCCGGTGAAATGGAGCGTGGATCTGGGGATCGCCGTCGCGTTGACGGTTCTGGTCTGGACCGGCTTCTACCTGACCTTTCCCAGCGAAGCCCTGACCCTCACGGAAACGGTCTTCGTGCTGGCGGTGTTCTTCGGCCTAACCAAGCTGGTCCGCCTGGCGTGGAAGCGTTGGGGTTCCTCTTTGAAGGCAGACCCGAAATGACACGGAAGGGAATTGCAGTCTGCTTGCTACTGATTGGCCTGCTCGCGGGATCGCTTGCGGGGACCTGGCTTTATCTCGAGAGCAGACAAATTCACGGGAGCATTGCGGAAGAGCTAGCAGGGTCGGGGCCTTTGCCTCCACCACTGTCTGAGATAGAACCCGCCGCCGGGGGCCAGGAGAACGGCAACGAAGCTTTGCCCCACCTTTCCGGCCTGCGCCACACGGGGCGCGACCTGTTGTTCCCGGGTGAAGACGAGCGCCCCGGCCACCCGCTCTACAGCTATCTGCTGTTCGCCGGCGCCAGCGAAGGGAACCGCGAGGAGCGCGCCCGCTTCCACAGCGCCATAGAAGCCTTCATCGGACAGGTTCGTTCGGCCGAGGAACTCGAGAGCAGCGGGGCGGCCCGGGGCGAGATCAACATCTTCTATGCGCCGATGGAGCCGATCTTCGAGGACACCACGCCGGAGAGCCTGCGCATTCACTTCGCGCAACGCAGCGAGACCGAACAGATCGCCTTGCTTCAAAAATTCTATGATCACGCTCGTGCCGAAGTCCTGCTCGGCCGGATGCGGTTGACCGGCAACGGTCCCTTCATCGTCTCTGTGCTGAGGCCCTTAAGCGAGCACCCCGTCCGTGAGAGCGAGGCCTTTCTGGTGCAGGATCTCTCCGGCGTACCGCCTGAACTGGTGGCCCTCTGGGTCGACGAGTTCAAGCGCCAGGTGGTGCGCGAGGCCACCAAATCGCCGGAACACCTGCGCCGCCTGGCGCTGAACCTGCGCACCCAGATCGCCGTTCTGGCGGAGGCTTTCTCGATCACCAAATCGGCGGTGGCGGAGATGTTCGAGGCGCCGGATGAGCCGGGCGGTGGCGGCAACTGACGGCGGACAGACCTGAGGAGAAATGAGCATGCACCGTAAAGATTTTCTCAGATCCTGTCGGCTCGTCCTGACTGTCATGGGGCTCGCCGCGGTGGCGGCACAACCGGCCGCGGCCGCCACCCTGGGCCAGGTTCTGAAATCCGTCGAGGGCAATCCCGGACATGGCGCGCCCTGCCTTCGCAATACGATGGAGGACGCCTTACCCAGCGAGCTTCGCAGGGACGAATGTGCTGCAAAGGTTGTCGGCGTCTTCTATGTCAGCCTCATGCGCGA
>PJEL010005630.1_pt1 | contig 10089 bp, 6 predicted proteins | sample 1853271 | NCBI WGS metagenome assembly PJEL01 (sample SAMN08108733, study PRJNA415343) | Invertebrate metagenome, whole genome shotgun sequencing project. | host: Globobulimina | place: Sweden: Gullmar Fjord | collected 2015-08 | reverse complement strand
GCAAGCCCGTCACCAGCGTTTCTGCTGTTTGGCAGAGCACTATGTTAGCTTCCAGCCAACAAACAGCGAAGGCGCGGTTGCGTCTGCCTTCAATGCGTTGGAGAGCGTCGCTGACGCATCGACACAAATGAGCATTGTTTTTGACACCAGAAACTTCCGAGTTCATTTTCGAAGCAAAAACAACCCTGAGGTCCGCTACCTGGATCTCGACGACTTCGACTGGGCGTGCCCGGCTCAAGTACAGATGGCCGAGCTTCACTCCTTGCCTCCGGGCCGTATCAGTAGCGAATTTATTGACCTTTCGCTGCCCATGTGCCTGGAACACCTGCTGAGCTACATTGAGTACGAAAGCCCAGAGGTTCCACAAGAGGCGGTCGAAGAATTCTTTGCAATCGTGGCCGGATTCACCTGCCCGGCGCCGCGTCTCCCCTCTCGGCGGTTTGGCAACGAATAATCCCGCGCGATCCCGGCGTCTGCAAAGATGCCAGGTCAGACGATTCTGGCGAGTCTCCTTAGAACGTTTCACATATCACACTACCGAGTGTCGAGTGTCGAGAGTGGTTATTCCCGAGGCCGATCGTCCCGCTCCGCGAACAAAGCGAGTGCACTTTTGACGTAGTGCTGATCGGCCCATGTGGTGGCCGGCAACGATTCGAGATGTGCTCGGCCGAGCACGCCGCAGAAGGCCAGCGCCTGGATCCAGATACGTCGACTGGGAGCATCAGCCTCCTCCAAGCGTTTTGTTATCAGCTCGAAATAACCGGCCAGCGCATCGTTTTGCAATCCTGCGCGGATCACTATCATGGTCGCTGCTTCAACAGCGGCTGCAGCCATTGTACGCGTCCCAAGTAGCGTTAGAACGATACGAAGGTGCTCTTCTTTATCTGACATCTGGAGCTTGTACAACTCCGCCGACTGCTCCTTAGGAGAGAGGCCAGGCAATCGTGCGACGAGGTCATCGATGCACTTCGTGATGGCACGATTTCCTGCGGTTTCCATCGCAACCGGGATTAACGCCCGAAAGGCCAGGTCGCGCACACCGGGGTCAGGATCTTGGCGGGCGTGCCAGCCAAACAAACCCGCAAGTCGGGACAAAGCCCGTCGCGGTGGGCGTCGGAGCGCCTCCAGCCGTATCGCAGCATCGGCGGAACCCAATCGTTCACGGAGCGCCGCCACACTTGGTGGGGAAACTCCAACCGAATAATCCAGACCATGACCAATATCTGCAGTAGATAACACCAAACGATGCTCAGCATGTTCAGAGACAAACGAATCGAAGCGGTTGCGCTGCGACTTCCGTGGCAACTCCGCAGATAAACGGGCGACAAGGTCCGGAGTCAGGGGATCAATCGGTGGTTCGAGCACCTCGATGAACTCGTTGCCGAGCTTACCCAGTTCAACCAGGCAGGCGCAGCGTTCGCAAGCTATATGGTACGAAACACTCATACACCTTCATTGTGCCACAGTAACAAACCAAGGGCGGACAAGCGCAAGAAGGAGTAGGGGACACTGTTCTCAATAGGCAATGTCGTAGCTTTGGTTCGGTAACGCTCTAGTAGTTCAACGTACCATCGAGTTATCCTTTTCTGCTCTTCGAAGCCAGGCCCGCGAAGAAGTTTCCGGTTCCGGCCTTTGAAGACAAATTAACACGATAAAGGTGAACCTGAGAATCAAACGACCTGACCTGATCTGCCTCGGCTCAGCCTCTCTGACCCTGGTTGAGTGGAGGTGACTGAAAAAAGATAATCACTTACCATCGATGGCAGTGACACAGGGGTGATTTGCGCCTATGATCACGATCGTGCGACGCAATCTGACCCTGCTTCTGGCCACCGCTCTGCTGACTCTAGTGAGTGCTTGCGGAGATGATTCTGCGCAAACGGTCCCGGTCATGCCTTCACCGGTCCCTCTTGCTGCCCTCTCGTCTCTTCCTGCGGCGCCCAAACTCGTGATCCTCATTTCTATTGACACACTGCGCGCCGACCACCTCGGTTGTTATGGCTACGATCGACCCACCTCACCTGCATTCGATGCTTTCGCTGAAGGTGCTGTGATCTTCAGGCAGGCTGTGGCCCATGCTCCGTCGACCCTTCCATCACACGCCTCGATGCTCACATCACTGCTCCCCGAGCACCACGGCGCTTTCTACGCGCGACGAACGGCGCTGGCACAAGGTATTCCAACCCTAGCGAGTGTGCTGGCAAATAACGGTTTCACCACGGCGGCCTTCACGGGCGGAGGCCAGCTTGCGCCCGAGTTCGGCCTCACCCGCGGCTTCGACCTCTACGACAGTGTGCCCGTTGGACCACGGTTCAGCGACACGGTGAGCAGTGCATTTCAGTGGCTCGACGATACTGCGCCGCCGAGGGCATTCCTCTTTCTCCACACCTTCGAGGTACATCATCCATACACCCCACCGGCCGATCTCCTGGCACTGTTTTCGAAGGAGTACGACGGTCCGCTGCCCCGGCAGATTTCCACGGAGATTCTCCTCGCGATAAACCAAGGCGAGACGGTGATAGACGAGAGCGACCTCGCACACATCATCGCGGCCTACGATGCCGAAATCCGCTCTGTTGACGCCGGCTGGCAAGCACTGCAAAGTGGACTCGAAGAGCGTGGTGTACTCGACGATGCATTGATAGTGTTCACAGCGGACCACGGCGAGGAGTTCAACGAGCACGGGATCGTCGGCTGGCACTCGCACACCCTCTTCGACGAGCTCCTGCTTGTTCCTTTGGTGATGCGCTTCCCGCAAGGGTGGGGTGGCGGGGACGACGTGCTGTACCAGGTGCGCAGCATCGACATTACGCCCACGGTAGTCGCAGCCCTGGGACTCGAAGCACCCGACTCCTTCGAGGGCATCAGCCTACTACCATTTATCGGCGGCTCCGCGGAAGATCCTGGGCTGGCAGCGCTGAGTCAGCAGGACAACCTCAAGGACGTACGCTTCGTCTCGATTCGCCACCGGTCTCAAAAACTCATCCCGAGGCTGATTCAGAACATCCCGATCTTCGACACTCACGGCCTTTTTGACAAGATGGCTCTCCACCTGGCAGCGGCCGCCCGCCCCTACATGCTCTTCAACCTCGACGAGGATCCTGAGGAACGACACGACCTCTCCCTGGGGGCCAAAGAACAGATACGCAGGCTCCAGAGTATTGACAAGAACGTATCAAGCGCTCGGGCCATCACTGCCGGTCCCGAGGTCGAACTCGCGTCGGAGACGGCCGAGCGATTGCGCGCTCTCGGCTATATTACCGACGGGCAGTGAATTCCTAGCATATCTCACCAGTTTCCTGCTGCGACCGGAAATCTGTCGCAAGCTGAGGCGTTTGCTCTCATCGGGCTGCTCAACGAGCCCACGCTAGTTCCTTCGGAACTCACGCCTTCGGCGAATCCGCCCTTCGGGCGAAGCGCGAAGTCCCTACTGTAAGTACGACTGCGCGGCCCTCAGGTCGCAAACACCACATCTCACAACACCTTTCCGCTCTCGCGACAAAACCTGGTGAGATATCCGGGCTAGCTACGGTGTGGCACATCCGCTCGGCTTCCACAGCGAAGGTCACCTAGGAGTTGGTCTTTCAGTTCCCGACTCGGTTGCCTCCCCGTCGGGGCTCTGCAATTTTGGCGAAGACTTGGACATTGTCTACGTACCAACCGTGAACGCCGTTGCACCAGTCAACTCCGAAATCGAATCGCAGTTGAACCGTGTCGCCAGGATTGGCAAGTTGAAGTAGATCGACCTGAGATTGGCCCCATGATCCTTCATTTGAACCTTCATTGGTACCGGAAAATGCGATTTCGCCGCCAAGCGGATTGTTGCTGCCGCTGGCGACGAGAACGCTGTTGTACGGGTTGTGGAGGAAGGCGTCAGCCGGTACGAGCACGAAATCTCCGCCGTTGATTTTCAGCTTCAGGTTGCCACCGTCCCAGGTAGGCTCGGTCGCAACATAGTGGTCGAACGACAGCGTCGCCGCTGTCACACCCTGGGGAATCCGGATTTCAGGTGAGTCCAAGTGCATGACGCCAGACTCGTCGATTGTGCTGCAGTTGCCGACTTCAGCTGTCTCGTCAACCGCGTAAAAAGCAGCGCCGTCACCACCGTCAGGAACAGTTGAGGTCCACCGCCAATCACGTGGGTTGTAGGACGATGAGCCGGCCTCATTTGAGAGGAGCCAGATTCCGGCGGGGTCGCTATCAAAACCTTCGTTGAGAATTTCGTGAGTATGCTCGACGGCTGGAGGGTTAGGTTCAAGCACTGGCTGGAACCCACACTGGGTCGGCTGCAGCCGCATCTCCACGGCCTCCATAACGCTTGCCACTTGGGCGCAGTCGATTGCAGTGATTGTATCGACGGCTGGGTCACCGGTACCAAGGTCTATGAGACTGGCGCCGACCAGGTCCTCGCAGCTCAGTGTTATAAGATCAGCGTGATCCTCGAAGCCTGAGGACGGAACTTGGTATACCGACATCGCCCGCCAGTAGATGTGTGCGGCTTTGGTCAGACCGATGCCCGTCACTGTTGTGTCGTTGTAGGTGCCGCCGTCAGTAATCAGTGCAAAGGCGTGGTTTGGCACGCCGCTATTGCTGTGGACTCCGCCGCCGTCGTCCTCGCTACAGTGGTAAGTGACGTCAGATACCTTGCCCGGATCGCCAAAACAGACCGGATTCCACATGTCTCGTATGGCGCCCCATACCGCAGTGTCTTCTCCTATCAGCCAACGCAACGAATCATCAGATGGGGCCGCTCCAGTGAGCTTCGCTGTCACCCCTTCGCCAAGCACAGCTTTGATGGCCTCGCCGTTGCTAGCGCCGACCAGGACAGCAGGAATACCAAGCCGCGTTTCTCCGCTTCCCATGCTGAGAATGTCGTCGCTGTCGTTGACCACGATTACGGCTGCCGCCCCAGCGGTTTCGGCAAAGGCCACCTTTGCCGAAAAATCACAATCGCCGCGGTCTACCAGGGCAATTCGGCCGCTGGTGAAACTCTGCAAATCGGCGCAACCTTGTGAAGGGTTGTTGGTGCCATCATCCACAAGCTCGACGATACCCTCCACCGACCATGGTGGCAGCGGGTTGAATCCGGCACCACCGACATCATAATCTCCAGCCACCGACACAGGTGAGAGAAGTTCAAGCGCGGGAGGAAGGCTGCCGCCAACCGTTGAGCACTCGCCATCCAGTCGTGGCTGCCCAGGGCTATCGCTGCCTTCGCCATTGAGCCGATCAGTGACCTCCCCAAAAATGTCTGAGTATGCCTCGTTGAGTGCGCCGGATTGCCACGCATAAATCAAACCATGGTTGGCAGCTGTGTAGTTGTGGGCCCACTCGTGGGCAACCACGTCATCGCTGACGATGCCAATGCAAAAGGCCGTAATAGCACCAAACCCAGGAATGAGATCTGCAATCGCATTGGGACAAATCTCATCATCTAATGCGCCCAGATCGTAGAGTCCGTACATGATTCCATCGGAGCCATCCCAAGACTGATATTCGCCGCCAGAGAGATTGGCAAAGACGCTGTGCACATCGGCGGATGCTTCGATCATCACGTTGATCTCTTGGTCCTCTTGTATACCGCTACCGCTGTAAGGGAGCGGGTCACCTTCGGTCCAGACGACGTTCTCTTCGCTTTTCTCGGCGATAGCGCGGACCAAGTTGTGAACAGCATCGATACGATCGACCAAGCGCCCGGAATGAGCGTCGATGTAGACATTTTCTAGCCGGCGAGTGCGGTCGCGTACCTCAACCTCCCACACCAGGTGCGAAGCACCTTCTATTCCTCGGGTCAGATTGCTGCGATAAACATATTTGGTTGCAGGTTGAGCCGACAAGCTAACACTACGTGATTCTCCGAGCCGTTTGGCTACTAAAGCGACTGCAATTGCTTCGGCAGCAGTGGCTTGGATATCCGCAACTGAGCGCAGTGGGGCGATCTTCGGGATGAAGACACCGTTCATCGCTGTCAACCGGCCTGAACGGTCTGCGTGCACACGCAGCACACCACCGAAGACAGGCACGCCTTCGTAGTACTGGCGGAAGGACTGATGGCTGCTGCCGAAATTGTCGACCTGCACCTGGTCCGCGACGAGCTCTTGACCAGCATTGGTGATGCCGAAGACTGCACCGTGGCGAAGGAATAGATCTTCTGCCTGGGTAGTAAGAGTCATGCCTTTTTCTGGAGCCGCCTTATTTGAGAATCGAAGCAAACGAGCAGTCCCTGTGCTTCGGTTAAGCTCGACGTCCACTGGTCCCATTTCTGCCTCGAAGCGCTTGATCGCAGCGGAAACCTCGAGTTGACCGGCAACAACCACAGACAGACCACCAATCAGAATTGCGGATATCAAGAGAAAAACTATTCTTCCAAATTGCATATGTCCCCCACGAACAAGATAACGCCCGTTACACGGGAAAGTTTCAGAAAACTCTGAAATGTACTCAGGTCGGTTTGTGATGTCGGCCGGATGGGCAGCCATTTCCTTCTCCGGAACCTCGGGTACGGCCGTTTGGGTTCCAGGTGTGCGCTTTGTGCGCCTCCTTCCTTTGTGCTGCACTGTTCTTGATTTATTGACTCAGCGTGTTTTTCTACGTATCAAAAAAAGCATCATCGCCACGAGAAGCATGCCCCCGCCGAGGCCTGTAAACAGTTTGAGTCCAAATGTAGTCTTGCGATTGTGATCGTCAGCTGTTTCATCGTGGTGAATGACCCCGTAACGCTCTGGTAGTTCGTGACCGAGAACACCTTCCAAATCTGCGCTACTGTCAGTGTCCGACGGCCAAACCCACATCAAGCCCTGTACCGATCCAGCATCGGCCCAACTCGGAGATGTTTGGTCTTCATAAAATGGCATCACGAAAATAGCATCGCCACTATCGATGATCGGCACCCGAAAATGTCCGCTGCTCGTTTTGACGACATCATCGATAAGGAGTAATGCATCGTTTGGGATCTTTGCGCTCAGTTCTTCCTCTGCGACTCGACGTATCTCCTTCAGGTTCAATTCAAGCCTGTAAGACCCGATGTTCTCACTGATATCGTCAAATCGCGTCAAAACCCCGGAAAACTCAGTTTTTTCCCCCCAGTGTTGGCGGCGCGGGTCTCCGCCATCAAAAAGTGGCGATACAGCCCACAAAAAACCTCCAGATCCTACAACCGGAGAAAAGATTCGTTCACCACGAACAGACTCATCACCTTCCTCCTTCGTCACGACCCTCGCCAACACTTCGCCTGGTCCAAGACTGGCTGGTAATTGAACATGATTGCCAAGGTATGACTGCAGCTCTGCGGCTGTAAGTGACGCATTTATTTCGTATACCTGATCCGTCGGCCGACCAGCAAATAGCGGACGTTCACACAACGAAGAGTAAATTCGCCGTTTCATATCCAGGCGACCAGCAACCGTTACAAATATCCGGTCATGATCGTGCAGTGCATTTACGGCCTCAGTGACCGTCAACTCAGATGCATCAGTGGCAATTGACGGGTGCATAGCATAACCGACGATTCCCATAACGATCGAAGCGAAACCGAGTAATAAGCAACCCCATCGAAACATCGAAACCTCCGTCAAAAAACGAGAACTCCTGAGCCTTTTGAGCAAGGTATTCCGCTCGTGTAGCTCGCGTCCTTCAGATCATCGTATCGTGGTTGAACAATCATGTCTCGTGCTCTGGTTTAGGCACGCTTATTAGGGTTCCATGCCTGGAGCAGATCAGCGATAGCTTTTCTGCCCAAGATCCGCATGAACCGCACATCTGGCACTCAATTTTGGCGCCGATCACGTAATGCCTACAAGAAATGCACTGGCCTGACTGCACATCTCCAGCCTCTTCAGAGATCACCCTTACTGTTCAATAACTCGCGCACTCTACGCTTCGCGGGCCGAAACCGTGGTCACTTGAGATCGAAGCACTGCGAAGTGGACTGGCCCTCATCGCCCCCAATTCCACCCGTATGCGTGTGCAAAGCTCCTGAATTGCCCCCTGGCTCTCAGTACTTTGATTGTTGCCGAGCCGGCCTCGGAATTGTCGGCACTGGTCAATGTGTAACAGAATTCAGCGAAAAGACTAGGGGACACTGTCTTGTTGCGTGCAGAAGTAAACAGTATCCCCTACTCATTACCCTACCGATACATATACCTCGAGACTTGTTCTGTCTTTTGCACCAATATTGCCGAAATTCAGTGTCTGCAAAACAGGCATGAGAGGTGACTTTTAGGTGCAAGTAACCTTTCTATCTCACCAGGTTTCGCCGCGAGTTCGGGGAGGTTCTGTGGCCGGTGGCACTGTATTGATAAGCGAACTAAGTGTATGATCTTTCATACAATTTTTAGGGGCCAGGTGGCGAGTTCATGGCCTACGAGGTATGACTGTTTGCGTTTTCGTAAAATTGTTTAATTTCATATCAGTGAAAGGTTTATCTGAATAAATGACAGGCGGAAAGGTTTTTGCCGGTACGGTGATACGAAGTTGGCACCACTGTTGCGTTACCGGCAACAAGACCGATCGGCGATGTGGCAGCGCGCGGCCACAATGTCAGCAGGTTTCTAACAGGAGGTCCTGATGAAACGTATTTCGAACGATGCAGAACCCACACCAATACCGCGCCAACATAGACATCAATTGATTCTGCTGGTCCTGACCCTGATCTTGACTCTGGCTACTACTGTCTCGGCCCAACAAGATGAGCCAAATTTTTATATCGAAACGATAACCGTTGAAGGTCTCATCCGAGCTTCGAGTGTTATCCTGGTTTCTGAATCAAGGCTCGAAACCAACCAAGAGTACACTGAGAGCCAACTACGCCAGGCGGTCTATCGCATCAATCGGCTGCCCTTTGTCGTAGAATCACGTTTTTCACTGCGCAAAGGTAGCGAACGAAACACGTACGAGCTTGTCATTACCGTTGAGGAAACTGAACGGTTCTTTTTTGGTGTTGACCTTCGCGGCAGCCATCGAGAATACGCTAGCAGGTACGGCTCGTTCGAAGACTCTTCAGCAGATAGCCGTCTCACCGCTGGTATTCGCCAGTTTATAGGTGCAGGAGGCGTTCTATACGGCTCTGTGCAACCCGGTTACAATTCAGCAGGTGATCAAGGTGTCGTCGGCACTTACAGTGCTGGCTACACTCAATACAACCTCTTTGACAAACCAATCTCCCTCACTCTCGGCCTGTCGTACCAGGACGCCAATTTCCGGATTGAGAGGTACTCGTTTGGACTTGCTTTCCAGCTGCCACGCAGTCAGAAATTGCAGCTGTCTTGGCATGCAAGCTCGAGCGATTTCACATCATTCTGCGTTTCTGACCCTTCAGAGCCTGTCATACCGTGTACAAGCTCCAGCTCCTCGCAGAATATTCTCCTCGACTGGCGCTACGATACGAGCGATGACTTGCTCTTTCCAACTCATGGAACCGTGATCTCTGCAACGGCCCAGCACTCTTCCGGCGACGCAGACTTTTTATCTCATTCGATCGACAACACTCATGACTACGCTTATTCTTCCGGCTCCGGGTATAAAGGGAGTTGAAAGTGACGCGACTTTTTCATAGGTTGTATCCGCCCTCGGTCCCTGATCATAATCAAGCATAAAGATATGGGCAAAACCCGAAGCAGTTCCATTTGTGACACCTGCGATGTTTTGGCTACCAACGAATGAACCGCTTTCAGCAGGCCACAGCTTTACAAGAACATAGGTCGGGACTAAACCTTCCACCTCTAAAATCTTCGGGAAGGACATAACCGCGTGTATCTCCTGCAAATCGATGTCCCCTGAGATGCCCGGAGGTAAACCATGCAGAGGCGCATCCGGGAAGTAAAAATACCTCCATCCAACCAAATACTGCATGGCATAAGCTTCGTCCATGAAAGCGGCGTTTTTATAGAACAATGTAGTGTCCCATCGTTCGGTGGTTTCGAATCCGCTTGCATTGGCCCTGTGGCCCTGTACGCTGACACCAAATCCGGTGCCGTACAAATCCAGCATAACCGTCGGTTGAATTCCGCTCTTGTCCCCATAAACATCGATGCCGCGCCACATATACTTACTCTGATAAGTAACATCGAGCGATCCATGCAGTTCACCCTG
>PJEL010005629.1_pt1 | contig 10090 bp, 11 predicted proteins | sample 1853271 | NCBI WGS metagenome assembly PJEL01 (sample SAMN08108733, study PRJNA415343) | Invertebrate metagenome, whole genome shotgun sequencing project. | host: Globobulimina | place: Sweden: Gullmar Fjord | collected 2015-08 | reverse complement strand
AAACAATAAAGGGAGTATTGTGGCACTATCTGTGATTTCCCCCTTTGCTACTTGGGTACTGAGTAGCTATAGGAGTTCAAGAGGAACTACGCTTAGGAAGTGTGGGAACGAATATTCGCGTTGCACTGAAACGGAGTTACGGTGAACGTGAGAGATCTGACGATGAGAAATCCTCGGCCCAGTTATGGCCGAGTAAGTGGAATTTATGATCCCCAAGGATCGACACGATACGGTCGCTTGGGATACCTCACAGGAGGGGGCAAAGTCATCCAAATTCCTACATTAGGGTTTAGGAATGGAGTATAGTGTAATTACAGAAATAGAGGTGTACATAAGATTAGGGTCAGAGTTAGGGTTGGGGTTAGGATTAGGATTAGGGTTAGAGCCAGGGTTTCCGGTTGGGTAAAGCTAATATGAGAAGGCATAACGTGTCCGGTAATAATATAAGACCATACGCCCCTGCCTTGTTAAAAAAGGACTTGGTAGTAAAGGAGGAGGCCAATTACAACTGGATAGGTCACTACTACCTAACAGATACATGAATACACACCACTGCTTTGATTTTACAATACAGAAGAATAATGCCTCATGAAATAATTTTATACAACCCAACACACATGAGGTTTGGTGTGCTGCCCCCCCCGTCCAGCTTTAAACTTTAAAATGTGGTAACATATAGCTCTCTGAGCGTCCTATCCTACCCACTGAGTTAAAAGATACAAGCAAAGAACATTCTTAACAGCTGTCGCCACAGCACCATGCATAGCCCTGACAGAGATTCTAATCGAATCCAAATCCTCTTGAATGGCCTCTACTTTCATCATGATGCCAATAGAAATCTTTCTTCCATTCTGTGCAACTATAATAATTTGAAGAGAAGATGGTAGCAGCAGCGCATGAGCATTTTATTGTTCAAAAGAGAACACACAACATCGAACCAAGAGACGACAACATCAACGTACTGCAAACCCTCGTATATAGCATCATCACAAGTGAGGGGCAGGCAGGCAAGCAGGGTCTATTACACTCTGCCTGGAACATCCTTAAATGTCAATTGTAATCCTCCTTCAATACCCTCAACATACCTGACCCTGTCTGAAATGTACCAGTGGCAAGTAGACTGAGATGGGTCATTCCGAAGTCTGGTACCAACCCCTAAGTAGTGTTATATCACAACATGATGTGATCAAAAATAGGTATTATATAAAGGTTACGAATTGCAGCGTGATACACAGGCAGCAGCTACCATGTGCATGCCAGAAACAATCATCTGTTTGAGAGCTTCGATCTTTTCTGGTACGAGCCCCCCTGGCACCTGTGGGTTTGGTTTCGTTGATTGTCTGGATAAGATATAGTCTAGTCATGATGGGGGATAAGGAATGAATCGCCACATTGAGGTGAAACTAGAACCGAAATGGGTTAGTAGCGTGTGTAGTGACAGATAGTGAGTGGTTTAGGTTAGACTCATCTCAACACATTGGTGGATGTATACGTACTATACCTGAAAATTTTCCTGTCTTTCCTTTGGATCTCCTGCCATTGTTGGCCATCTGATAAAAGGATTGGAGTGAGCACACGCTCGGTTTCACCATCAAAGTACCAGACAGACAAAACAAGACCTCACACCATTTCAGTGACTGACTGTTACCTTACTCTAAATCATTAACATCAACTCTACCACAGTTAACGAAGCACTCTCATAGCCAAGACCACCAGATTATCCAACAATTACAACACATAAGCAATACACGGAATGTGACTACGATTCTCTACCTTTGCATAAACTCGCTCATGGTAAACTGCACAGGCTCTACAAAGCAAGTCTATCAGGAAATTAGAAAGAATTAATTCTTCACGAGCGAATAAACCATCAGGTTCAGAGCACCGGACCAGACATTCACAGGAGAAATACAGGATAACGAAAGGTCAGGTCATGACACCTAGTTTTTGGTTTTGACCATCAATGGATGGATACTAACAATAAATCTCTTAGCTGCAAGCAGCGAAAATGAAGGAAATTTCTTCTTACCGTTACCGTGGGAAGATGAAGGGGTAAAGCAGTGTAATGTTCTGCAAGTGCAAAACTCACTCGCAGTTCTAGATGTGTCTGTAACCCACACGTTAACCACCAGGGTTAGGTCAGGTCATGATAATTCTTCCAAAGTAGTATTATTATCGAGTGTATACAGTCCATAGCATTACTATCAAACCTCACAATAACAATGTGTTGAATTGGAGCGGGCCCCATAGGGGGATTAAAATTATCAGAGCAAAGCTGGCTGGGGTAATTTGAGACAGGCACGTTGCGTTCTGGTGGGTCTGGCAATCTGTGCACACGGGCTGCTCAGGTGGCGTGGCCAGGATATGACTACATGTATTAACGAAACTGCGTGTGCACTGTAATACATAAATAATGATGACTAGCTCTTCACCATCTAGATAGGCGCGCTCACCGTAAATGGTTGCATACATTCACACATAAATTTCACCCGAATGTGTGCCCCCACATCAATGGACGGTGTTACAGCATCCAGCTGCAGAGAAGGAGTAGGTTTATGACACACACCACTTAAAGATTTGTACATACATACTGGTGGTACGAGAAGCAGTGCCCCAAGTTTGTAAGGGTCTCTATAACACACCTTAGTCCGCATGAAGGGTACACAAGGGACTTCCACACTCAACCCTGTAATGGGCGTATTTGTAAGGTTATAGAAATACAATATCAGGCATCCCTGGCTCCGACGGTAGTCTTGGATGACTCCAATCCTGATAGGAAGCCAAGATGTTCACAATAATGATGGTAAATCAGATTTCAGATTTCAGAGTTTAGAGATACAGTAACCACCACCACCTTATGACTGTGTCCTCGTAGAGTATCCCTTGAGATGCCAGTGCCAGCTTCACAAACCACAACTTTAAATGGGGTTGAACTGATTTTGGAATCCCCTCTACTCCATTATTCCAGCCAGCACCAGAACTGTACGGATCTGATGGTGGTGTAGGTGGCAATACTTCCCTCCCTTGTTCAACTGGTACTGGTGGGTATTGTTGTTGAGGAGAAGGATCTGAGGAGAGTGGGAAAAAAAACTCAGACAGAAGCTAAGCTGTAGTTATATAATACTGTGGCATGACATTCATATGTACAGCATAGGAGGTGTACATACAATCTAGACCCCCACCACCGTCACACAGCCCAAGTGGATAGGATACTAAAATGGTCATCAAGGGATGTACTTGGGCAATGTAATGCCAGACAAGCTGAACTGAAAATTGATAGATTGTGATATGATGTAAAAATAGGACAGTACTGCAGACCTGAAGAACCTAGGAGGTCCATCACAGCTGAACGGGGTGTTGAAGAATGTGATGAACTCGATAAAGAATCTGATTCAGAGCCGTCACTACTATCCTGAGGTAATTTTGCTGCTTCTCTCTCATTCGTTGTTGCTAGAGCACTTCGGAACTGAGCCTACACGATGGCAGTGCATGTTTAAGGTGGTTAAAGAACAAGTTTTACTTATCAAAGTGCAAATCATTGTCATGATGAGTAGGTTAACCTCTCTTTTCTTCCTAAGCCTTGCCTCTGGAGCTGTCTCACGGCCCTCTGCATAAGGTGGCATCTCTTTTAGAACCTAAGAATGTAGAAAGCAGTGTTCATTTTAGTCTGATAAAAATATTAATGCCTTCTGCTCGCAATGGTCACCCAGTTCAACACAACGCACTGGTACTACTTTTTATGCTATGCCACCATGATTTATTACCTCTTCCATAACTTCGATACCAACGTCCATGAGATTGAGGTACTCTACAGACCTTTGTTGGAGCTCCAGATCACTTGATTCCGAGTACCTGAGAACGTAAAAAAAAAGGGGCTGAAATTCAAAGTAATGGGATCCAGATAATCCAACCCCCAAACTGCAGCAACGGGCGGGAGGGATACGACGATGGACAGCTAGCCGAGAAAAGAGCCGAGAAAAGTACTCTTACCTAACAAACACAGGTCTCACAAGTTCTCTACATTCAGGGTAGAGGTTGCTAAGCTTCGCATATGTGCTTAGGAGCAAAGCTCTCGTAGGGGTAGAGACCTGTAGGAAGTGCCTGGAGAACGAGCGAGAGTAAGGAGTCTGTCAGTTCCAACAATTTTTGTGTAAAACTTAGGATGCCCTAGGTCCAGTGCAGGGAAGGGATTGTCGTTAGAGACATCACAAAATAAACACACACACACACACACACACACCACATAAGAGAAGTCAAATAAAAGATTTTACATCATCCACCTTTCATTTGCATTCCTTACAGAAGGCTAGAGGCTTACCTGTGGAGAGTATGAAACTGGTCTTGTCCTTTCATCCCTCCTTGTTCTGCAATGAAGTAGCCGAACTCTCCCAGGATATATCCACCCTATAGTAATATCAACCAGATGAATGATGGTTGTTCTTATAAACTTGTGGCACCGGGAGGGTGGGGGAATGACAAGTGAATCTATCTCACCACGGCAACTCCTGCCTCTTGGATATGCCTGCACTGCAACACCTCAAACAATTTCTCAGCAGCATAGGCTTGCAGTTCCTGTCAACAATACAATCATCACACCGCGTCGTTCGAGAAAAAAAAAATAGAGATAGATGATTCAGTGCACTTTCAAATAGAATAAATACTGCTGTTGATTGATACAAAAATAATGTAGGAGGCACTGCACTGCTATCACCTTGTTGTTGGTAACAACATGAATAATTCGATGCCATGCATCTCCAGGGACAAAATCTCCTGCCACTGCAAGAACGTTGAGCATTGTATCCAAATACCATGCCCAATCAGTGTTACAGCAGCGTTCAGAAACAATAGCAATCTTAAGGACCATTTCTTCCCGGATTGCTTCTTCACTGAGAACTAGGCACGTAACTAGTGCATTGACTATCTCTATAGCATTTTCCTGGTCGCTGCAGAGCATAGAATAATGAGCGAAGAGAAGATAAAATATTTGAGCAAGTTCAGAGAGAAAGAGAGAGAATCGCGATATTACAGTGAAGCAAAAAAAAACCGATTCTCGTAGCGATAGAGTGGGGTACAGCGCACCTCATAGCAAAAAGAAGATCGAGAGCATGGCGTTTAATGCTAATATCAGCATCTTTAAGACTGATCATCACCGTTGCTTTGTGTGATTTAATCACCTCATTCCCTTCCAACCGAGCCAGCCTTGACATAGTTTCCAGACCAAGATAACGGATATTGGGCTGTGACAAAATGGGAGGAAAAGGCAAAAGGCCAAAAATATATACTGCATATGAGAATTAGGCAAACAGAGTAGTACAGGGGCTGAAACTGAAAACTGAAAATGGAGTCGTTAGGGTGGGCTTGGGCTTCTGGCAGTCTCAAACTAATGCTGATTCTGATTCTGATTCCACGTGGGCTTAGCCTAAAGTCCATACAGATACTACTTTGGTAGTGCCTGATAGACACAATCGCATACATAGGACAGAAAAACATTGTTATTCTAACGCAGCAGGCAGTATCACCTCTTTGACAGAGATAAAGCAACCAAGCAGAGACATAACATGTGAACGCAATTCTTGAGTACAGGACTGTCCTTGGTGGATGATAAGGTTAACTGTTTCAAACAGAATGGCATGATCTGTATTGCTTTTGTTCACTGATTCCGAGACTAAGGAGTGCGTTCGTGTGTAACAGGTTGTGTCAGCTTTCAGTTATAATTTTCAGCTCAGCTAAAACGTGAGTGATGATACACAGTATCAGTGAACGTTTTGCTTCCTTCAAGTGCAGAGGAAATTAAATACTGGCCAATACCACCATAAGGGGTCACATTTAGGTTTAGGGTTATTCTCCTCCTCACTTACCCTCTGTTTTTGTCAAGATTCTGGTTAGGGCACCAAAGAGCGTCTTCCGTTGTTTAGGATCACTTGTTAGGGGGAAAAGCTGCAAAAATTGCAACAGCTTAACTTGAAGCCAAGGGTGGGGTGTATCACAGTACAAATACTGCTCCGGACAAGTCTTGTGGATAGCTAACCGCATCAGCAAGTGAATCACATACGGAACGAGCCCCTCGTAGCTCAAGGGATCAGCAGTTGCGAGCCCTAGCAGCAGGGCCATGCACGAGGTTACCACTCCCAGGTGCTTGTCCTCAAGTAGTAACAGCATGCTAAATCATCATCAAAACATATATATATATCAGAATCAGTTTGAGCTCATTAGTACTATCATTAAAGGGGCATAATGACTTCAGGGCCAGGCACTTCAAAAAGTGGGTGCAAATAAACAACATAGGGGATGCGCTGCATCGTGAGGCAGCTCAGTAGTACAAGAAGCGCAGGAAGCGCAGGTGTTGTGTTATCATTGGTGGTGGAGTGAGGGTCTCGTTTCCAATTCAGTGTACAGGGTTATACAAACGTAGGTGTGTGTTCAAGTAAGTACTAAATCCAAAGGAGGGCTACTACATAGACAGAAACAACATTCACACACTGACATTGCCTAATCATACGTAACCCAACCATACCTCTCTGCCCACTCCTGGTGGTCTATGTCCCCTGGGCTTTCTCTGAAAAAACGCAGAAGGCAGAGTGCAGCCTTTTTCCGTATGCTTGGATCACCTTCTTTCAGCATCAAAAGATTGTGAACAGTACCAAGTAGCCCGATTCTGAAGTCTGGACCCCCACGATTGGCAACAGCAGATAGGGCAAGGTTCTGTGCGGGAATGCTGAGACCACAACAATGAAATGAATGATAAAATGGATTAAAAATAAAATGGCCTAACCGAACCGGTAGGAGGATAAGATAGAATGGAATAGACTGCTACCTTCTACCCATGAGGTCGTTCTTTATCGTATTTACTACAGTGGGCATCACATCGTCTCCATGATGGATCAGCATGCCAGTAGCAATATAACCCACATTCTTTTCTGAGTACTTAGGTGACGATAATAAGGAAAGAATCACCGTGTGACCAAAGTCCACATCATACCCCAACATGAAGATGTAAACGAGTTTCCACACATATTTCTTTCTACTGTATGAGTTTAACCCTGTCCCAATTTGGAACTTCTTGCGGATATTGGCCAACTCTTTATCAATACGAGCTTGTTCCTCATCTTGGGTTCTTTGATGCGCCATATAGAATAGATGTGAGGAAGCAGCCTATAGGTGGAAAGCAAGGTCTAATATGTACCATCCACAAAATCCCTTAGCTATCTATCAACTCACGTGCATTTTCGTATATCCTGTATAAAATTCTGCAGTCCTCTCGGTTGGTCCGATGACCCACCAAGTGCTGCACTCAGTGCGGCAGAGATTATTTTCGGCACTACGACAGAATGGGTGATTAGAGCAATAGGCAGGTCAGTGTAAATGTTAACGGACTCTCACCTACTGTGGACAAGCACAACAATAATACGCATTGAAACAAATACATACGCACACCACCACCATCATCTAAAGAGCAACGTCTAAATGATTGATATACATTCATCTGTCTGAGACATCCCAAGCCGTAGTACTCATACTACTCTATCTCATTCTAGAAGCTGTGCCCTTGTTCCGCCTTCAGTGTGAAAAAAACCCTAACTGAACAAAAAAACGTGTACTTTTGCACTCTCTCTTAAACTGCTTGCACTCTGCCACATGAAAAAAATGCAGATGGTGATTTGAGCTTCACAGCATCCAACCTCCAGCTGGTAATAATATATCGCCACAAAACAACTTTCAATCTCCCATCTACGTGACTTTAATAAACCGAACTGCAGCACTTCCCAACTCCGACCTTATCCACATCTCTAACCTTACAACTCTTGGCCATGACTTAAACGTAACCCTACTTTTCCCTGGAGCTCATACTTTGATCTCAACCGTTTCACTCATCCCATTTCAACCCTGTCTCTGGCCTTATCACCCCATTCCACGCCCCAGCTACGCCAGATTCATCGCCATTAGACACGGTAGTACCCTCAAAAACACCACCATATAATTGTATTAGTCTATCCCTATTGTCCAAGCCCTCAGAACATCCCAGAACATCCCAGAACATCCCAGAACAACCCACTCACTTCTAGACTGGCCGCCCCAGCTTCATCTGCAGGCCCGGATTCTGCCTATAATATTGTGATTACTGCTGACTTAGGGTTAGAGTTAGGGTTTAGGATTAGGGTTAGTGTGTTGGGATTTAGGGTTAGGGTTAGGGTTACCGCTGTTAGTATTGGTTACCCCCACATCAGCGGTAGGCCTATACCTGAGATGCTAATTCATGTAATACGCAGTGGCGAATCGTGAAGCAAATTTTTTAGTATCAAAGTCGAAGGAACAACAATAATTGTTCCAAAATTCACAAAAAAACTTAAGGTGACGACAGCTCACAGAGAGATTTGAAGAATGGATTCTGTGCCATCTGTAGTGTGTAAGGTGCAAAGATCCTTAGTGGCATACACTCTGATGCATTTGAAGAGTGCAGTTGAGAATTTTTGACTGTTACATAGACTACTATTATCCATAAAAGAGTCTTTAAAGCATGATGGGGAACTCATGTACCTTGATCAAAAGGTCCTGACAATTAGTGCTTGCTTAGTGTGTTCCTGGTCCTGTACCTGATCTCTAACTACTGCAAACTAAATAGGTGCACGCAGCAGAGGGAGATCCCTCCTGCTTGTGTGCTGAGACTCCTTCTCGGCCCAGGGCCATTCGTTCACACGTGCAGTGATTGAGATTATGCTGCGTGATTTTGGTGTTTCGCCGGGGACGGAGAACGTCTCTCTCCCCAGCAGAAGCGGCTCTTAAATTCATTTCTAAGTTATGAAAGCCTAGCCCTCTGTAAGGTCTCGTGATCTCGCTCTATATAGCTATAGTTGTGTCCACATCAAGGTCAAAAGGATAAGTGATTGATTGTACAGTTGATCCAAAGTTGAGACCATTGTAGTACTCTAATTTGTCATGCAACCAACCACCCCCAGCTTGGGCGACGGGTTAGATGACTGAATAGTGACGAGGTGAGTACTGATTCCACGATGGAAATACAGTGAATAATGAAGTTGAAAAAGAATACAATGTATATTCCTAGAAGCGCAATTTCGTGAACAGGAACTTGTTTCCTTGGGTACGCTTATCGGACTTGGATTCTCCTTGGTTTCTGTACCTATCCTCTAGTATCCTTTTTACTGCTTTCCTCACATCCACCCGATTATTATTGTAACTGTTTTCATCTACCACCTGCTTGAGATCAACGTCCACCGTGTATCTGCAAGGCAAAATGTAAGACAAACAGGAAGAGCAGAGCATTACGCTAAAGGAAATGCATTTTCCATATTTTTACAACCTCGTGGGCATGATGTGGGTGACATTGATGTACTTTACAAATGGTTTGATCTTCGACTTCTTGTCCACCTTTTCCTTGGACATCTTCCTGGTCACTTTCCTTGGGTAACGATCGATGCCAGCCACCAGCACATGGGAGAACTTTCTATCTGAGATTGAGAATGCAACAGCAACACGGGGGTAAGTAGTGTATAATTGTCTACCTCACATCGTCCGATGCAAAAACAGCTGCAACAGCCACAAGAAGGGGGACCACGCACACCATAAACACAAAATTCACCTGCATTTCCGGACTCATAGGACCTCACAACAACGGCCTTGCGTCCCGCGTACCTCCCGTTGAGCAGCACCACAACCTTCCCGGATTTAATACTGTGTTGCGTAAATGCATGGGTTAGAATGCGGAAAAGGCAACACCAGAGATTGTCAGCAAAGAATAAAGACAGAGAGATAGGAAGAAGGAGAAGCAATGGTGAGAGGTGCCTCTGTGCTCTTATACTCTGTATACCAATAACCAACAACAAACACAGGAGCAGATCATTCACGACAAAACCCAACCCTGTAGCCCAAACCCGATCCCTCAACATACTACATCAACCCTAACCCTAGCGTTCACTCAATCCCTAACCCAAATATTAATTCTAACCCTAACCCTAACTCTATCTCCAACCCTAACCCTAGCCCTAATCCTAATCCTAATCCTAATCCTAATCCTAATCCTAATCCTAATCCTAATCCTAATCCTAATCCTAATCCTAATCCTAATCCTAATCCT
>PJEL010005628.1_pt1 | contig 10090 bp, 6 predicted proteins | sample 1853271 | NCBI WGS metagenome assembly PJEL01 (sample SAMN08108733, study PRJNA415343) | Invertebrate metagenome, whole genome shotgun sequencing project. | host: Globobulimina | place: Sweden: Gullmar Fjord | collected 2015-08 | reverse complement strand
CATTTTTTATGATATATAATTGAGACCATAAAGCTAATTGGATATAAAACGCAAATGGCATTGTACTTTTTTAGGAAATTTTAGGTGAATTGGGGCATATTGACCATGTGCGTTTTTGGTCATTTTTCGAAGATTTTTAGTAAAATCAAAGATTTCCAAAAAAACTAAATTTTATAATAAAAATACAAATTTAAATACAATTTTGATATTTAAATAAGACATATATCTACTTTAATTATAAAAAGGGCTGTAAATTGCTTGCGTAAGGTCAGTTGTCAGTATATCATGAATACAAACTTTTTTTTTAGTAATCAAAACACCAATCATTCTAAAAATTGTTAACTCGCGTTACGCGAGTCTTGTTAAACAAGCACCATTGCCGCTCGATAAACATTGATTTTAATATTTAAAAAGTTGTTTTGTGTAAGCACTGTTGTTAATATAAATTATAAGATATATATTGGCAGTAAGTTTTGTAACCAGTCTTTATTTATCGTCTATGGAAAACAAGAAAATTTTACCTTTGGCAGTGTTTGTAGGAGTTTTAGCACTATTAGTTGCTTTTGCTCCCGGTATGTTTGTTACTATAAAATCAGGTAATGCAGGTGTGTTATATAAAAAATTTACTGTTGGGACGATTACAGATAGATACTATGGGGAAGGGTTTCATGTAATAACACCGTGGGATAAAATGTATATATATGAGGTTCGAACACTGCAGGGGTCTAAAACCATGAAGGTCATGTCTAATAGTGGCCTCTCTATATTACTAAATATCTCATATAGATACTCTCCCAAAATCGACAAATTAGGATTATTACATAAGAAGCTAGGGAAAAACTATGTAGAAAAAGTTGTGATACCAGAGATAAGTTCATCGACCAGAAAAATTATAGGAAAATACAATCCAGAACAGCTGTATTCTAGTAAAAGAGATGTAATTCAAGAAGAAATTTACAATGAAGCCAAAAAGAATATATCCCAAAATTTTATAAATCTAGAAACAGTATTAATACGCAATATAGATTTACCAGAAACTATAAAAAATGCAATAGAAAAAAAATTAAAACAAGAACAGGAATCCAAAGAATATGAGTTTAAACTAATAAAAGAAGCTAAAGAAGCACAAAGAAAACGCATAGAAGCAAAAGGAATTAAAAATTTTCAAGATATCGTATCACAAGGAATTACAGATAAACTATTAAAGTGGAAGGGTATAGAAGCAACCTTAGAACTTGCTCAATCTACAAATGCAAAAGTTGTGGTTATAGGACAAGGTAAAGAAGGCCTTCCAGTAATATTAGGCAATAATTAACCTATATACACTTATCATTAATGAAGATTTTTCCAAATGCTCGGAAAAAAAGTGTCGCAAACGACGACTTGTCTTATAACTTAAAATTACTTATTCCATAAACTTACCACACTTTAAGTATGAGTACAAAAACTCTAGTATTCCTGTTCAAATCTAAAAATGGATGGGCAATATTGTAAATGGGTAGTGGCTCTAACTGCCACTACCCTATGACAAATGTGCAAAGGTAATTTTTCTACATAAGTTTACATATCTCGAGTTTGTCATTAATCCATACTTTCCATTTCTATATTATCCGTACTGCTTCCTTGTCCTGCATTAAAAGTTTCTGCTACAGGATGATTAAGAGTATCTAGAATGTTACTAGCTGTATTGATAGTTGTAAGTCGTTTGCTATTATCCAGTTCTGTTTTTGTCAAATTAACGTATCGTCTTGGTCTTCTAAAGTATCGAAGTAAAATACGACAACAACATATAAGCAAACAAAGTACAGCTGCTGATCCCAAAACTACAGCTATTATCCAAGCATCACTATCTTCAGATGACTTTCGACAAACACGTTGCCTCATAACACAAATTCCATCATAAAAACAATCTTCACTGAAACACTCTTCATAAAAGTTCACTTTAAAAACAGGAGTGGTTCTCCATAATAGCGTTCTAGCAGGTCCTAGTGTTGTTGTTGTAGTAGAGATGATTCTACAAGGCTCTTTTGTTACCTCACAAGCTTTTTGAAGGGTTACTTGATCTACCATTTCGTAAGTAGGACTTTGAGTTGGACTTGTTGTAGGCAATGTTGGCGATACTGTGGGCGATGCTGTGGGTGCTGCTGTGGGTGCGTTTGTTGGTGTTGCTGATGGTGCGTTTGTTGGTGCCTTTGTTGGTGCTGGTGATGTTGGTTGTTTGTTTGTTGGTGCTGTTGTTGGTGCTGTTGTTGGTGCTGGTGTTGGTGCTGGTGTTGGTGCTGGTGTTGGTGCTGTTGTTGGTGGTGTTGTTGGTGCTGGTGTTGGTGCTGTTGTTGGTGGTGTTGTTGGTGCTGTTGTTGGTGCTGTTGTTGGTGCTGTTGGTTTGTTTGTTGTTGGTGGTGTTGTTGTTTCTGTTGGTGCTGCTGATGGTGGTAATGTTGGTGCTACTGATGGTGCTGCTGATGTTGGTGATAATGTTGGTGGTAATGTTAATGTACATACTTCACTAATATCTACTAAGTTGATAGTATCTCCACTATCTAAGCTATCTGACTCATCTGAGTCTATCTTGTAGTTATAGTAATTCTCCCTTAAAACGTCATAAACTTCATTAGAAAAAGCACAATCTGAATAGTCCTTTTTTTTATACCAATGTTCCCAATGTTCATGATTGGTTGAAGTAAACATAGTCGAATAACTTGAACTTGTTGGTGTTTGTAATAATTTTCTTGAATTCTTAGATTTTGAACTTTGCTCTGGCATCATATCGAAAAAATCAGATATATTCTTCTTCCTCAAAATGGTTTTTATGCCATCACTTTCATTATAATTCTCATTTTTCCATGATTTCCAAAGTACACCAGTTTTTGGTTTGAAGTTTGTGGCATTATTATTGCTCAAATTCAAACTTGTATTATAATTACTCCTAGAGTCATTATTTTTAAATCTACCATTCTTTTCACTATGAAAATCGCAACTCATAGTTATTAAGAATGAAAATAGGTATAGTAAAAATATTTGTCGCATAATTTAGTAAGAGTTTAAAATGTTAAACATATATTATAATATTATATTATATAACTGTATATTACAATATTTGCTTTTCTTTTAAAAATATAATTAAAAAAAAATATAATTATTTTTTCTATACTGGTAAATTATAGAGATGTTTTGTTAAAAAAAGACTGATTATAAGATATAATATAGTAAGGATTGCACTTTATCTAATATTGATATATTTTATATAGTAAACAAAATTAATTAAATTTAACTCCCGTAAGCTTGTTTCATTTTTTGTTATTATCTATTTGACAGAGGCAAGTATAAATTTTTATTTCTTAGTTTCAATTAACTCAAGGTTATGGGCTTTTTTACAAATCACGCTATTCGCGTTATAAAAGTATTATTTAGTCAACACAAAACCAATAAGATTATATTTATATGTTGTCTAAAAGCATGCATCTCTGCTGTTTATGCTATACTATACAGCATTAAAGATTCTATGCTTATTAGTGGGGATTTTGCTGGAGCGGAAGTAATTCCTGTTATTAAGGGGTTTTTGGTTCTCCCAATTTCTATATTTATAGCTTATATATATTCGAATATGAGCAATAGGTATAAGCCCAGCATTGTATTTTACACTGTGATGATTTTTTTTATTACTGCGTTTATAATATATGCCTTTATACTTATCCCTAATGAAGAAACTTTCATTCCATCTAATTCGGTTAATTGGATATTGAATTTTATCGGAGAGTCTAATAAACACTGGATAGCTATATATAGAAATTGGATACATGCTTTTTTTTATATTATTGCAGAAATATGGACACAGATGAGCATTTTTATTCTTTTTTGGGAATTTGTAAACAGGGTTTGTAATGTTGAAGAAGCTAAAAAAAGTTATAGTTTTTTTATCGCTTCTGGGTCATTATCTTATATCATTATCTCTTTTTTTATATATAATTTTATATCAATAAAGCAAATACCTTTTATATATAAAATTCAAGCATTGATATTTAGTGCTATGATTTTTGTTATTATTATAATTTTTATCTACAGGCATCTAAACTTAAGAGTAATAGTTTCACAAAATTTAAAAAAAAAAACTCAACTAAGTTTTTTTAAAGGTCTAAAGTATATCTCTAAATCTCCATATCTAGTTTGTATTGCTGTAATGATAATTTGTGTTGGCTTATCTATAAATCTTATAGAAGTTACCTGGAAAGCCAATTTAAAATTATTGTATCCAAACAAGATAGACTTAATGTCATTTATGTCTAAAATAGGAGGGGTACAAAATTTTATGTCATTGCTTGTAGTACTATTTATTAGCAAAGTTGCCTTTAGGAAATTCACTTGGAAGACAAATGCTAAAATGTCGCCATATGTTATTATGATTACCGGGGTGGTATTTTTCTTGTTTAGTAAATATAGGTACATCTTAGCTTCTTCTTTTGGTCTTTTAGAAAAAGATATACTAAAAATCGTGGTTTATGCAGGGACGTTCCAGGTTATAAGTAGTAAGATTGTTAAATATTGTTTTTTTGATATTACAAAGGAAATTGCCTACATTCCACTAGACAATGAATCGAAAGTAAAAGGTAAAGCAGCTATAGATTCTGTAGGTTCTAGGCTTGGCAAATCGGGTTCTTCTTATATACATGTATTAATATTATTTTTAATCAACACTGGTTCTGTATTAAATGTTACTACGTTTCTTATTCCTATATTGATATCTATTTGTATTGTTTGGATTATTGCTGTAAACTATTTATCGAGAGAAATTGAGAACAGGAGTATTTACGAATTATGAAAAAACTATTTATAAAAACAATATGTACCATATTGTTTTTTAATAATTGTTCTACTTCACATATTTCGTATAATATGTTAGGTAATTCAAAATTTATTTACACTTCTCATAATAAAAACGCAAATGAAAATAAGTTCAAATATAATTGTTATAAAAAAAATTATTTGTGCTATGTAATCCTTTTTGTAATCTTAGCAACTTATATCTCTTTAAACTTAGAAATATCTAAAAATCTTTTAATTTCAAACTTTGATGATTTGGCAATAAAAAATAACCATAAATTTTATATTGAGAATACAAAATGCTACAACTATGATATAGAAACGCTACATCAAATGAAGAAAATGATGAAAATTTTAAATATTTCAGATATTAACAGTTTAATAAAACATGATTTAAAGTTTCTAAATAAACTAATAAAAGAGAAAAAACTCGAAATATTTTCGCAAGCAATGGAAGGGCGTTTCCCAAAAATGAATCAAGATAAATGTAATTTTCCTATATCATCAATAGTCGTAACAAAAAAATTTTATGTAACTGATAATAACTTAGTTGAGAGAAATTGTTCTGGATTTGATAACTTTTGTCAGGTATTTGATTGGAGATACCATTTATCCTACCTCTATAAAAAATTTAGAAACAATCGTCAGTATATCTTAATATTGGAAGACGATACCCAATTATGTCCATATATTTTTGAATATATTTATAATATTAGCTTGCTAAACAATAACTCCTTAGGTGTCAATATTAACCTAGTATTTTTAGGCAAGGGTGGAACGGGGTATTTAATCAAGACAAGTTTTATTCCTAATTTAATCTATTGGATAGGATTCGATGATTATCCAAATACATCCCTAATAAATCTTTCTGCTGATTTTTTTGATAAACGTAAAAAATATTATCCCAATTTTTTTTCTTTTTATAATGATTTAGGACAGGCTATAGATTATTTTACAAACACAAATCAAAAAGATAGTTTGTTAACAGGTATATATGGTGCATCTCTTAATTTAATATGGCATTCCAAAGGATATAATTACTCTATTATGAAACATAATATCACAAAAAATAATATATGTTTTACTCCTCTTTATTGGTTGCAAACTAGGAGCAGAACATATTTAATAGAAATAATGACAATGAATGTAAAACATGTTAGCGAATACCCTTATAATAATTTACGAGTTCCAGGAGGATGGAGGAAATTTAAACTTAATAGATCTCTTTGTGAAAAAAAATATGAATTTAACGTACCATTAAAATCTAATGTATCGGTAACAAATTGTAGCAAAATGATTCCTATTTGGAACAGTGAAGGATTTTATTAGAGAGGCGTTTTTTAAAATCTGACATTTATAATTAGTGTTAATAGTTTATCTCCATTTTGTAAATGATTTAGAAATCATGTAATTTTCAAACATTAACAGACGTAATTTTAATAAAACTGTAATGCAAATAAATAAAACTCAAAAAAGTATTTTTCTAATATTATTACGGTATTTTTTGTACACAATATCTTTTTCGATACTCAAAACCATCGATGAAGATATTAACCTAATAACTGTTATTTTTATAAAGTATTGTTTTTCCCTTCTTTTGCTATTACCTTTTGTGTTAAAAAACAATTATAAAGTATATAAAACAAAACAAACCAAAACCTTTGCATTTATGATAGGACTTATGTGTATAACTATTCCATTTACTTATTATGGTTACAAAAATTTGCCTATTTCTCTTTGCACAGCAATTTCTTTTAGTGCTCCTCTTTTTACTGCTATATTTGCAAACAGAATTTTAAAAGAAGTGACAAACTTACATTTTTGGATTTTTTTATTATTGGGATACATTGGTGTAATAATTATGATATGGCCTATAGCTTTTGATAAAACAAAAGGTATAGCTTCTTTAATAGTTGCAAATATACTAGCAAGTATTATTATTATTATTAAGAAAAAACTCACCAAAACAGAAAATACTCATAAGCTAATGCTTTTCCCTTATATAGGTATAATCACGGTTATGGGTATAACATTTGCCTTCTTTGGTACTATCCCTAGCCCAAAAGGATTTCTATGTTTATTTATTATGGGACTTTTAACCCTAATAACACAATATGCAGGCAACAAGGCTCTTTCGCTGAGTAATGCCTCTTTTTTAGCACCATTTGAATATAGCAGAATGCTCTTTTCCATACCTATAGGAATGATATTATTTAAAGAACATATATCTATAAAAATGATGTTAGGAAGTTTTATAGTAATTGCATCTAATTATTTCATAAGTAGAGTAAAATTAAAATCTAACAATTGAGTAGCATCGTTAATAATTTAATTTCAAACCACGACTTTTTAGATATTGTAATAGAAAATATCTCGTTTACAAAAAACAACTGGATTATATTACCAAACAAGAGATCTGGTATAGCTCTAAACAAAAAGATTGGATTAAAGAAAGTTGCAAAAATAAAACAACCTCATAAAATCAAAATCGGGGTATTTAATAGCTTTTTAGAAGAAATAAGCGGTTACAAAATAATCGACAACCTAGAGTTAATACATTTACTATATAATATAAGCCCATTCAAGCTACAACAACAGCCTTTTGAATGTTTTTACCCTTGGGGAATTAGCCTATTAAAAGACTTTGATTTGGTAGATAAAAGCCTCTTAGAAGTCAAGACAGTATTTTCAAATGTGAGTCAGTATAAAAACTTGGAATATGATTTTTTAACTGATAAACAAAAGTTACTTATAAAAGAATTTTGGAATAAATTTACAGACGAAAAAGATTTTGTAGGGTCTAAATGTGACACCTCAGATTCTGACAATAAAAAATTATTTCTCAAAAACTGTTATTTAATCCCCCAACTCTATGAAAACTTTAGAAATCAGTTATCGATAACAAAAAAAGCTTATACGGGGTTTGTTTTTAAACAAATATGCTCCGAGATAACAAATACTAATTCTTTTAATAATGAAAAAATAAAAGGATATAATCTTATTTTTGCGGGCTTTTCTAAATTGTATAAGGCAGAAATAAAGCTTTTAAAATTTTTACAAGAAAATTATGGTGCTAAAATATTATGGGATACCATACCCAATAAAAATATTAAAATTTTTTCAAATTTTACAGAAAATATAGAACCAGAAAGGCCTCCTACAAATTCACCTCTAATATACGAAACTTCTTCTGGAAGCGACGAAATTACTTTTGTGATAAATAAAATTTTAAAAGTATGCAAAGATCCTTTGGAAAAATATGATTTTGATAAGCTAGGCGACTCTGCAATAATTATACCAAATGAACGTATAATGCGAAATGTTATAAATCAGTGCGAGAAGAAAGGTATACCCTATAATGTTAAAGGTACAAATATAAGATACTCTAAACCTTTTATTATACTAGAAGAAACTATTAGAAAACAGATATTGGATATACGAAATGATCCTACACAAAAAAAATCTATAATAGATACTTTGAAAAAAGCTATAAATAATCTTAAAACCAGCACGTCAGAAAATGAAGAAAATGCCTCTTTTATAGAGACTGCAGAAAATTCCTTAAATAAATTAAATAAAATATTTTGCGATAAACCATTGTATGCATCTAAAGAATTTTTATATCTATTTAAAAAAACTATAATAAATGATAGTTTAAAGCTATCTAAAAATATACAAGCCAATATACCAAGTATAAATGAAATTAATAAAAATAGCGTTCTTTTTGATACTATACCAGTAGATTTTAAAAACAATTCCAAATATGGACAGTATAATAAAGGAATATCTATTTTAGAAATTCAGGATACAAGGGCTTTGGATTTCGATAATATATTTATTATATCCGCCAACGAAACCGACTTGCCTCCCAAGCAGCATAATACATCCTTTATCCCATATACTCTAAAAAAAGCTTATGGAATACCCATAGATAAAGAATTTGATAATAAATATTACGCATATCTCTTTTATAGACTACTTTATAGATCCAAATCTATGATAATAACTTATCGATCTCAGGATAGTATAAACGGTCTTCTAGAGCCTAGTAGATATGTTTTACAACTTATTTATGGAGGTTCAATGCCTTGTAAAATAAATAAAATAGGCACGAACGTAGCCGAATCCTTAAATATCAATAAGGCAATAATCATAGATAAAAATAAGGATGTTATGGAAGAAATTTATACATCTAATATTTTAAATAAGGGCCTCTCTGCATCTGCTGTTAATACTTATTTAGATTGCGGATTAAAATTTTACCTACAATATATAAAACGAACAAAGCCTTTGGAAGATATTCCTAGCGAAGAAAAAATTTTGGGGAATATTGTACATAAGGTCTTAGAAAAAATATATAAACGAGACGGTATACAGTCTAATTCATCATTAGATACGACTCATAAAATTCATCATATTGTAAATAAGGTTATAGAAGAATCTTTAATAGGCAACAGCCTCTATAAGGATATATACTTTAATATCACTGGCAAAATAGTAAATAAGATAATAGAAATAGACCATAAGAATGTCAACTATAAAGTTTTGGATGTAGAAGTAGGTAAAAATGCTCCTTTTAGTGCTTTTCTAGAATTAGAGTATAGTACACAAGTAAATTTTGTAGACTCATCTATATCTAGTTCTACATTAGACAAAAAAAATAATATTGAGATAACAAAAGAGACGCAGTCTCAAAAAATATCTATATATGGAGTAGTAGATAGAATAGATATACCAAGTAGTGAAATTAATAATCATAACAACCAAATACGTTTAATAGATTATAAAACTGGTTATTATGATCCTAAAATTAGGGATATTGAAAGTTTGTTTGACAGAGAGATAGAACGTAATAAAACAGCTTTTCAGTTATTGTTTTATTGTCTTATTTTACAGAAAAAAGACCCCTATAATAAAAAATCTATATGTCCATCGGTTTATGGAGTTAGAGAAATTTTTAGCCCTAAGTTCGATCCTAGACTCAGAATAAAGCAAAATGCCACATATGTTCCAATAGAAGATATTTCTCTATATTTACCAGAATTTGAAAGGTATTTAAAAAATACTCTAGAAGGAATTATTGACCCAGATATTCCATTTTCCCAAACAACAGTGAGTAAAAAATGTATGCATTGTGCCTATAAAAATATATGTAGCTCATAGTTCCAAATTAAAAACAAAATCAAATTTCTTTAAAAAATCCCATTAAGGTCCGTATGGTTTTTTGCATATAATTGTATTTTAACAATTCAGTGTTGTACTGGAAGTTTTA
>PJEL010005627.1_pt1 | contig 10091 bp, 11 predicted proteins | sample 1853271 | NCBI WGS metagenome assembly PJEL01 (sample SAMN08108733, study PRJNA415343) | Invertebrate metagenome, whole genome shotgun sequencing project. | host: Globobulimina | place: Sweden: Gullmar Fjord | collected 2015-08 | reverse complement strand
ACCCAGGGCTCGCCATAGAAACCATCGGTGATTGATGACCGGACCTGGGCGGCGCGATCAGCGTCCGAGACGTAGAACCACTCAAAGCCCTCGCCGCCCTCGATATTGCTGCGCAGGTACCGCGCTGCGGCTGATTGTGTGATGAAAGTGCGCAAGAAGATCGGAGCTGAGGGTTACGACATCCATTCGCTGCGTTATACGACAGCGGCTGAACTCGCGGTGCTCGGGCTGTCGGACGAGGTGATCATGTCGATCACCGGCCACTCTACGGTGGCCATGATCGCGCGATACGCGGGACCGGCCCGCCAGCGTCAGAGGGCAAAACTGGCGCAAGAGCTGCGGGAATGAGCACCCGAAACCCCCTGGAACAGAACAAAAACGAAACGGGATTCTTTAAAAAGTCTTTAAAAAATGGTTTTGGAGGGTCAGCCGGTCGTCGGAAAATGCACACCCGAGAATCTTGCAACCCTTTGAATATCCGCGCTAATTCTGGCTGAAATGTTTGGAGGCGAGTACCGGAATCGAACCGGTGTACACGGATTTGCAATCCGGAAAATTCCGTTGATTTTAAAGGGAAAAATTGTAAACGGATCCGTTTTGTTCAGGGTCGATTATCAATGGGTTACGAGCGTTGTGTAAACGATATTTCCCCGCCTGATTGGCAAAGAAAAACCGCTGAGGGGACGGCCATCCACCTCAACGGTTATAAGAAATACTTCCAAGAACATACATACGTTGTCCGTGACGGAATCTCAACCCAATTAGGGGTGATTTCATGAGCTGGCGTATTGCAAATGAATGCGCCGAGCGCCGCTTTGGCAGTGCCGCGCGTAAGCAAATCATCATGTTCCTGGCCGACAAGGCGAGCGATGACGGGTCGGGCATCTGGTGTTCCAAGGGGACGATCCAACGCCACACAGAGCTCAGCGAGAGCACCGTCAAACGCACCATCATCGACTTCCTGCGCGAAGGCATTCTGATCGAGACAGGGCGGCGGCAATGCAAGAACGGTTACACCGTCATTTACCGCATCGTTTTAGACCGCGTGGACGCGCTCGAACCCACGGCTGAGCCCGACATCGAGACGGGGGTCACTGTGAACCCCGTCCAGCCTGAACCCGGTACGGGGTCCACGGTGAACGGGGCACGGGGTTCACGGTGGACCCCAAACCACCCTAAAACCATCCATAAACCACCTACGCGCAGGCGCGAGGCGGCGGCGGAGATTGAAGATCTTGAAACTGAGGAGATCTTGGCGGCCTATCCCGAAGACAGGATCCGTGATCGGCGAACCAGTCTGCGCCTGATCGCAGCCGCCGTGAACGCAGGGGTGAAGCCTGATGACCTGAAGCAGGCGGTCAAAGCCTATGCCAAGGAAAGCGAAGGCTACACGCGCAGCAAGGTCTGTTTTTCAGACAACTGGTTCAAGATGCGCCGCTGGGAAAAGGGGCTTGATCGGATACAGGCTGACCGCGAGAAAGAGCGAAAGGCCAAAGCCAAAGGCCGCGCGAGTTTGGCGGAATGGATTCGCGGGTGTCACCCTTTGTGCAAGCACATCACCCGCCATCAGATCGAAGATTTAATGACAAACAAGGCCGTAACGCTGGAACAGGTACGTGCGGCGGGGCTACAGGCGTGAAAACTGTCGTCCAAATTGAGATATGGTTGCCGTTATCTCAGAAACCCACCTCATTTCTGAGATAGTGATTGCGGTGAACGCAGAAATTGAGATAAGGCTTTCTATAACGCAGAAAATGGTGTGGTTTTTGAGGTATGGATATTGCGGACTTCAAATCTGGTCAACTTGAGGATCAGTACGAATATCAGGCTTTTCTGCCGGAAACCATTTGTCGTGAATGGGTTGTGGCTGACCCTGAGCTGTCAGAACTCTTGGGGCGAGCTGATCGTGCCCTAGGCGAATTGAATGCCTTTGCACAGTTGATCCCAGATATCGAGTTCTTCATTCGTATGTATGTGGCGAAAGAGGCGACGCAATCCAGCCGGATCGAAGGTACGCAAACCAATATTGAAGATGCGTTCAAGGATGCCGATGATCTGAACCCCGAAGAGCGCGACGATTGGGCTGAGGTACAAAACTACATCCATGCAATCAACTTTGCGATTGAAGCTCTGGACGAGTTGCCCTTATCGAACCGATTGTTGCGTCAAACGCATGAAATATTGTTGTCGGGTGTACGTGGTCAACAAAAACAGCCCGGACAATTTCGTACCAGCCAAAACTGGATCGGGGTCAGCCTGAAAAATGCCGTGTTTGTGCCGCCACATCATGATCATGTTCCAGATCTGATGGGCGATCTGGAAGCATTCTTACATGCTGACAATCTGTTTGTGCATCCGCTGGTGCGGATAGCCATTGGGCACTACCAGTTTGAGACCATTCACCCGTTTTTGGATGGGAACGGGCGTCTGGGGCGTCTGCTGATATCGCTCTATCTGGCATCCGAGGGGTTGCTGGTGCGGCCCGCGTTGTACCTGTCGGACTATTTTGAACGCAACAAGACGGCGTATGTCGATCACTTGATGGCCGTACGCCAGGGTAACCACCTGCGCGAGTGGCTGGTATTCTTCCTTCACGGTGTTGAAGAGACTGCGCGTGCGTCAGCAGATGTATTTCGCTCCATTTTGGCAATTAAGGAACGGGTTGAGCGAGATGTGTTGCCTCGTTTTAGTGCACGCCGACAAGACAACGCGCAAGCACTGATGCGTTACCTTTACGCGCGCCCGGTTGTGGATGTGAATATGGTCACCGAAATCATCGGAACCACAGGTAATACCGCGTCAGCGTTGATCTCGGATATGGTCAGTCATGGTGTCCTGGTTGAAGTCACCGGGCAACGTCGCAACCGACTATTCGTTTTTAACGAATATATCGAACTGTTCAGGAGGTAGGCCTTCAGAAACTGGCGCAAGTGGCAGACCCTTCCAAAGCTCGTCTTTGAAGACTAAGCGGCCGTCGACTAAATGATCCACACTCATTTATGCTCGACAATCTGTTGCACGACGGGGTGCATCCAAGCAGGGACGTGTCTGCTTTGCTTTGCCAAGAGCTTCCGATCATTGTCGTCCAGTGCGCGTGCAAGCCGGTCGACGATCTGACTGTCCACACGGTCCTTGCCGACATAACGCAAGGCCTGGAAGACAACCCCAGTCTTGTGGCCTGCGCCGACGAGTGTCTTGGCGGACGCATTCCGGAACTGGATAACTTGCTGCCCAATTTTCTTGGTACGTGTAGGGCCGTCAGTCATATAGGTCGGCTTGGATGGCACCTGAGTTGACAGGCCCAACTGATTAGCGGCCATTGATGGTGAGGGTTGCAAGATCTGGCCGTCCTTTCGGGCGACTGCCTTTGCGATGTCATTTGCGGATGGCGAAAGATACCCGAAGCGCGGGCTCTTCTTTGGGTAGTCGTACAACCCCCTTGTTAGTCGTCGGATCACACCCTGATTGGCGAGACGCGACAGGGCCTGATCCACGCTTGCGCGGGATCCGATGTCGAGAAAATCGGTCGGCGCAAAGATTGCGCCGCGACCTTTTCCGATGATGCGTTGCTTGATGTTTGACGTAATCATGCTCAAACTCATTGTCAGAAAATATAGCATATTTTTCTGAAAAACAATGGACCATAGGGCAACCCCTAGGTAGGTGCAGCTAACATAGGGCGAAGTGAAGCTCTGGTGTGAAATTTACGCTACAGCGCAAAATTTGGAAAATTACGCTGCAGCGTAAGTTGTCGTGGGCTAGACTGCTTTGCTTATGATCTTTAGGTCATAAAGAGACATTATGATCTAGGCATCATGGGCGGCGCAGGAGGCAGTTCTTGCAGAGCTTCGTTCGAATTCCCAGAGATATTGGGTATGCGATCCGTCAGGCACGTCGAGAGAAAAACTGGACGCAGGCCGATCTCGCCACGCGCAGCGGTGTTTGGCAAGAAACGATATCGAAAGTTGAGGCCGGGCGGGGTGGCACAAAGCTCGACACGATCCTGGCGCTGCTGGCAGCCCTCGACCTAGAGCTATTGGTCAGAACGCGCAGTAAGGGCTCTGCATCTGATTATGGCAACATATTCGACTGAAGTTCCGCAGTGAAGGAGTGACAGCCGTGAAGACGCAGCGGTTTTTTGATCTCAGCTCTTGTGGCCCGGGATGACGAGACCGTTCTGTTTGTGAGTGCATAACTCAGATCCTCAACGCCGTGTTTCTGATTGCTGAACATAAGCGGGCAGCCGTGTCAGGTGCGATGCAAGCCTCGCTTCAACAAGAAAATTCCCCTGCGCCAGCGCATTCCTCGCGAGGCAAGTTTCTTGCTGACAACCCCTTGGTACCCGCTTTGGATATGTTCATCGAAACACTCAAAGTGAGGATCAACAAATGGCTACTCAAACTCTGAAACTGAACGTCAAATCCGGCGAAAAAGACGGCAAGAACTTCTGGGACCGCTGCGGCGTGCTCTTCGTCAACACCGACGACAACGGTAACATCACCTCGATCAACGTCAAACACAGCATGTTCCCCGACGTCGAAATGGTTGCTTTCCCGCGCCGCGATGAAGATCCGGTCACCGAGTGACGGCCTCGCCAGGGTGGGCTTCCCACCCTGGCATTTCGAGCAAGTTTTTAGGCGGAAATGACCCAAAGCGACCATTCGTCGGGCCATTGAATTTTGCAGCCGCGCTCCTTGAAGCTGCCATTCGAAGAATCTCTTTCCATCGGAGGTTACTCGGTAACGATAGCCCTAGTATTTAACCCGTTACTCTCCAAAATGCCTGATACACTTCTGCGACTTGTGGCGCGAGCGTCCCGCCGCAGCTTCGGTAAGCACCACTCAGCTGGATTGCCTCAACTCAAACATCTTCCAGCTAACTTCCGCACGCCCCAACAGGTCTTCGAAAACTCCACGCGGAGTAACTTCAAAGCCTGCTTCTTTTGCATCTAGTGCAAACTGAGAACCGGAAATCTCAAACATACCCCTGTCTTCACTAACAGGACCAAGACGCAAAGACACAAAGACAGATCCATCAGGTCTTAAAAGTCTTTTGAGACGCTGGAATGATGCGGATCTATCTTCCGGTAAGATATGCATCCAAACCGCATTCAGCAGAATGAAGTCAAATTCATTGGTTGCAGTCTCCAAGCGTTCCAACTGAGGAAGATCATCTCGTACCCAGTTAATCTGATCGGATGGATGCAGGTTTTTTGCAATCGTTAGCATGGACGTGGATGGCTCAACTGCAGTCACGTTGTGACCCTTGGCAGAAATCCAAGCTGCATCACGACCAGTGCCAGCCCCGATATCCAGCACAGCTAGCGGTGACGTCGTCGTAGCAAATGTTTCTGCCAGAAACGGGTAAGCTTTTTCGAATGCCACTGACTCGTAGCTATCGGCCAAAGCCAAGGCATGCTCGTCGTAGAATTCCAATGATGGGTTGTTGTTACTCAATTTTATTAACCCCAGGTTTTCATTCCAAAATACCGCTAGGACCACCACGCTACAAGCTGCTACCCACCCTAACATGTATAGGAACAAAGTGTGAACTTTTTTATCCTTGTTACAGAATATCTCCAGTTTTGTTGCATCCTTTGGCATCAAGCTGGCGTCCACAAATCCGTCTGAATCCGCTAATTTCAGCCAGTCGAGATAACACCCCATCACATGTCTGAATCGGACGAGAACACCGCATAGCATGACGTTTCCCGTGACCGCCGTCAGGAGAAGGACTGTAACCAACATGGCGTTTTCGTCGATTGTCGAGACACCAAACCAAAGCCCCCCGGTCAGTGTCATGGCTAAAACTGGGATTTGCCACATGATCTGGTTTAGGGATCGAAATTGTTGATAATTCTGCTCGTAGGCCTCTTTCGAAACATTCATCGTGGCGTCCTTCTAAGCCTCTAGGGTGCTATTTGTCATATTCGTTGAGACGGTTCTGGTGTTCAATAACTTCCATGCCGTGTCGCTTATAGAGGTTGCAATGATCTCCATTGGATGCGGCAGCGAACTAGGCTGGCGATCAGTCAGGCGAGCCCAAAGTCGACGACAAAATATCAACGGCTTCCGTCGCCTGTTGTTCAGTCGAGTACCTCCCAAAACTGAAACGTATACACTCTGATGCTGCTTGATGATTGAGCCCCATTGCCACCAACACGTGTGACGGCTCAATCGAACTTGATGCACAAGCAGACTGGGTTGAAGCAGCGATTTGAGGCTGTAGCCGCCCAAGTAAATCGGACGCGTCTTTGCCTGTAAATCGCATAAGTGCATTTCCGGGGTGCCGCTGTTCCAACGACCCTATCAGATTTGCGAGCTGACTTTGCTCTAGATCCTGGACAAAAGAGTCTCGAATGCGGCCAACGCGAATACGCTCTTCTGAGCCAATCTCTTGCAGGATACGGCATGCCTCGCCAAAGCCTACGATCAACTCTGTCGTCATGGTGCCACCACGTAGGCCCCCTTGCTGACCGGCACCAATGATCACAGGCCTGACCAAATCCGATATCCCGGGGGCTGTCAGCAATGCGCCGACACCCTTTGGACCATATAACTTGTGAGCCGAAATCGTGACCAAACTGATGTCGAGCTCAAGCAGATCGATATCCATCGCAAGAGGAGCTTGCGCAAGGTCGACATGAAGCAACGTGTCATTTGCTCGGCAGATATCCGAAATCGCCTTGAGATCGGCAATTGCACCGTTTTCATTGTTCACGCCAATGATGGATACAAGCGCTGTTTTGTTGCTTAACAGATTTTCTAGGTGTTCTGGGGCTGGCGCACCCCGACCATCAAGTGGAATGCGATGGACACGCAGATTGCAATGTTCTGCCTCTTTCAGAACTGATCCGTGATCTGCGGCTCCTATCAATAGTTCTGTTTTCTGAGTGCGCTCCGAAACCGCCTGTGCCGTGCGAAACATCATCGTGTTTGCTTCGCTAGCACCAGAGGTAAAAATCACGTCACCTCCTTGTAATCCAAAGAGATTTCCTACTTGTGTGGCCGCTCTTTCAATGGCGGCCGCAGCGCGCCACCCGAGGGCATGATCAGCTGCATGAGGATTTGCAAAAAGCGTCGTCGAAGCGTCTCGCATCACACGCAATACACGCTCATCAACCGGCGTCGCCGCTTGATAGTCGAGATATATTGTTTCACCAACCTGCATAGTGCCCTCAATACTGGACGATGTATCCAGAACATGTATAACTGATCCGCATACTGGATGACATCCCCAGAAGGTCAAGTGAGCATGCAAAATTTGAAATCAAATGATTATCGTCCAACCTTCTCAGGGCATGAGACGTTTCCTTTGCGTTACGGGTGGCTACAGAAGGCTTATCGAGCTGTAGATGGAGCGAAGTCGGCCAAAGATGCTGTTCACGTTTTCCGGGACCCGGATTCGATCGCGCGCTTTGGCGTTGGTCGCAACATGGTTGGTTCTATCCGATATTGGGCGACCGCTGCAGGTGTGCTCGACGAAACAGATGGCGGGCTCGAGACGGCATGGCTTGGCAATATGTTGTTTGGAAAGAACGGAACCGATCCGTATCTTGAAGAAGATGCCTCGCTATGGTTGCTGCATTGGCATCTCGTCTCGCGCCCTAAATTGACCTCCGCCTATTGGCTATTTAACGAATATCGAGGTGGAAGCTTTCTCCGAAAAGACATTGAGGAGCGACTCTTGAAGCTCGCAGAAGAGCGCGGCTGGAGTCGGGTTGCTTCCACAACAGTTGATCGAGATCTGCAATGCCTCCTCAGAACCTATATCGGCGGCCGCGGAACAAGCGAGGCCGGTGAATCGATACTCGCCGAACTCAGCCTGATCCACCCAATGGATAAACGGTCGCGCCTGTCGCGTGGCCGCAAGCCAAGCCTTCCTGACGCGATTTTCTTGTATTGCTTCAATGAGTTCTGGGATCATTTCTCACCTGACCAAGCAACCATGTCATTTGAAAACGCCGCTTATGCGCCCGGGTCTCCGGGTCGTGCATTCTTGCTGGATGAGGATGATATCGTGGAGCGGCTGGAACGGCTCGAATTAAGTTCTGGCGGGACGTTGGTCTGGTCGGAAACTGCAGGTCTGCGTCAAGTCATCCGGCACAAGGGCCGTGCGCCAAAAGCTGAACGCCGCGCGCTACGAGAAGCACTTTACACCAATTGCTCAGAGGTAGCGGCATGAGCGAACAAGCAACAATAACACCAAGATTTCGTCGCTCGGTCCGCCTCGATACAGATTTTGCGTCAGCAACGGCGATTGATGGCTTCCACTGCCCGGCTTCGTTTCAGGCGGCCGTTACATTTATGGCCGCTCACATCGCTGACACTGAGCAAGGCGCGTTCACTTGGACCGGGCCTTACGGGGGGGGTAAATCAAGCTTGGCCGTCGCACTTGCTTGTCTGTTTGGCGCGCCCAAGGCGATCCGAGAGCAAGCAGCGTCCCTCTTTGGCGACAGTGTCGTCACAGCGTTGAAATCCGCCTTGCCCTATTTTCCATCGCGATGGGATGTACTGCCGCTCGTGACCGAGCGGCGATCGATTGCAAGGCAATTGGCGGAGCTGTTGGGCCTTCCTGCTTCATCAAGCTCCTCGGAAATCTTGACGGAGATTGAAGTAAGAACCAAGGATCGTGGTCTCTTGTTGATCATGGACGAATTGGGTCGTGGGCTGGAGGCCGCAGCCGATGGAGATGGCGATCTTCATCTTCTGCAGGACATCGCTGAACTCGCGGCACGTAGTCAGGGAAGGTTCATATTCCTTGGGATCTTACACCAAGCTTTCGAGGAATACGCTGAACGCCTCGGGCGCAAGGCGCGGGATTCTTGGGCAAAAATCCAGGGCCGGTTTGTTGATATCTCGATTTCAGTGTCGCTCGAAGAAACCGTAGAGCTGATTGGCGAAGCCTTGGGACATGAACGCGCTGTGCGCAAAGCAGTCCCTCTGGCAGAAGACTGCGTCGCGCAACTGCGCCCTTTGCGCAAGAAGACTGAGGCGAAGCGCATGGCAGGAAAACTTGCCCGCACCTCACCGCTTCACCCATTTACCGCATGCTTGGTTGGACCACTTTCTCGCCGACGGTTTGGTCAAAACCAACGCAGCGTATTTTCGTTTTTGAATTCTGCTGAACCGTTTGGATTGCAGGACGCTCTCACAAAAGAAGCCGTCGACGGATACTATCCACCACACCTGTTGTGGAACTACCTACAGTCCAATTTCGAAGCCGCGATCTTGTCATCACCCGACGGTCGCCGGTGGGCTTTGGCAAATGATGTACTTGAGCGCTGCATTTCCCGCGGTGCTTCTGACCTTGAGCAATCTGTGCTGAGAACAATCTCAATCTTCGAGCTGCTCAAAGAACGTTCAGGACTGGCAGCTAACCTGGAGACCATTGCGCTTTCATTGAATGGGTCGGATCGATCTGATGTCGACGCCGCACTTGCCCGTTTGGAAGAACAATCAGAAATCGTTTTCCGCAAGCACGCCGGTACTTATGTTCTCTACGCCGGGTCTGACTTTGATGTTGAAGCCCGTTTGGGGGAAATCCTATCTGAGCCAAAAGAGGTCGACCTCAACTTGGTGCGTCTGCTGGCTGATCTTCAACCGATGCTTGCCAAACGGCACCATGAAGAAACAGGTGCCATGCGATGGTTCGAAATGACCATTGATCCTGTTTCTGAACTTGAAGAGTTCAAACCACCAAAGAGTATCCAAGACATCATAGGACGCATCGTATTTGCGCTCCCTATGGACGGTGAGAGTCAGAATCGGACGCGCAATGTATGCGCTCGCGCTGCAGGAGCGCAATCCAAATATCCGCTGATCGTTGGTCACCATGCTGATGCTACAAAGCTTCTGGAGCACGTTCGGGAACTTGCTGGACTGAACGCGTTGGAACAGAAGTTTCCAGAGCTCCAAGGTGATCCGGTTGCCCGTAGGGAAATCGACGCACGTTCCACCGAGGTACGACGACAGATTGAGACCATACTTCATAGCATAATTGATGAGTGTCAGTGGTATGTCGGAGACCAGAAAGCGCAAAGGCTTAGTAAGCGTCGCCTAAACGAACAACTTTCTGAAATGGCAAACAGC
>PJEL010005626.1_pt1 | contig 10095 bp, 8 predicted proteins | sample 1853271 | NCBI WGS metagenome assembly PJEL01 (sample SAMN08108733, study PRJNA415343) | Invertebrate metagenome, whole genome shotgun sequencing project. | host: Globobulimina | place: Sweden: Gullmar Fjord | collected 2015-08 | reverse complement strand
GCTCTTTGCGATAAGCCCACTTTTCTTTTGGCGGCTCGGGCAGTGCTTTTTCGCCAGTTGCTGTGGTATTTTTTGTGCTAGTCGTTTGAGATGGTGCTTTAACTGGTGTTGATATAGCTTCTTGGTCTTTAATTGACCATAAAAAATAACCAAATCCAGCGACGGCAATTAAAGTACATAAAGCAATGAGTTTAGTTTTTAAGGTTATGGGGTGCTCTTGCGGTGCTTGCTTATTTTTATAAGGGCTACTTTTTTTGTTTTTATTTCGTGCGCGAGATACGTAATCTTGGTGAGCCATTAATTTCTATCATTTATCAGGGAAAAAAACATACTTTGAAAGCATCATCAAAGTATTAAGAATTAGTTGTATTGCTTTAAATCTTTCATTTAGCGTAATAAAACTATCGGGCAAATATTTTCTGCCGTCGAAAAGAACATTCTAACCACTTGATGCAAAATTTACAGCCCTAGAACGACATTAGTTTTGTATTTGCTTTGTAATGAGCGATTAAGTTGTAAAGAAAAGCTTCAAAGTAGCTTTTATTTCATTCTTTGTTTCTTTCACTCTTTCTTTCATTTGGTATTAATGAAAAAAGTAATGAGTTGACGCACTACCAACTTAAATCTATCGGGTCGATATCTATCGACCATTTGACCTTCTTTTGCCATTCGTTATTGTCGATATGGTGTAATAAATGATGAATGCCGTTATGTAGCTGTTTGCGCGACTTGGCTTGAATAATCAGATGAAAACGATATTTCCCTGCTTTTTTCCCCATTGCTGCTGGGATCGGGCCTGCTAACTCACACCCTTCATAAGCAAATTGTGTCAGTTCACGAATAAACTTTTCAGGGTAGCTTGGGTAGTTTGCATCGGCGCGTAGCAATGCTTGAAAAGTAAAAGGTGGTAATAGCGCTTGTTGGCGCTCTTGTAGACTTTGTTTAGCAAAGTGAGCATAGCCATTATTAACCAAATCTTGTAGCAACGGATGTTCAGGATAATATGTTTGTACCATTACTTTACCTGGCTTGCTTTCTCGACCTGCGCGACCAGCAACTTGCACCAGCAGTTGCGCCATATGCTCCGCAGCTCGAAAGTCATAACTAAATAATGCGCCATCAATGTCTAGCATCAATACTAAAGTGACATTGGGGAAGTGATGACCTTTCGCGAGCATTTGTGTACCAATAAGTAGCTGATGCTTATTATCTGATACTTCTTGTAAAAGCCGAGCAAGTTCACCTTTTCGACGAGTACTGTCGCGATCAATTCTTACTACACTTGCTTGTGAAAAAAGTTCGGTAATTTTTTGCTCTAACTGTTCTGTACCTTGGCCGATAGGAATAATACGGGTACTACCGCAACTTGGGCATTGCACAGGAATACGTTTTTGACTACCGCAGTGGTGGCAAATAAGCAGTTTTTGGCCTTGGTGTAGGGTATAAGGTTTATTGCAACGCTGACAATCAGCAACCCAGTGACACTCTTTGCAATTAATTGCGGGTGCATAACCTCGACGGTTTAAAAACAGCAGTACTTGCTCATTTTTCGCCAGTGTTTGTTTAACTGCTTTTTTAAGTGTTGATGACAAGCCAAACTCTGTTGGTTGGTTGGCAACATCAATTAACTCTATTTTAGAGAAGGTGCTTTTACCGGCTCTTTTTAGTAATTGGTGATAATGATATTTAGCGCTTAAGGCGTTCTGTAGTGATTCAAAACTTGGTGTTGCACTACCCAAAATGATTGGGATATTTAATTGCCTTGCTCGTAATATGGCAATGTCTCTACCGTGATAACGAAAGCTGTCTTGCTGTTTAAAAGAACCGTCATGCTCTTCGTCAACAATGATCAAACCCAGTTGATGCAATGGTGTAAAAATAGCAGAACGTGTACCGATGACTATGCCAGCGATACCATCTTGCGCACTAACCCATGTATCAAGCCTTTCTTTATCATTCAATCCTGAATGATGTAGATAAATAGGCACGTTAAAGCGTTGTTCAAAACGGCTTAATGTTTGTGGCGTTAGGCCTATTTCGGGTACAAGCACCAATACTTGCTTATTGTTAGCAAGCACCTGTTCCATCACTTGTAGATAAACTTCGGTTTTACCACTGCCAGTTACGCCATCAACTAAATGACAAGAAAACGCATGCTGAGTTTGTTGAACAGCGCTAACAATGACGGCTTGCTCTACTGATAATAATAATTTGTTTTGTCGATTAATTGCTTGTTCATGCCAGGAAAATTTTTCTACTGGCGAGGGGCGCTCTTCAATTAATGACTTTTCTACTAGGGCATTAAGCTGTGCTTTGGTAAAAGCTAAAGTGCGTAGCTCTGCCCAAGATATACCGCTATGTTCATTAATTAATTCAAACAGTGCTGCTTGTTTGGCTGCGCGTTTGTGCAAGGCACTCAGTGCTGCTTGATCAATTTTTTCAACGCAGTGCCATAACTGAATAGGTTCAATTGTTGGCTGTTTAATTTGTCTTAATAAAACAGGTAAAGCTTGCTGGAAAACATCGCCAATGGGATGGTGATAATAATCAGCGCATCGTTTTAAGAAAGTTAACAATGAGCTATCAAAATGAAAATTGTCATTCACTTTTGAAATGATGCTCTTAAGTTTGTTTTCAGCTATTTCGCACGAGTCCATATAGGTGAGTGCAATACCAATCACTTGCCTTGAACCAAAAGGCACAATTAAACGTTCACCTACTTGAAAGTTCAGCGTAGATAATGATTCAGGTATTTTATAGGTAAAAAGTTGTCGCATTGGTACTGGAATAGCGACTTCTACAAACTGAGCTGACATGAATATTCTTCTTAATAACAATCACTTTATTTTGACTCGGTTACAGCAAGCTGCCAAGTAACTTTTAGTTAAACCGTTAAAAAGTGAAGTTTGTACAAATAAATAGCGATATTGGTTGCGTGCGTGCGGGTGATCCTTTATTATTCGCCCCCATTATTTTTTAACTCGTATGGTGCTTAGCAAAAATGACTAAGTGGCGATACGGCCTTAACAGAGGTTTCCATGAAAGACGGTATTCATCCTAATTACGTTGAAATTAAAGCTAACTGCTCATGTGGCAACGTGATCATTACTCGCTCTACGCGCGGTAAAGATATTCACCTTGACGTATGTTCAGAGTGTCACCCATTCTACACTGGCAAGCAAAAAGCTGCTGAGACTGGTGGTCGTGTTGATAAATTCAACAAACGTTTTGGTGCTCTTAGCAAGAAGTAATTCTTGTAAAAACGTTGATGTGAAAAAGCGCTTTTTAAAAGCGCTTTTTTTGTGTCTAAATTTTAGATAAATAAAAGTAAAAAAATGATAACTTTTTTAAACCCTTTTCCCTCATACTGCATCTAACCTTCTAAACAACTAATAAAGAGAATAATTCTGTTGGATAGCTCACAAGTGATTGACGCACAAAATTTGTTTACTGTTGATCATGAACAGGAATGGATAACAAGTGCTCAGCAAGGAGACCAACAAGCGTTTCACCATCTTTATTTGCGTTACCATCGACGAATATACGCGTTGTGTTTTCGTATGTTAGCCAATAAAGAGAGTGCTGAAGACGTTTGCCAAGAGGTGTTTGTGCAGTTGTGGCAAAAAATTGATAACTTTCGTGGGGAAAGCAAATTCAGTACTTGGTTACACAGTGTTGCAACAAATATTGTTTTGGGGCATTTGCGAAAAAATAAAAACTGGTTGCAGCGTGTCTTTAGTATTGAAGATCATGTGGTTGTTGAACAATCGGTTGAGCAGCCAGAACTCTCTAATTTAGATAAACAAATTTTAAGGTTACCTGAACGAGCACGATTAGTTTTTGTCCTTTTTGCTGTTGAAGGTTATCGACATGAAGAGATAGGTAAGATGTTAAATATGGCTGTTGGCTCAAGTAAAGCACAATATCACCGAGCGAGAACCTTATTACAAGAGTGGGTTGAATTATGAAAAAACAAATATCAGAACAAGCCCTTAATGAACAAGTGAGTGCTTTATCGCAAGAAATAACACCAGAAAGAGATTTATGGTCAGGTATTGAGCGCGCAATTCAACATGCTCCACAGCAAAATAAGAATAAAACTAAAATGATGCCGGTTGCTTGGGCTGCTTCAGTTATCGCCGCAGTATTAGTTACGTGGTTAACTTTTACACCAACAGTTAATGAACCTGGCAAAGTTGATGCGCTAACGGTGATGACACAAACATTTGAGCAACAAAAAAGTACCATGTTAGTGAGCTTTGGGCAGCCCAAAATCACTGAATTACCAAAAGATATGCAAGAGCAATTGCAGCAATTAGCGGGTGCAAGAAAGTCGATAGAAAATGCACTACGTGATGATCCAAATAATATTGAGTTGGTTAACTTACTGCGCTGGACCCAGTTGCAAGAACTTAATTTACTTGAACAACTTTATACGCCTAAATGGCAATCCATTTAGCGGGCATTAATATTCAGAGGTTATTATGAAACTATTACAGACAATAATTCCATTATTGATCATTAACATCGCAGCAGCATCGCTGCCGGTATTTGCTGGTGAGAAAATAGATGACTCGCTTGATGCCGACAATATTAAACACATTAATATTGAAAACTTACGTGGTGATATTAAGATTATTGGCTGGAATGAAGACAAAGTTTCAGTCAAAGGTGAGCTAGATGATTTAGCCGAGCAATTAATATTTGAACGTAGTGGTAATACTATTAAAGTTAAAGTGGTGATGCCGCACAGAATAAACAGTGGTTGGCAGGATAAAGGCACGCAACTAATCATCAAAACCCCAAAGGGCGTTACCGTCGACTTTAGTGGTGTATCGAGTAATATTTCGATAAAAAATACCCAAAGCTCAGCTGAAATTAATACCGTAAGTGGCAATATTGTTGCGAGTGAATTAATTGACCACGTAACCTTGCATACGATTAGCGGCAATATAAAAAGCATTGACGCATCAGGTAAAGTAGCAATATCAAGCGTTAGTGGCGATATTGATGATATTAATTCGCAAGGCCGTTTAAAACTAAAAGCAATCAGTGGCAACATAAATACAAAATCGAGTGCTAAGGAAGTGGTAATCAATACTGTTTCTGGTGATGCGGACATTAATCTTGAACAGGTCGACGAGCTAAATATTTCTACCATCAGTGGCGATGTTGATACGCGTTTATCACTGAATGATAATGGTGTAGTAAAAATGTCGAGTGTTAGTGGTAGTTTTGATGCGGTTTTTCAAAAAGGTATTGAAGCGAGTTTTCGCCTGAACAGTAATGCAGGTGGCGATTTTGTTAATCGCATCACCTCTGATAAAACTAAACGTGCTAAATATGGTCCAAGCTCCAAGTTAAATTTTGAAACAGGCAATGCAAACGCTTCGGTTAAAGCAACCACGGTTAGCGGTACAATAAAGCTGAGCACAAAATAATTGAGTATTAAGTCGCTATATTAAGTTACTGAGCATTGGCTAACAGACACTAAGTACTAAATAATTAAGCACTAAGTAGAAAGTAAGAGGGTAGTTAGCAAGGTTGAACAAGCTAAAATAGCGCAAAGCAGCAACATGATAGTACGTATTTCTTGATGCTTTTTGCGCTAAATTAGGCTACATTAGCCGACATTAAAATAGCCTGTTCATCTTCTGATATTATTTAGATACAGGCTGTTGATGTTAGTAGCTTAGGTGGTTCAATGGCTGATACAAAACCAGCAAAATTCTCTAAAGACAGATCTTTTAAACGTGATAAACAAGTTGATGAACTTAAAGTTCCGCCGCACTCCTTAGAGGCTGAGCAATCGGTACTTGGCGGCTTGTTACTTGATAATGAAACATGGGATCGCGTCAGTGAAAGAGTAGTCGCACGTGACTTCTATAGTCGCTCTCACCGTCTTGTTTTTGAGTGTATTGGCAAGCTAATTGAACTGGGTAATCCTGTCGATTTAGTAACACTATCTCAAACGCTAGAAAATGAGCAAACGTTAGATGATGCTGGTGGTTTTGTCTATCTTGCTGAGATGATGAAAAATACCCCTAGTGCGGCAAACATTACTGCTTATGCTGATATTGTTCGTGAACGCGCGGTAACGCGTGAAATGATTTCAGTAGCTAATGAAATTGCTGAAGCAGGCTATGATACGCAAGGACGTACCAGTGCCGAACTATTAGATTTTGCCGAAACTAAAGTATTTGCCATTGCTGAGAAGCGAGCTAATAAGTCAGAAGGTCCAGAAAACTTAACCTCCATTCTTGAGAAAACCGTCGATCGTATTGAAAAACTTTGTTCATCACCAACAAACGGTGTAACTGGGGTTGCTAGTGGCTTTGCCGATCTTGATAAAATGACTGCTGGCTTGCAAAAATCTGATCTTATTATTGTTGCTGCTCGTCCATCAATGGGTAAAACGACCTTTGCGATGAACTTGGCAGAAAATGCTGCGATGACCGAAGACAAACCTGCGCTTATCTTTAGTTTAGAGATGCCTTCAGAACAAATTATGATGAGAATGCTAGCCTCGCTTGGCCGTGTTGATCAAACCAAAATTCGTACTGGTCAATTAGAAGATGAAGATTGGGCGCGTTTATCTTCAACCATGGGCTTGTTGATTGAAAACGGTAAAATGTATATTGATGATGCTGCAGGTTTAACACCAACGGATGTACGTTCAAGAGCAAGACGTATCGCTCGTGATCATGGCGGCATTAGCATGATCATGATTGATTATCTGCAATTAATGCGTGCGCCGCAGTTCTCTGATAACCGTACCTTAGAAATTGCCGAAATTTCTCGCTCACTAAAAGCCTTAGCGAAAGAGCTTGAAGTGCCTGTTGTAGCACTTTCACAGCTTAACCGTGGTTTGGAGCAACGTTCAGATAAACGTCCCATTAACTCAGATTTACGTGAATCAGGTTCAATTGAGCAAGATGCCGATTTGATCATGTTTATTTATCGTGATGAGGTTTATCACGATGACTCTGAGTTTAAAGGCATGGCTGAAATTATTATTGGTAAGCAGCGTAACGGACCAATTGGCCGTGTGCCGCTGACCTTCCAAGGTCAATTTTCTCGTTTTGATAACTATGCTGGCTCTCATGTACTTGAAGAAGATTAACATCGTATGAGCTTGCGTACTGCCACGGCTTTAATTGACAGAAATGCGCTACTAAATAATTTCACTGCGATAAAAGCGTTAGCACCAAAGGCTAAAATGCTCGCGGTGTTAAAAGCAAATGCCTATGGTCATGGTTTAGAGCGCATAGCCAAAGCATTGCCACAAGCTGATGCTTTTGGCGTTGCCCGTATTGATGAAGCGCTAGCACTTAGAGCATCAGGTATTGTTAAACCGATTGTCTTATTAGAAGGTTTTTTTTCGCCTGAAGACTTACCCGTTCTCTCTGTTAATAACTTTCAAACCATAGTGCACAATGAAGCACAGTTAGCGGCTATCACGGCTGCCGATCTTGAGCTTGAAAAACCACTTAGTGTTTGGCTAAAAGTTGATACCGGCATGCACCGTTTAGGCGTGAACCCTGAAGACTTCGAGCATTATTATCAACAATTGTCTCAATGTAAAAATGTGCAACAACCTATGGTACTGATGAGTCACTTGGCTTGTGCTGATAACATTAATAGTGAAAGCACAGCTGATCAAATAGCCTATTTTGAAGCACTAACGAGTAATAAAACTGAGCAGCGCTCCCTCTTTGACCATAGTTTTAATCTCTATTTCACCCGTGCCATAAGCAATAGCATTGGGCGCGGTAGCTACGGGTAACATAAACGCACAGCTAGCAGCCATAGCCGCAGGGATCATCAATACTTCAGGCTTTAAACCTGATGAAATAGCAGCGACAGCCAATATTGGCATCAATAACGTTGCCGTGGCTGTATTGCTAGTAATCTCGGTTAAATAAGTCACAAATAAGCAAATAGTTAGCATCATTAATATTGGCGGTAAATTGGATAGTGATACTAGCCATTCCCCCATCATAGTGCTCAAACCTGAAGCGGTAAAACCTTTAGCAATAGCAATACCGCCAGCAAACAACAACAGCATTCCCCATGGAATGGTTTTTGCGGTATTCCAATCAAGTAGTCGACTACCTTTGCCATTTGGTACCATAAACATAACAACCACAGCAAATAATGCGACAGTACTATCACCTACTCCCTTAATATCTATAAAACCACTCCAGCCACCAAAAGGTTCACTGCGTGTTATCCATGCTAAGGCGGTTAAACCAAACACCCATAAAGTACGTTTTTCTTCTGTTCGCCACGTACCTAGTTCAGGTAACACTAAATCTTGCTCAAGTTTTACATTGCGTGTTAACCACATGGCCATAATAGGTAAAGCAATCAACACTACAGGTATACCAATTTTCATCCATGCGAGAAAACCAAACTCTTTACCCGTGTGTTCCTCATAAATACCAGCAAAAATCACATTGGGTGGTGTGCCAATTAAAGTGCCCAAACCACCAACACTTGACGCATAGGCAATCCCTAATATTAAGGCCACTTTTAGGTTTTTATTATCAACATGACTTAAAATTGCGAGTGCCATTGGCAGCATAATTAACGTAGTCGCTGTGTTTGAAATCCACATGCTTAGAAAACCTGCCGCGAGCATAAATCCTAAAACCAAACGCCTACCGCTTGAAACTCCAACTAGACGAATCATAAAGACAGCAAGTCGCTCATGTGCACCACTTTTTTCAAGTGACTTAGAAAGCATAAATGCGCCCATGAGTAAAAGTATGACATGGCTTCCTAATGAAGAAGCGGCAGTTTTATGATCTAAAATTCCGAACAGAGGCAATAGAGCAAAAGGCACTAATGATGTTGCCGGAATTGGAATTGCTTCACTTACCCACCAAATTACCGTCAATAACGTTATTGCCGCAGCTATGGCTGGTTTATCTGCCATCTGCATAAAATCAAGGAAAAAATAAAAAGCGAGGGCCAATAATGGCCCTATTATGATGAAATGTTCTCTGGTTATTTTCATTACTTTTATAATCTAACGGACATTAAGAAGAGAAAATATCATTATTGCTTTAACTAAGCTATCAATACCAATTCCAATTCCCAAGTGTATGCTGCTATGGCATAATACTCGGCTGTGGTTTTACCGATGGATTAATGGATAAAAATGAAGAATATAGAAGTCAGGGGCGCGCGTACTCACAATCTTAAAGACATATCTTTAACAATTCCTCGAGATAAACTAGTAGTGATCACAGGGCTTTCTGGCTCAGGTAAATCATCACTAGCTTTCGATACCTTATATGCTGAGGGTCAACGTCGTTACGTTGAGTCACTTTCTGCTTATGCGCGCCAATTTCTATCGTTAATGGAAAAGCCTGATGTTGATCACATAGAAGGTTTATCGCCTGCTATTTCAATCGAACAAAAGTCTACTTCGCATAATCCTCGCTCAACCGTTGGCACTATCACCGAAATTTACGATTATTTACGTCTGCTTTATGCTCGCGTTGGTGAACCACGTTGCCCAACTCATCAACAACCACTTGCCGCACAAACCGTTTCACAAATGGTTGACAAAGTTTTAGCACTTGAAGAAGGCACTAAAGTTATGTTGCTTGCACCAGTACTACAAAATCGTAAAGGCGAGCATATTAAATTACTAGAGAATTTAGCCGCACAAGGTTTTATTCGCGCCAGAATTGACGGTGAAGTATGTGATCTTTCTGATCCACCAACGTTAGAGTTACACAAAAAACACACCATTGAAGTGGTGGTTGATCGCCTAAAAGTACGCCCTGAGATCCAATTACGTTTATCTGAATCATTTGAAACAACACTAGGCTTAACCGCAGGCACTGCAAAAGTGGCCTTTATGGATGAGCCAAACAGGGAAGAGTTACTGTTCTCCGCTAACTTTGCTTGCCCGCACTGCGGTTACAGCATGCAAGAATTAGAGCCACGCTTATTCTCTTTCAACAACCCTGCTGGCGCTTGTCAAACTTGTGATGGCTTGGGTATAGAACAGTTCTTTGATAGTAGTCGAATTATCACTAACGATGAATTAAGCCTTGCTGGTGGCGCAGTACGTGGTTG
>PJEL010005625.1_pt1 | contig 10095 bp, 6 predicted proteins | sample 1853271 | NCBI WGS metagenome assembly PJEL01 (sample SAMN08108733, study PRJNA415343) | Invertebrate metagenome, whole genome shotgun sequencing project. | host: Globobulimina | place: Sweden: Gullmar Fjord | collected 2015-08 | reverse complement strand
CGTCGATCAAGTCTCCGGGCTGATGTTTCTGAGCATCAGTCGTTCGTAAAGCTTCGGTACGAATCTCCACAACAGTTTGGATGCCATTCCGACCGTCCCGGTGGTGATCTCGCGTTTTCCTGCCGCTGCGGCTTGGAAGATTTCTTCGGCCACGGCCTCGGGCGTGGCGTCGGGGCCGACGGTGCGCTTTCGGGTGGCCGCTTCGCCTTCGAGGAAGTCTTTGCGGATGTTCGTGGCGATGAACGACGGGCAGACCAGCAGTACGTCCGCGCCCGTGCCGTACAGTTCGGTTCTCAGCGTGTTGAAGAAGCCGTTCATCGCGTGCTTGCTCGCACAGTAGGCGGTGCGGCCCACCAGCGGCGCGAAGCCGGCGACGCTCGAGATCGCGACGATCTGGCCTCGCTCGGCGAGAATCGAGTCGAGCGCGGCAGCGGTGCAGCTCACCGCGCCGCCGAGGTTCACGTCCATCACCTTGCTGACGGCGGCGGCCGACTCGGCGCCGAAGTTGCCCAGATGAGTGATTCCGGCGTTGTTCACCAGCACCGCGATCGGGCCCGTCTGTTCTTCGAGACCCGCGATCGCCACGCGTACGGCTGCGTCGTCGGTGACGTCGCACTCGGCCCACGCGAACGTGCCGGAGCCGCCGGCCTCGATGCGCTGCTCGGTCGCGGCCAGCCCTTTTGGGTCGAGGTCGATGCCGGCAACCTTCGCTCCCGCTTTCGCAAAGCGTTCACACAGTGCGGCGCCCAGGCCGCCACCTGCGCCGGTGATGAGCACGGCCTTGTCTTGGTAGCTTCGTCGCACGTTGCCCTCTTTTGCCAATTGGGCGTGCGCCGTTCTCCCGCACGCGCCATCCCCGAAGCTGACCGTTTCGCCGAGCCTAAGCAACGGGCGTGCGGAGAGTACGGGCTCGTGATTCTCCGGCCCGTGGCGCTATAGTCGAAGAGTCCGCCGCACCGGAGGAGCCCATAGCGATGTCTCGAACGTCCCGACCGCAGTCCGATTCGCCAGTGTCCGCGGGTGTCCAGCGCGGCGCTCGGTTGCTTCACGATCCGCTTCGCAACAAAGGCACCGCTTTTACCGAAGCCGAGCGCGACGCCCTCGGGCTGCGCGGCCTGCTCCCGCCTCACGTCCAGACGCAAGAAGCACAAGTCGAACGGGTTCTCGAGAACCTGAGACGCAAAGAGTCGGATCTCGAGAAGTACATCTACTTGGTCTCGCTGCAAGACCGCAACGAGACGCTCTACTACCGCGTGGTCATCGACCATCTCGAGGAGATGATGCCGCTCATCTACACGCCCACCGTGGGGCAGGCGTGCAAAGCCTTCGGTCACATTTTCCGGCGTCCACGCGGCCTGTTCGTTACTGCCGACGATCGCGGCCGCATCGACGCGCTGGTCGCGAACTGGCCTCACGAAGACGTGCGGGTGGTCGTGGTGACCGACGGTGAACGCATTCTCGGTCTGGGCGATCTCGGCGCCGACGGCATGGGCATCCCGATCGGCAAGCTCGCGCTGTACTCCGCGTGCGCGGGCATCCATCCGGCTTACACGCTCCCGATCATGCTGGACGTGGGCACCGAGAACGAGAGTCTGCACTCCGACCCGCTCTACATCGGGTTGCCGCGGCGGCGCCTGCGCGGTGAGGCCTACGACGAGATCGTCGAGGAGTTGATCCAGGCCGTGCTCGCTCGTTATCCCCGCGCACTCGTTCAGTTCGAGGACTTCGGCAACTGCAACGCGTTTAGGTTGCTCGAGAAGTACCGCGAGCGGATCTGCACGTTCAACGATGACATCCAAGGCACGGGGAGCGTCGCGCTCGCCGGTGTGTATTCGGCGCTACGCATCACCGGCGGCGCGCTCACCGACCAGCGCTTTTTGTTTCTCGGAGCGGGCGAAGCCGGTGTCGGCATCGCGTCGACGATCGTGGCCGCTCTCGTTGACGAAGGAATGACAGAGCCCGAAGCGCGCAAGCTGTGTCGGCTCGTGGACTCGAAAGGCTTGGTCGTCGCCGCGCGCGACGACCTGGCCGAGCACAAGATCCCGTGGGCCGTCGATGAGCCGCGTTGCGACGACACCGTGGCCGTCGTCGAGTCGTTCCGGCCGACGGCGATCGTCGGCGTGTCGGGGGTCGCCGGGATGTTCACGCGAGAGATCGTCGAGGCGATGGCGCGCGTGAACGAGCGGCCGATGGTCTTCGCGCTTTCCAACCCGACGTCCAAAGCCGAGTGCACCGCGAAGCAGGCTTACGAATGGACCGACGGTCGCGCGGTGTTCGCCAGCGGCAGTCCGTTCGCCCCCGTGGACTACGGCGGTCGCACGTTTATCCCGGGCCAAGGCAACAACGCTTACATCTTCCCCGGCGTGGGCTTGGGCGTGGTGGCGTGTCAGGTGCGCCACGTGACCGACGAGATGTTCTTCGCCGCGGCGAAGACTTTGGCCGGTGAGGTCTCGGAAAAGGATCTGGAACTCGGCCGGATTTACCCGGCGCTGTCGCGTATTCGAGAGGTGTCGGCCGCCATTGCGACGGCTGTAGCCGAAGTGGCCTACGCGCGCGGCTTGGCCGACCTGCCACGCCCCGACGACCTCGGCGCGTTCATCCGTGAGCAGATTTTCGAGCCGGACTATCCAGAGTTCATCGAGACCGACCGAGCGTGAGCTGCGTCGCGTTCTATCTGCGGGTGTGTCCGCTGGACCTCTGGTTTCACATCATTTTGGCCGTGTGCATGGCCGTCATCTGCACGTTCTGGGCGCGCAGCGCGAGTCGCATTCCGCCTCCGGGCTGGGTCGGTACGGCGATCCTGCGAACCGTATTCATCGTCGGCCTGGCGTTCTCGGTCGATTGGTTCTGGGGGTATCGGCAGCAGGGCCGGTTCGCCGACCGGCTGACGCGCTGTGCGGCCGGTCACCAGGCCGATCAGCGCGAGGCCTGCGGTTTCGTCACCGAGCGCGTGCCACGCTGAGCCGCTGCTTGCGGTCAGCCCGTCTCGGCGCGCACGTCGTCGTGGCGGGCGACGAGCATCTCTCGATAGGCGTCCGAGTCGATCGGGGCGGGTTCGGTGGTGCGGATGAAGTCGCCCAGCACCTCGGCGAACCGCTCGGGCTCCTCGGCGTGGAGGAAGTGGCCCGCGCCTTCGAAGATCTCCAACCGGCTACCCTTGATGCGTTCGTGGGTCGCGTACGCGTGCTCCACGGGGATGATGTCGTCGCGGTCTCCCCACATGATCAGCGAAGGAATGGCTTCGGTAAGGTAGAGCCGGCTGGTGGCGCTGATCGCCTGGCCGCCGCTATCGACCACCGCGCGCAGCGTGCGAAGAAACGCGTCGCGGGTGTCGGGATCGACCAGGGAGCTGTAGGCCCTCCAGATCTCCACCAAGTGCGGATAGCGGACACCGCTGTCGAACATGTACTTGGAGATCGTGTTACCGATGTCGCGGGCGCGGCGCGGAAACAGGAACGGCATCACGTACTCGGCGCCCGGCAGCGTGAGCAAGCGCAGGATAAAGTTGACCTCGCGGCCGAGGCCGCCGCTGCCGACGAGCACCATGCGCTCGCACAGTTGCGGATACTGGTAGGCCAACTGCATGGCGATGCCGCCGCCGAGCGATTGGCCGACGACGGTGGCGGAGTCGATGCCGAGAGCCGCCATCAAGTCGCGAAGACCGCTCGCGTGCGCGCCGAGCGAGTAGTCGCCCGAAGGCTTCGCGGATTGGCCGTGGCCGAGCAGGTCGGCAGCAACGACCGTAAAATCGCGGGCCAGGTAGTGTGCGGCCGCCTTCCACGTGCGCGAGCTACCGGCCATGCCGTGGATGAGCAGGATGACCGGTCCGCCGCCTTCGATGAAGTATCCGACTTCGTGTCCGTGTAGGTTGACGTGTCGAAGATGCATGCTCGCGCTCCCGCCGCCGTTCGCAGGCGTCCGTTTACGATCCCACCAAGAGCGGAATACAGGCGGTGGGCCGGGAAGTCCACGGGGCCGTTTTTGCTCGCTCCGACCCCGCTATTCACGGACAATGCGGCGGCGGAACATGAGAATTCTTACTTCCAACGAGAGCGGGCGGGCCTCGGGTTACCTCCCGAAATGTAGTGGAATTCTCGGTTCGAGGTGTCTGGTTTCGACGCTCACGGCCCTGTGTCTGCTGGGCGTCGCATGCGGCCCCGGCGAGCGACCGGCTGTCGGACCCGGCACTTCGCAGGATGCAGAAGCGGAGGAGACCGACCCGCTGCGAGCCGCAATCCTCGCGCGAGACTATGCGAGCCTTCGCACTTTGGTGCGCGATGGCGCCCTGGAAGACGCGGGCAGCGACGGTAACACGGCTCTCTTGCTCGCCATCGAGCGCAACTTCGGCGCGGGCATCCGCTTGCTGCTCGGGGCGGGCGCACAGACCGAGGCGCGCGACCGTGAAGGCCAAACGGCCGTGCACGTCGCCGTGGCGCGCAACAGCCGTGGGGTCGTCGATTGGCTCGCGGCCGCCGGAGCCGACCTGCACGCACCGATAGTGTCCGGCGACACCCGTAACGGATGGACGCCGCTCATGGTCGCTGCGGCTTCAGGCCGCGATCTCATTGCCCAAACGTTGCTCGAAGCCGACGCCTCGGTGTCCGCCGTGAGCGCTCGTGGACGGACCGCTTTGCACGTGGCTGCTTGGCACGGCCACGTCGCCGTCATCGAACTCTTGCTCGCCGCCGGCGCGGATTCGGCGGCGGTGGACGCGACCGGATTGACGCCTGTGGATCTCGTGCGCATGGACGGCTCCGAAGAGGCCGTCCGGTTGATCACCGGCGAGAGCATCGAGGACGAGGCGACCGACGACGAGGCGACCGACGACGCGACCGACAACGAGGGTGCCGGCTCGTGACGGACTCGACTCGCGCACGCCTGTTCGCCGTGGCCTTCGCGATCGTTGCGGCCGTTTGCGCGCTGATCCGCGACCCGCTCGTCAAACCGATTACCTTCGACAATCAGATCTACTTCTACGTGGCTGAGCGTGTGGCCGACGGTGAACCGCCACATGCTTCGCTGGTCGATCACAAGCACCAGGTTCCGGCTTTGTTGTCGGGAGCCGCCATCGCGGTAGGGCGGCTCGGCGGACTCGACGACGTTCTCTCGGCGCGGCTGTTGAGCATTCTGGCCGCGGGACTGACCATAGCGATCGTGTGGCTGTTGGTATGGCGGCTGTCCGGCCGCTTTCTCTCCGCTCACCTTGCCGCGCTCGTGATGCTGACGTTCCCCGACTTCTTTCACCAAGCGGCGATGGGGCTCAGGCCGCAACTGTTCGTCGGGCTGTTCACCGCTTGGGCTCTGCACGCTTTCGCCCGTGGCCACTGCCGACGAGCGGGCGCGCTTGCGGCGGCAGCGTTTCTTTCATGGCAACCGGCCGCGGTGCTCGGTGCCGGGTTGGGCCTGGCGTCCCTCCCAGCGTCCGATCGCATGCGTCGGATTACGGCTCTCGGCGTCGGGGCGGCGGCCACCGTGCTTATCTACGAGGCCTACTTCCTGTGGCACGGTGTTTTGCTCGAGCAGCTTCGCCAGTCCTACTTGATCCGCGCATCCGCCGGGCTCGTCGAAGTGCCTGCGCTCGCCGACACGTTGAGTTTCTTCTTGCGGATGGGTTTGTGGAAATTCGACTCTCATCTGCTGTTTCCCCTGACGTTGCTGGTGGCGCTCGCTCTGACGTGGGGCGCGGCGGTCGTGCGGCCCGCGAGTGCGTGGCGCATCGCTTCGGAGCGCCCCGCGGTGATCGCGTCGGTTCTGGTGGCAACGTTCGGCCTGGCCTTCACGGCGCTCGACCACCAAGCGTATCCAGACCTGTTCATCTTGCAGCCATTGATCGCCGCCGTCGTCGGAGTCGCGCTGGGAGAGGCCGCTACGCGCCTGGCTGGTGTGCCCCGGGAACGACTGCCGTGGGTCGCGTTCTCGATGTTCGCGTTCTTGATCCTCGGCTCCGCCGCCGGGCGAGGCCGCTTGTTCCCGCAAGGCGAGCTCACGCTGGCCAAACAGCGCGAACTCGCAATGCAGATCGACGTTTTGGTGGAAGAGTACGGCCCGGTCTGGGCGATCGGTTGCCCGCACTTGTTGGCGCTCAGGAGAATCGCGAACCACTCTCCGTACGGCCTGCTGATCGACCCGAAGCTTCGCGACTACGTCGATCGGCGTGAAGGCGGAGAGCTCACCATCCCGATCAACGACGGTCGTCCCCCCGGAGTGATCCTGCTCGCCCGTGGCGGCGTAAAGGACTTGATGCCGCAGATCCGCCGAGACTACACGGCGTTCCCACGCCCGACTTTTCTGGAGCAAGGAATTCGCGTGTGGGTGCGCCGGCCGACGTGGGCGCTGCGCGAACGACAGCGCCTACTCGAAGCGAGAGATGCGGCCGAGCCGGTGCCGCCCAAGTTGCGGAGCCCAGGGGCCGCCGCCGCCGCTGCTGCAGCGGGTGCGGCTGCGCGTGGCGCGGTCGCGGGCCGGGCGGGCGCGGCGACAGGAGCGCCGTAGCGGAAGGGCCGCCACGTAGGCGGTTGGACGAGCGGCGGGTCTTTCCCCTAGGATGTCGCGATGTCAGAGGGGGCATTCGGTTGAGACACACCGCGATTCGGATTGCGGCGCGCACGGCAGCGTTTGTTGTCGCATTCGTGTGTGCCGCCAACGCTCCCGCACAGGGTATCCGGACCGGCGATCACGACTTGCTCGTGCTCGGTGATCCATTCCGCGTCAGTAGCCGCCAATCGTACGCGACCTACCTCGGCGCCGACGTCGCCATGGGGAGAGACGGTGCGTTCGTCGTGGTCTGGGACAGTTACGGAGCCGAATCCGGCGCCTACCGAGTCACCGCGCAGCGCTTCGATCATTACGGCAACGCGTCGGGTGACCCCCTGCGTGTACATCCGGATCCGACCGCGCCCGGTCCTCAACTCGGCCCCAGTGTCGCTATCGACGAGACCGGGGAATTCGTGGTCGTGTGGACGGCTTGCGGCGGCAGTCACCCAGAATGCTACGGGCGCGCTGCGGACACGGATATCCTCGCCCGCCATTTCTCCGCCGACGGCCGCGCGATCGACCACCCGCGCCGGGTCAACGAGACGGGGCTGTGGGCTCAAGGTAACGAGGTCCAGCAGGCTGACGTCGCGTCGAACGGGCCGGGCAGTTTTGTCGTCGCGTGGCCGCATGAGACCTACGATGTCGACAACTACGGGGCCTACACTGACGTCTTCGCGCGTAAGATCGGCAGGGGTGGCAACGGTGACGGCGAGGACGGTCCGGAGTTCATGGTTAACGCGCTCGAATTGGGAGCCCAGCCGCGGTTTTGGACCTCGCCGGCGGTGGCTGCGCATGCCGACGGCAGTTTCGTCGTCGCCTGGGTGGAGTATGGCTACGGAGACTTGGGCGTCAGCATGCGCACCCGACGGATGGTTCCGCGCCCGGGTGAGCCTTCGAACTCGGGGGCGTTTTCCGCGGGGCGGGAGCAGCGAATCGACGAAGACTCGCAACGCGGAGTGCAATCTCCCACCTATCCGACCGCTCCGGGAATCGCCGCGTTAACCGACGGCCGAACAGCCGTGGTCTGGATCGAAGAGGATTCGCACCATGACGACCTCTACGGGCGCATTCTCGATGTCGACGGCGTTGCGCGGGGAGCCCCGTTTCGGATCAACTCCTACACGACCGGCGATCAAAGAGAGGCCGACGTCGCGGCCATGCCCGACGGTGGGTTCCTGGTCGCATGGTCGAGTGAACCGAGCCGGCTCGACAAGCGGATGCTCATGGCTCGCCGCTTCGACCATCGAGGCAGGCCGATAGCGCCTGAGTTCGACCTGTCCAGCGGCGACGAGCGGGGGGTGCTTCAGCCGGCGATCGCCTCCGATGCGGACGGTCGCGCTGTCGTGGTATGGCGCGACGGCTCGGGTTTCTCCGGGCGACGGCTCTGCTGGAACAACGGACCGGATGCCGACGGTGATGCGTTGGCCGACGTCTGCGACTCATGCCCGGACGTCCTCGGGGGCATCTACGACAACGACGGTGACGGGATCGGGTCGCTCTGCGATAACTGCGGATTCATCGCCAACCCGGATCAACGAGATTATGACAGCGATGGGCGCGGAGACGCCTGCGACATGGATATCGACGGCGATGGCACCGACGACCTCGGTCCGGCTGCCGTCGATAACTGCCCGCGGGTTCGCAACCGACTGCAACGCGACCGTGATGAAGATGGACTCGGCAATCGCTGCGACAACTGTCGGCGCATCGCCAATCCCGACCAGCTCGACACCGACGGCGACGGTCGCGGAGATGCCTGCGACACCGATGACGACGGCGACGGAGTTCTCGACGACGGCGATCCCTGCCGTGAGGCGAGCGATCTCTCGGGCACCGACTCCGACGGCGACGGCATCGAAGACGCGTGCGACGACGACGACGACGATGACGGGGTCGATGACGACTTCGACCTGTGTCCGCTGCTCGCCGCTTCGGATCAGCACGACTGCGACGGCGACGGCATCGGCGATCGTTGCGATGTCGACACGACCGACAGCGACGGTGACGGCATCGGCGACGCCTGCGACCTGTGTCCTCTGGTCGCAGGCGTCGGCCACACCGACGAAGGCGATGCCGACTCCCAGGGGCTCGGCGATGGGGTCGGCGACGAATGCGACAACTGCCCGGAACTCATCAATCCTGGTCAGGCCGATGGCGACCACGACGGCATCGGCGATGCCTGCGACGACGACGACGACGGTGACGGGATCGCCGATGCGATGGACGACTGTCCGCTGACTTCCGGCGCAGCACAATCCGATACGGACGGCGACGGTCGCTACGATCTCTGCGATCGCTGCCCGGGCGTTGCAGATCAGGAGCCGAGCCTGGAGACGGTGCGCGCTCGGGTTACGGCTATGCAGTCCGAGCTACTACGGGGGATCGTCGGGCTCACCGACTTCGTCGGCGGCGACGATGGCGGCTCCACCGGCTACAAGGATGCTCGGTTCGACTACTCCGCCAACCATCTCACCATCTCTGAGTACGGCTCGGATTTGGCGTACACGGGTGGCGCGATCGTCGATAATGACGCTGCCCGCGGTACCCGCGGCCTCCGTTACTACACGGCACGCCACCATCGCTTCTTCACGATGTCCGCGACCATGTCGGCCGCGAGCTCCGGTTTTCCCAGGGTCCGCGTCGTTCATTGGCCGTCGAGCCCTACACGCCGCGATCATCCGCGCGAGGCCCGGTCTTTCCCAATCCACGCCGCAGGGCGATCGCTCACCGCCCACACCTATCAAATGTGGGGTGGGTCGATCGGAGACACGGCTCTTCCCGGCGTCGCAAACGTCGTGCTGGTTCCAGGAGTCGGCGACGAACGAAATCGAGTCGTCGATCTAGGCCGCACGCGGCTCTATCAGTTGATTGACGGTCTCCAGGACGTGCATGAGCTGCATTATCTCTTCGTATCGATCGAGCCCGGCGGCCCGCTTCCCGACGAAACGCTAGCCTTGCTGGCGCAGCGTTTCGCCGAACTCGCGCTGAGCGCCGATCGCGACAGCGACGAGGATGGCTTGGGTGATGCTTGTGATGACGACGACGACGGTGACGGCATCGAAGACGGCTCGGATCTCTGCCCGCTCGTAGCGAATGCCGAGCCCGCTCTCGATTCTGATGGCGACGGGATGGGAGACGGCTGCGATGAGGACGACGACGGCGACGGCCGCGTCGATCTCGCCGACGGCTGTCCCAAGTTGCCGAGCACCGCGGAATCCGATTGCGACGGCGACGGCATCGATGATGTCTGTGATGCGGACAGCGAGGATAGCGACGACGACGGGATCGCCGACCCTTGCGATCGATGCCCGCAAGACGCCGACTCCGTGCCGCTGGACGCGGATCTGGATGGCGTCCCCGATGCTTGCGATTTGTGCCCCGCTTTCCATGATCCCGAGCAATCTGATCTCGACGGCGACGGCATCGGCGACGGCTGCGACGATGATAGCGACGGCGACGGTGTAGTGAACGAGGATGATGTCTGCCCACTCGTGGCCGAGCCGGGCGGAGGGCTCGACCTAGACTCCGACGGAGTCGGCGATGCGTGCGACAACTGCCCGG
>PJEL010005624.1_pt1 | contig 10097 bp, 11 predicted proteins | sample 1853271 | NCBI WGS metagenome assembly PJEL01 (sample SAMN08108733, study PRJNA415343) | Invertebrate metagenome, whole genome shotgun sequencing project. | host: Globobulimina | place: Sweden: Gullmar Fjord | collected 2015-08 | reverse complement strand
GGGTATCAGGAAGTTGGAAAACACATTAACCGGGAAACCCCTTAAGAAAGTTCCAAAAACAAAAAAAGAGGAAATTCCGTTCCGGGCAATAAGACTGGGGGGGGGGGTAACAGTTGGAGTGCTGTCGTCGTCCCCTGACAGATATTCATGTTTACTAAAATCAGGGTTGGTATAATAATAAATGAATGAAGTTGGAGTTTCCCATCCTCCAACTTTACATCTCTTGTGTGTAAACTCATGCCAACTCCCCTTCACTTAACACATCTTCATATACTCCATTAAGAATACCCACCCACTGCACCTTTTTGAAAGCCCCAACTATATGTAGACCCATCTTATTATCCCACAGTACATAATGAACCACAAATTCCAGAACCTATCCAACCTGAACAGCTAGCATTACACACTCCTTCACCTTCTCTCAAACACACCGAATGCAACGACTACTAGTCATTGTATGTTTCAATAGAGACATACTTTACTGCCCAGCCACCAAAACAGGTGATTTTTGAATTTCAATGCATCCGGCCCATAGTCACCACACAATTCCAAACAAAACCTACCTCCGGCCTCACAGGCAAGTTCGACTCAAAAGAAGACATCATACAAACGTTACTACCAAAACACAATGCTGCCGTGCCTTCAACTCTACCTGTAATAGGGTTAGGGTTAGGGTTGATGGGTTAAGGTTATGGGGTTGGGGGTAGGGTTAGAGTTAGGGTTATGGTTGAAATCAAGTCTACGGTTGGGTTTTAAGCCCATAGCCTGCAATTGAATCTCGGTACCACCTCGAAACGATTGCGAAACCCCATTTTTTGTATGAATCAGCTGCTTTAGCTTAGGGATAACCACCAGTCCCAAAGTTGGCCCCACTCTCATCACTGCCAGCCACATAGTCCAGTTTGGAGGCTTCATGTCAATGGCAACAAGCGTGCCCGTATGGCTCTATATCAGCTTAATGAGGTAGAACATAGCTACCTTGGCTGCCATAGCCACCCAGATTATACTCTTAGTATTAGGGTTAAGGTTAGGGTTAGGGTTAGGATTAGGATTAGCACTCGGGCAAGGATCAGAGTTAGAGTTTGCACCGAAGACGCAACTTGAAAATTGACAATTCAATATATGTAGGAGCAAGCGACTGTATATATTCTAGAGACAGTACTTGCTCATGTGAGTTTTTACAGCCATGGTGTCAGCTAATCCTAATTCTAACCCTTATCCCACAACCATAGCTTCATAACTCTAACTACATAACCCTATCCCCATAAGCCCAACTCCATAACCCTAGCCACGTAACATCTTAACCCCGTAGCCTTAACCTTAACCCTATAACCCTAACCCTAACCCAGCGGGGGCGGTCCATGATAATAATGTCGAGCTCAGCATCAGAAATTAGAAGAAAGTTGAGGGCTGAGCACCGTAGGACCTTCGCACACAGTGTTAGCGCTGGTGATGAGTCATCCAGGTTGACAAGGAAGAAAGTGGAAAAGGGAAAAAACAGCCCAGGAAATTTGGAGGAAAACGATGGCGTTGTTGAGGACTATTCTCCAGTAGTGGTTCATGAGGACGACTCCGAAGAAGAGGACATTGTGAGTGGTACGACAGCTGACCACCGGTTGGAAATTGTAAAAAAAAATGAGGACTTGAGCTGGCACATTAGCAAAGATGGGAGGAGACCAGACCATAATGAGGAAGATGACGTGGAAAATGAGACGGAAGTTGTGGAGAATGATGACGACCTTGAACTGGAGTCTGAAGTATTTGGGAATGAAAACTCAGTCTTAGCTAACTTTTTTGCACACGAAAAGGTAATGCAACAGCAGACCACTACATCCGGTGGTGGTGGTACCCTTGATGAGCCATCGCCTGAAAACAAGACAGAAGAAAAAGCAGATGCTTGGGTAGATGATGACGAGGTTGACCTGCATGTGGATGTTACAGTGAAAACCAATAAGCGACTTAGAAAACTGCGCCGAACTCAAGAGGAGAAGGTATTAACGGGAAGAGACTTACAGAATCGGCTGAGAGACAGATTTGTGAATAGCCACGTCCTTCAAGATTGGGCACGTTCAAGAAAAGAAGAAGGAAGATATCAGGACATTGATGGTGTGGATAAAGACAACACTGTAGAAAACCTCCTGAGCAACGCCGAACCCTTGGTACCACAAGGGAGATTTAAAAAGACGGCACTGTTACAGCCAAGACGTCTAGATATCGTCCGACTTAAAGATGCAAACCACAGAGATCCATGTCAATCTGTGGTCCATGCAGTTAGTTTTCATCCATCTGGGGAGCTTTTACTGACGGGTGGACTAGATAAGGCCCTTCGCATATTTCGCATAGATGGTGAAGATAATCCGAAGGCCCATGGTATCCATTTTTCTGACATGCCAATACATCGTGCTCAGTTTCTGGGGCCGGGTGGGGAGGAGGTTATATGCGCTGGTACAAAACCGTATTTCTACTCTTATAATGTGGAATCAGGGTGAGACTCGATATTGTATGTCTCATCAATAGGAAGACAAAGTTTTCAGTGTACAAACTGCTAACTCCCGCGTGAAAGATGCAATTATTAAATTGTATCGTGATGTATGTCTGTAGTTTATACACCTGTGTGTGTATATACACATGTGTATGTGATAGGTATTCAAAGGCTTCCTGCATAGTCATAGGCAGTTAGTTGTACCGTATGTGCCACTCTGAGGCTGCTGCGTTATCCATCTTATTTTACATGTGTGCTGGGTATCTGCCTAGGCTACTATCTATAATCACGACAAGTCATGCACGATCTCTAACCTTAATCCTACAACTGCGGTACTTTCCTTAGGCATGTGGAGAAGATATCAAGGATCTTCTCAGCAGGGCATGGAAGTAGCAGACCGGATCAAAAGAGAGGGGCAGAAAGAGGGCCCATGTATAAACTATTTTCCTGCTCTCCTTGTGGTACATGGTTGGCTTTTGCCTGTCACTCTGGACACGTCATTCTGGCTTACAGGAGGACAAAGCAGGTGTGCTGCTGAAGTGTTTAAATCTAGACTATTATCACATTTATTCATTCGACACATGTAAAAAAACAAATTCCTCTCCTCAACATCTTAGTGGGCTACAGAATTTAAATCCAACTGTCCACCCACTGCAGTAGCATTCTCATCTGATAGTCAGCGACTCTTTGTCAGTGGCGGGGATGCCAGGGTGTTTATATTTGATATTAGATCGCGACGGTGCCTCTTAAATTTTGTCAATGATGTAAGAAATTAGTAGCTTTATAGCGGGATGGGTGGTGGTTGATGCATTACATAAGCTATTTTGTTACCATGGAGACAGGGGATGATGATGTCTTTCTTCTTTGCACGTCAGTCCTAATTACCATGTGGAAAGACGAGAAAGTTATAGACTACGATGGCCTGACCCTAAATGACTATATACTCATATTAGAAAATACCAAGCATATGAGAGTTCCTACTGTAGTGTTTGAGGTCCAGTTCTAACTCTGATGCTGTATGAAACTCTTTTTTTCATTAGGGTGGGACTCCCACCACTACGATGGCACTGAATCCTGCATTGCTGTCATCGGATATGCTTGCCATTGGAAGTGACAGTGGTGTTGTGAACCTCTATGATGACCCTGCAACAACTGGCTCAAGTTTAACCAGGCAGCCCACATTGCGCAAGGCTATAATGAATCTTGTGAGTTCTCTTCTTCTGTCTCTCCTAGGTGGTTGTCATGTCCATAATAGTACATTGATACAGCTGAACCTGTACCAGGGCGGACTGATTGTTTAACGTTGTACTTAAAACCCTAACTCTAACCCTAACTCCTGAATCATATAGGTAACACCGGTATCTGGGTGTGTCTTTGCGTCAGATGGCCAAACATTGGCATTAGCAAGCTGTAAACAAAAGGATGCACTGAAGATGGTAACAACTGAGTAGCCCCCCCACAGTGGAAGCATCTTATGAAGTAGTGGCATAAGTAGCATATTTTACTCTTCTGACCTTGACATCTCCCTCAAAGGTGCATGTGGCAACAGGCACTGTATTTGCCAATTGGCCAACCCAGAGAACTCCCACTTCTTATCCCTATAGCTTGGATATGAGTGCTAGAGGGGGGTATCTTGCAGTGGGAAATGACCGGGGTCGAGTACTCCTGTATCAGCTTTCACACTCAGCCTAACCTTCCACCTCCCCCCTTGCTTGCCTTGTCTAAATCGTCCTCGCTGCAGCTGCCTTCTGCAACGTTGGAACACATGATATATGTATATATATATATGGGTTTGTTCATTTAATTTTTGAAGAGGTATATTGTCTCACTGCATTTTTCTAGTAGCTGCTGCTACCTTACCTTGGTAGACTGGGCTGCATTAACATCCCAGGAGAAATCCATGGATATGAAGATATATGTGTATGTACACCTACTGATGTGTACATCTATGTCTGATTTTCCGTGCCCTTGGTTAATGTAGGCTGAAAATAACCCCATAGTTATAGACGTGCGTGTGATTTAGTGTACTGGTGGGATCTTTCAACTTCAGAATGCGGTCAAAAATATCAGTAGCAAGGGGTTACTGATTTTTTGGAAACCCGAGCAGCTCCTAGCCAGTCGTTGTCTAGAGACTGAGTATAGGCCAGCAGCAGAAGTATAATTCAGAATACTACAGAGAAGAAGCAGCAGCTTCTGTTTGTTTCGGGCTGTTGGCACGGAAGTGATAAAGTAAAAGTGAGCATGGTGCATGTATATCACCCAGGCTTGTGGTTCTTCGCAGCACCACCCTGGCATGACAACAGCAGCAACCAAAGTTCTCTTATTACATGCTCAGTAGTCCCCAACTACTTGGTAGAGCATCTGAAGGGCACATGATGTTGAGCATTCGTGGGTATGCAGGAAACACTACATTTTTTTGTTTCTGTTGTTCACAGCTAGTAACACTACCACTTCTTATTCTCCGCACTAAATATACTTATTGTTCACCCAGTATTGGTATTGGTACTCACAGGGGGACACCTTGGAGTGGCTACTTCAAATCCTCCAAACTGTGGCCCCATGTGTAGGAATCCATGCATCAGTCACAGCAATGAGGTGTAACGCAAGCATTCCGGGTACCCTGCACTATCAGTGAACTCCCTAGAAAGGGATACTAGCTAACACAACAATAAGTATGAATGTCTTACCTCAACCATCATGTCTTCTGTGTGTGTGAGCACCATAAGTCCAAACTAGTTATCCCGAAATATAAGAATACCTTGGGAATTGAGCCTTCTTGTTTCAAAGAATAAACAACATAGACAATCCAACCGTTCACACAAGGTTACAAGTTAACAGACCCGCTGGCCATTTGACAGATAGCTACTTGTCAGTTGCCACTTTTACAATACGTTCAATGATATAGTAAAGTATACAGGAACTTCAATAATTCAATTGAAAAACCCTGCAAGCTTGGAAGATGATTTCGTATTCGTAATCACCGACTGATGCTGTAGCATATGTCAGTCATAATGCGATGCAGTGGTTACCATTTGGAAGAGCCCGTATTATGAGTCAGGGCCACAGACTGGCTGGCTGAAGGTCTAACAACATGAAAACTGCAAAACACGAAGGAATGGCGGCAGAAACAATATCGATAACGGTAACAATCCACGAAAAACAAACAATGAGGGTTGGTATCAGTGATTAGCATTCGCTCATATTCCTGACCTCATCGAAGGGGATTCACTGGAAAAAATTAACTCTACAGCCAAGCTAAGACTTCCGCATAAAGCTGGGCTACTTGCTCTCAGTACTCTATTTTTGGGTTTTGGGTTGGCCACTACCAGGGTTAGTACACCTTATTGGGTGTACCTTAAAATTTGTCTCAACCTGGGGCACATCACCAATACGACTGGTATACCTGTGTCAAAATTAGTGTTCCGGAATGGTAGCAGCCGCCAGGGTTAGGGTTAGGATTATGGCTAGGTGTTAGGGTTAGTGGTGCCAGGATGTGGCTATCGTCTGGGGCTGCTATCCTATTGCCATGGGCTATTGGAGGATTCGGAAGGACTCTAGGGTTTGCCACTGTAAAAAGGTTATGAGGGAGTATTAGTAATGTATCTTGTACAGGGGTGTTGTATAATGGCATGTATGTGAGCTGAATATGTGTGGTTTATGCCTTGTTCTGGACCTGTTATCGCCCTAAATTCCGGTTTTCTGGTCCAACGACGACCACTGCACATATGCGGCGAGATCTTAGTATATATAGTCACAAAATGTCAAGGGGTATTGTCTGATTCAATTGAGTAGTAACTCATCAGCAGTAGTATCACTAAGACTCAAGAGTAAAAGGAATAAACAACTCTCTGTTCTTTGTGACGAAGAATGAATTACTGGGATTGTGAACCAGAGTAGTTGGGAATCAAAGGTTGCAAACCTAGATGTTGAGATGGTACCCCATGCTTCGTGCACTTGTCACTAAGATGCAGTGGTTGTCGTTTGACTGGAAACTGGAAATTCGTGAGTTAACAGGTCTCCACAACGAGAAAGCTGTACTGGTTTGATGGGACTGGCGAAGAAGGGGGGTCAGTGTTGATATAAAAAGAGACAGAAAGAGACTGGGACTGGGGAAGACAGTCATCGTTTCGGGGGCTGTTGTTGTAATGTGACAGTAGCCGCCCGACACGTAACCCTATTGATATGACAACCATTAAGTTCTCAATAGCATGCAGGAGATCCGTTATGAGTGTAAAGAATGGATAGAATATCTACGTAACATTATAATTACCACCGTTTGTATTAAGTTATGTGTCTATTGGAATTGGAGATGGTGTGTAAGAGAGTGTGAGAGTGAATTCACATTTTTCTCAGAACGTTGATTTATGGTATTTAGGGTTAGGGTTAGGGATAGCAATAATATGGTGACGGTACCTTTGTCGTATCTTGTTGGTGGTTGGTTCGTGATGCCTGGTTTGGATCTTCAGTTATTGTTACTGCAGATTAGTGCACTACTGTTATTGTGCAATTAAGGGTTTGACCAGTGCCAAGACTGTGGAAATGTGGAAGTAGATGGTGGCAGCAGCACACATTGGTGGTCCTGTGCCTTATTGTTATTGAGATGCGTCTATAGGTTTTCCCTGAATGCATTCCACTTCACTCTACTCTCCAGGTTTGAGAGTATCCCTGTATGTGGTTGGTTGCTGCCACATTTATTCAACTGGCAACAGCCACAGATTCAGCAACGAGTTCGGACGGCAAAGACTTGGAGGACCCGAGGATGTTACTCTATACTAGAGAACATCAGGGGTGGGTCGGCTGAGATAACCAGCCCTTTTGCTCAAACTCAAACTCAAACTCAAAAAGAAGGAGGTACGAGGATGAAGCAGCAGCAATGCTTCAGAACAGAAGAAGAAGAGTGGGAAGATATGTTGGCTGATGAGTCATGGATGCTGGACCTGGAAGACTTGGATGTGGTTGACGTGGAAGCACTTTTGTCCGAGTTGGATTTGAACAGTACTGCTAATGAATTATTGCTATCTTCTAAGTCTCTTCGTTCTGATAACACCCTTCCAGCTGTGGACATGGAGGAATGGCTTCAAGAGGAAGCTTCAACTCGTGTTCCATTAGAACCTAAAAGAAAGAAATTGCATGAACTCCTTAATGAGGATAGCTCATGGGGACAAGAGGAGGAGGAGGAGGAGAATGATGCATCTTTGAGTGATGATGAGGGGGGTATTTTAAAGCCAACAAAGTCATTAGTGGAGGACTGTCAGAGGGTTGCAGCTTCACGTACGACACGTAACCAGTTAATCAAGCTTTGCATCCTATACTTTGGATGCTCTATCCTACCCCTCAGAATATTAACCCCAAAGGCAGATTACCACTTTCATGCAAAGTGCGCTTCAGGTTTTCAATGTTTGGGTTGTGCATTGTGTGACCTAATAATTTCACGGAGAATCAACAATGCCGCAACTGGTGCTATTACTACCAGATTTCATTACCTAAATGAAAAAGGTGGCGATGGCGATAGAGGTTCCTTATCAAAGTCAGTAATACAAGTACCTGAAGTTTCATTTCTAGGTGCATTAAAAAGGAAGGCCCCAAGAAATCAGGTAAATCCTTACAGCACGACGTTTCAATCTGATATTACTGTTCCTTAGCTTTTTTACGATAAGTTTCATGATAATTCTCCTGTTCAACAGGTTAAAACGGTGGAAGAACATGACTTGGCTTGCCTGGCTAGGATACGGATATGGTCATTACTGTATTTCATGATAGGATTCTGTTCATTGTTGTTGTTTGGGGTTGTAGAACCGTTATTTATTGGTGCTGCCATGGCAGTCAATCGTTACACATCAGATCCCCTATTCTGTAATCTTGTCCTTGGTCAAATTAAGTTCGAGAGACCATTCACACCCCCAAGTATGCTGAATGCATTACTTGGAGCTTGCCATGTACCACAGCACGTACCACCACCAAATAGTGGTGGTTTACACACAAATAAAAGAATTGCAGCGCAACCAATGGCAATTAAAAAGAAGGAATATTAATAGCATTATCTAACAATCTAAGAATTCGTTTACTATTCCAAAAGTTATTTTTACAACGTGTCTCATAAGAGTAAAGCTTCTATTGTTTTAACGCCATGTTTGTGTATTCACTCACTGACATGAATCTCCAGTCTTTACCTACTTGGTGAGAAAGGACATGTGTATGGTATACATACAAGGAGGACTTGTGCCCAACGCTTACGATTGTGGAGCACCTCTTAAGGGCCTGTATTATAAGGTAGAGGAGAGAGGATCATATATATAAATGGTAGTGTTAAAAGTAGTTCTTGTACCGTATGTGGTTAAGGTAAGAGTTAAAGTATAGTGTAATTACATTAATAGAGGTGTATATACAGTTAGAGTTTTCTACTGCTATTCAGGTTGTTCGGTTCGGTTTTGAGTGGGACAGAGAGAGAGAGAGAGAAAGTTACCTCTTCATACATAAATTGTTCAGCCTGCAATTCCAATGCGGAGGTACTTTCGTCCAGGACAGCAATTGATGGCCCAGTAAGAAATAGCCGAGCAAACCCCACACGCTGCTGCTCCCCCACACTCAGCTCATTACTCCAGTCCCTGACAGAAGACAGACCCCCACTGCGCTCTATAATATACGACAGTTCTACCGCTTTCAGCACTTCCAGCACTTCATTTTCTCTGGAAAAGTCCTCTACTTCTGGGTACAGGATGAGTTCAAGAAGGGATCCCAGTGGCATGTAAGGTTTCTGGGGCAGGAACATGATAGAGTTCGGAGACTGGAAGCTGTAAATAGTGCCAGACCCATCACGCCAGAGTCCCGCCAAGCATCTCAGCAATGAGCTTTTCCCACAACCGCTTTCCCCTTCCACAAGGAGACTCTCTCCTGAACTCAAACTAAAGTTGAGGTCTGAGCAGATCCTTGTCGATCCATCAGGTGTATGAACGGTAAGAGATTTAACAATCAGTGCAGATTGAGCAAAGGCGGGTTTGTATGATATTTGCCCTTTTCTGGTATTTTCCTCTCCAAGAAAAAATGTTGTTGATGGTGCTGTTTTGTTATTGGTTGCCAGGGTAACATCAGAACTACTGTAGTGGGGTGGCATCAAGAAATGTTGTGTCAAGTGTACTAAACAGTAGACTAACGACTGGAGTAGTGATTTAAAAGCCAGATATCAATGTCAAGCAAACCGCATTGTGAGACAGAAACAAAGGTTCTTCAACAACGCAAACAATACCTCCTCTCCTCTAGTATTCTCATATCACATTTTGTGTTGGCCCCAGCCTGAGAGTCAGGCTTTTCAAAACTGCTATCATCATAAGGTTGTGTTATACCATTTAATGATTCAGTGGATACATTAACTCGTCGCCTCAGTCCATCCAATCTGCAGGGTATGTATATATTCTGTCAAGAGTTTATACTATGAAGGGACATATCATCATGGACCTACACCACAAGAGCACGAGATACCGAGATAGATGGATAGGTAGAGAGAGAGAGAGAGAGTACACTCATTCAAAATTCAAACAGTACCTGGGTTTTTCCTCCCGAATCATCTCCTCATAAGGAGAAGGAGAAATTGAGTCTGCCAAGTTCTCTAAATGAGAGA
>PJEL010005623.1_pt1 | contig 10097 bp, 10 predicted proteins | sample 1853271 | NCBI WGS metagenome assembly PJEL01 (sample SAMN08108733, study PRJNA415343) | Invertebrate metagenome, whole genome shotgun sequencing project. | host: Globobulimina | place: Sweden: Gullmar Fjord | collected 2015-08 | reverse complement strand
TATCATGCCTGCACAGCGTAACTTGGTGAAAGCGATTGAAGAGAAGCGCGAACCGGATCCTGCACTGCCAGCGAAAGGTCTACTGCGTTCTCGTCACAACAACTATATGACACTGCCAGTGCTGTTCATCATGATCAGTAACCACTTCCCAAGCACTTATGGCTCGGAATACAACTGGTTGATCCTTGCTGGCCTAGCGATCTTCAGTATCTTGGTGCGTCATTACTTCAACACCCGTCATGGTAGCCAGAAGTTTGCATGGACAGTACCTGTAGCGGCATTGGGTATGATCACGCTTGCGTTTGTTACCTCGCCTTACGCAAAAAAGCAGATGACTCCGGTTGTACAAGCGCCCGTGGTTCAAGAAGTGCAAGTCAGCTCGACTGAATCGGCGACAGAAGAGGCTGTTTCGAACGGCACAGCTTCAACGACGGCTAGTTCTCAAGCTGTACCAGCAGACCACGCAATGCAAACGGCTAGCGCAGGCGTCAGCTTTGAAACCATCAACAAAGTCATTCAAGAGCGCTGTTCTGTGTGTCACTCATCAACCCCGAGCCATGCTGCTTTTGCTGCTGCGCCAGCCGGTGTGATGTTTGATACTCCAGAAGAGATTAAAGCCAACGTACCAAGAATTGTTGCTCAAACCGTAACAACCAAGGTGATGCCGCTTGGCAACATGACTCAAATGACCGATGCAGAACGCGCACTCATCGGCACTTGGGTTGAGCAAGGCGCGACGCTTCAATAACAGTACTTTGTAATAACAGTAATCAGCATCCTTTACCTAAGAGCATGAGTCTTAGGTGAGGCTTGGGGAGAGTTTGGTTTCGGGCACGCGCCAAACTCATCCCACCCTGTTTCCCCGGTTCCTATAACCGGGGCTTTTTGTTTTTGGGCAATCGGGAAAGTGAATTATCTATATGGATGAAACTCATCTCATATTTTAGTATTATCTAATAAAAATATTAAAGGGAATGTATGAGAGCGATTAGGATAATATATTTTGTGATTGCGATACTTGTTGCTCTATCAGCAGCATTTGCGATTTGGATTTACTACATAAAAGAAGGTAAAGACCTACTTAACTTTACTATATCAATTGTTGGCTTTTGTATAGCTGTCTTGGCTCTTTTTATAGCTGTTCGTACCTATACATCAATTGATAGTGTAAACAATATTACTAAAATGGACGGTAATATTCTTGATAATGAAAACTATGTAATATCGGTACCTGAACTAGTGAATCGATTCCAGCATAGTAATGAAAAAGAGCTCGGTGAAGAGTTATTCAAATCAATAGAAATTAAGTTAAAAAAGGAATCTGACACAGCTGTTCTTTTCGCCGATACTCTTCAATATATGATTGACCTGATCGTATTGTTTCCAGCGGTGTTTAACGCCAGCGATATTGATAAGCTGGAGTATCGAAAACGTATGGACTCTATCCTTGTTGAAGTAGAGAGAAGGCGTGGTATCTTGCATTCCATTAGTAAAGGTAATGCTATTCAGATTACCGAGACGATAAAGTTGTTCAAAGCTGTCGTTTCTTATCAGAGTTTTGTAGCGGATAGGAATTTCAACATTCATGCTGATTTACTGCACGTTAGAGGCCCAATTCTTCGTAATCCAGTTACTAAAACGATATATCATAATTACTTAGGACTCTATTTTAATAAAAAAGCAATGTATGTTCTTTCTAGTTCTTTGGGTTTGAAGGACGTAGATATTCTGTCTATTGGCGGCGTTGATTTGTTACTAGACAAAGTGAGCTCTATATCTCCTTCTCATAAAGAAGATGCAATCTTGTACTTTAGATCAGCATGTGAGCAGTTTGAGCGAGCGCATCTAGCGTGTGGCGATGATATTATGTGGCCGGGGTTTATTGATTATAATAAGGCTCGGACGTTATTTTTATTATCATTGTTGACCCAAGAAGAAAACCAATGGCTAAAAATAATGGAAACCGCTATTGAATCTCGAAGTAAGCTAAATAAGATGATTGAAGATGTGTTAACTGTTCATCAAGACGCTAAATCTTATGTTAACGATACGCATTTACGCAATTTCTTTTTATATCAGGAAGAGCTTGCTCGTATGGTTAAGCTAAACATATTGTTAGGAACTAAGAGCCCTAACTCTCAAGAAAATCTATCGATAAATTATAAAGGAACACTACTTTCTAATACTTCAGTTGAGGACATTCAGCAACTACTTAAGCCTATTCTTTCTTTTTCAGTTGTCGAGAAATATCAACGTGAATTAGTTGATTGTCTCGTTGTTCGTTGTTCTAATCAGTTTTGTTAGTGAGCGAATAAATTTTTTGTTTAACTGACTTAAGGCGCTAATTAAAACAATTGGCGCTTTCCCTAGCTGCATTTTTATTGCCTCATTAAGTAGAATGAAATAGGGCTGGTTATCGCACCGATAGTTCCATATAAGGTTCTTGATCTGAATCTCTATCCATGGCACTTTCTGTTCTAAATTGACTTTAATTAGGGCAGAAAATGGAAGAGGTGATAGTCGCGTATTTTAGGGCATTAAGCGCATTCTTCAGATATATGTTTCAGTCGTTAGTGATTGAGTTCATTGGTTACGGATCTGGCTGGATAGTCTGTAAAGCATTCACTCTAGGGCGCTTTCCCTCATTGATTCCAACTGAAAAAGAGCGAATCAGAATCTCTTATATCGGAGCTATTAGCATCGTGTTGTTTCTGTTAGTAATTGGTGTGTTCAATAGTTTGTGATTAGGAGTGAGGATACATGAAATTTTACCCCGCTGAACAATATCAAGCGGCTTGCAATGAGCTGTTTGTCCGATACGGACGTGACATCAAAAAGCTAATCCCTAACGCGAGAGTTGAGCACGTAGGCGCATCTTCTATTCCTTTTGCCTTGTCTAAGGGTGATTTGGATATCTTCGTAGGTGTTGAACTTGGCGAACTTGAGGATGTTATAGAGAGACTCACAACACTTGGCTTTAAAGAGAAACTCGATACCTTAAGAACACCCGAACTTTGTATGTTGGCGTCTACATCAGGGGATGATGTGGCGTTGCAAGTGGTCGCCAATGGTTCTGAGTTCGAATGCTTTCTAAGGTTTCGTGACAAGCTACGTGCGAATCCGGCATTAGTTCAGCAATATAACACCTTCAAAATGTCTTGCGAAGGTTGGCCACAAGATGAGTACCGTGAAAAGAAGTCTGACTTTATCGAGCATGTGCTGGCTGTGAAATAGCAACAGTGCCCCTAATATCTCATTTTTTAATTAACAAAAATCTTATTAATACAGAGTGTTAAGCAAAAACAACGAGCCTGTGAAGATTTATCCTCTTAAATTTCCTTCAAACTATCTTACCAAGGTTTAATTGCTAAAATTTACGCAACTAAGCTCACATATATTGCATGGAATATTAGTGGAGTTATAGGTTTGTGTTATGTTTTGCGTGATTTTATAAAGCGTGACTTATCCGTTGAAAGCAAAGTGTTTTCTTTCGGAATAATTTCAAGATTTGTCTATCAGTACGTCAACTTGGCGCTATCAAAATCGATTCCTCTACGCCAATAATCAATACCACCTTAGGAAAGGACATGTCTGAAGCAATAGAAAACACCCCTGCAATTGTACTCGCGTCTCGATGGTCTCGTTTATGGGCATCTATCATTGATGTTTTCGTGTGTGCGATTTTCATTGTTCCTGTTTTTCTATATGGCGGTTTGTACGATAAATTGCTTTCCAGTGAAACCATTGAGCTAACAGAACAAGTTGCTCTGACTGTTTATGGTTGGGTGGTTTACTTTTTGTGCCAAGGGTACTTACTTCACAAGAAGGGGCAGACAATTGGTAAAAATCTAATGGATATTGCGATTGTCGATATGGAAGGTAAACAAATAGGTTTGCTAAACATAGTGGGCAAACGAATCATTCCTATGGTGGCTATAGCTTACATACCTTTTATTGGTCCATTTATACCGACGTTAGATTATCTGTTTGTTTTTCGCAAAGACAAACGCTGCTTACATGACTTAATCGCTGGCACTCAAGTTGTCATTGTTTCAAAGAAAAGTTCAGGTAGCGACAACTCTGAAATTAGTGAAAATACAACGGAAGTTATCCCTGCATCTCGATGGCCTCGTCTTTTAGCGTTTTTTATTGATGGTGTTATTACGGCTGCCATCATTGCGCCAATCTTTATGTATACAGATTATTTTCAAAAAACAATCGATACAGGGGTGATAGACCTTAGAGAAGTCGCTGCTGTCTATGCCTATTTAGGGCTGATGTTTTTATTGGTACATGGGTATTTACTGAATAAGAAGGGACAGACGATTGGCAAACATCTAATGGAAATTGCGATTGTCGATATGGAAGGTAAATCTATAGGGTTATATAAAATAGTGGGTAAACGAATGATACCTATGATTACCTTTACTATTATACCTATCACTGGCCATTTAATATCCATGTTGGATTCTCTTTTTATTTTCCGAAAAAACAGACGTTGCTTGCATGACTTAATCGCAGGCACTCAAGTTGTTAGTGTGTCAGCCAACAATTTGGGGAAAAATAAGCACGAATCATTAGAAAGCCTGTCACCGACAGTTGAAAATGTACCTGAAGTAAGACTTGCGTCTAGATGGTTACGCTTTTGGGCCATTTTTATTGATGTCCTAATTGCTGTAGCTACTGTGACGCCAATTTATCTCTATACCGATTATTTCCAAAAAATATTTGAAACAGGGACGGCTGATACAGCAGAACTAATAGCTGTCACTGCTTACGGTTGGTTCGTGTTCCTTTTGTTGAATGGTTATTTGCTGCATAAGAAAGGGCAGACTATTGGCAAAAATGTAATGGAAATCGCGATTGTCGATATGAAGGGCGAACAAATGGGGTTGTTCAATATACTGGGTAAACGAGTCCTACCGATGACAGTCGTTATATATATCCCTTTGATTGGTCAATTTATTGCGTTGCTAAACTATCTATTTGCTTTACGTAAAAACAGACGTTGCTTGCATGACTTAATCGCGGGAAGCCAGGTTGTTAGTGTTGCTGTTCCTAGAAACCTCGATTTTAGTACCATCAAATAATTCCGAAGTAAGTTTAGTCTCGGTAACTATATGCTCAAATAAACAGCGCCAACGCCAATCTTGGTGCTGTTTTTACCTTCCCCTTACACTCTTTTCAAATATCGAACCTAGTATCAAATTTCTCTTTGTTATACAGGCAAGTTTCTCATTATGAAGAACTTCTTCGATAGCGAACTCATGCTCTCTAGCTCTTTGAATTTCGTTTTGCTATCACTAGGGCTAACGCTCATCTTACATATTCCAATTTTGTGTGGGTTCAACTTGAGCCGACGAAAGTGGAAATTGATGGATTATTTATGGCCGTTGTTGGCGGGTATCGGCATGCTTGGTGCTGTGTCTGAAATTCGCGCATCGGTGGCCGGTGATTGGGTTGAGACAGAACAAACCAGAGCGGTCGCTATTTTAGAGTCGATTCAGCAGTTTTCTTTGGATAAATTAAGAAGTGATCTCTGCACCGGTCAGCCGTCTTTAGACATTAATGGTCAGTACCACGAAGCGTGTTTGTGGTATTTGAATACAGCGATCACATTCAAAGATGTCGATTTCACTCTATTGCCCAATGCTGCCGATTTTACGGTTCCTGAACCTAGCGTATCGCTGGTGGAAAGCGACGCCGTGTGGGTGAGTGGTATGCTGAGTCAGTATGAGAAGCAGAAAAACCAGTACATAAAAACCAGAGAAGCGCAGGTGAAGCAGCCACTAGAAAGCATCTTTTGGTATGTGAGTCCTTACTTAGTGTGTTTTGCTATTGCTTTACGTTTGACGAAAGTGACCGCAGAGCTCAAATTAGATAAGTGCGCATAGTTTGAGTTCCTAGTACTTATACCCAGATAGAAAAGGTGAAGTAATGAATGTGAGTGAGTTTTCTCGGTTGGTGGGGTTGTCGGCTCACACGCTTCGCTATTATGAAAAAATAGGCTTGCTGAAAAATATTCAACGAAACAGTAGCGGCCATCGAGTGTATACATCGAAGGACGTTACTTGGATTGAGTTTGTGAAGCGCCTGAAAGATACCGCAATGCCACTGGATGAAATTCTAGAGTACGCAAAGCTGAGGGAGTTAGGGCCAGAGTCGACTTCTCAGCGGCAAGTGTTACTCGAACAACATCAACAGAATTTGCGAGCTCATATCGAAGAGCAACAAAAACATCTGGCAGCGTTAGAGCAAAAAATTAGTTTGTATCGAGATGGAAAAGTCCGTTGACTTAGAGTCGACTCTAACTTGTAAGGTGTTCCTGTGAACTATAAATACAGGAACAGACTCATGAATCAATCACGTTTTGAAACTGGCTTAGAAAGGCTTAATCATATCGACGGAGAAGCAGGGCAACAGGTTATCGAAAGCCTGCAAGATATCTGTCCTGATCTTGCCAAATATACTATCGAGTATCCCTTTGGTGACATCTATTCGCGCACCGGTTTGGATTTGAAATCGCGAGAGATTGCGACCGTGGCAGCTCTCACTGCACTTGGCAATTGTGCGCCTCAGCTTAAGGTACATTTGAATGCAGCACTCAATGTTGGATGTAGCGAGGAAGAGATCAAAGAAGTGATATTGCAGATGTCGGTCTATGCGGGATTCCCTTCGGCACTCAATGGCATGTTTGCTTTCAAGGAAGTGCTTGCTGAAAGAAACACAGCCTAAGATAAACAGAAAATATAGCCTGAAAAGGGAGCGCCAACTCTGCTAAGTTGCGCTCCCTTTTTATTGATTTGTTAAGTTTTAAAGGTCGTAAACCTGAAGGTTCGTGGTTCTTTAAGGCGACAAAGACAGCGCGAACGACAGCAAAATCGGTAAGGTAACCACGCTCAAGAAGTTACCAAACAACACCATAGACGCGACCTTCGGAGGTTCTACATTGAACCTTTCAGCGAACAGGTAGTTCATCACGGCGGGTGGCAGCATGGTGAACAACACCATCATTTGTAGGTGCAACGTCGGCAACGGGATAAAGAAGTAGATGATGGTAAAGGCGATGGATCCTGTAAACAGCGATTGAGCGGTACAAAATAAGCCAACTTTGAGTCCGCTTAGCTTTAAGTTCACCATTTGCGAGCCCAGCGACAACAACATGATAGGCACGGCGGCTTGGCCGAGTAGCGATGTGGCTTCATAGATTGGATTCCACACTGCAATGCCAGACAGGTTGAGCGTCATCGCTAATGCAGCGGCTAAGAAGATCGGCATCTTAAGAATCTGTTTTATCGGGTTACCATCACTTAGTAATGCCAAACCTACACTAATATGGACACATGCCGACACCACAAATAGCAGTACTGCAGGGGCTAATGCGCTTTCGCCAAAGGTATAAGTGAACAGGGGAATTGCAAGGTTGCCACTGTTACGAAACATGTGTGGGGGAGCCCAAGCTTTGAAGTTGAGCTTAAAGATCTTACAGATCGGAATCATCAACAATGCTGGCACTAGTACCGCAACTAAAGAAGCGGTGATGAGTGGCAGTTGTTCTGTGTCGAGAGGCATGGTGGTCAGCGATGCAAATACTAGCGCAGGAATACACACATCCATGTTGATGCGATTGATTGGTTTAAAATCGGGCTTAAGCCAACGACCGACTGCAAAGCCAGCACTGGCTAAAGCAAAAACGGGAAACAGAATGCTGACGACCTGTTCAAACATAGAATTCCTTTCTAAGAGAGTGTTGGTTCTGTTTTAAACGGAAAAAGCTGACTGTCTGAAAAAATGTGCAAACTCTCACCGAGTAAACCTAACCTATCAATATAAGCCGGCCACGTCATGGGTATGAAGCACACGATGAGCAATAATTTATATTTCTTTGAATTAATGACAAAAAAAGACCAGCAGTGTTAACGGCTGGTCTTTAAAAGCTAGATAAATCTGGACGGATTATTTAATAAACGACGGTTGCCGCTATCTAGCGATTGTTACTCGACTTTAAGATTAGCTAACGAGCTTCTTATAATCTTTAAAGTTAACGTCGTAGGCTTTTTCGCCGTAGATATAAGTCTCGCTAACGGTTCTGTCGTCACCCAAGCTCATTAATACAAACAGTTTCTCTTCAAGCTTAGTGGTTTGTTCCATTCTAAAACGCATCAGCTGAGTGGCGTGTAGATCCAATACCACGAAATCCGCTTCTTTTCCGACTTCCAAGTTCCCAATCTTGTCTTCTAAATGCAGTGAACGTGCCCCGCCTAGTGTTGCTAAGAACAGCGACTTAGCCGGGTGCAGCTTCTTATGTTGTAGCTGCATGATTTTGTACGCTTCACTCATGGTTTGCAGGATTGAGAAGCTAGTACCAGCGCCTACGTCGGTACCTATACCGACACGAATGCCGTGATCTTCCATCTCAGGTAATCGAAACAAGCCCGAGCCTAAGAATAGGTTTGAGGTTGGGCAAAATGCGATGGCAGATTCAGTATCGGCAAGGCGTTTGCATTCACAATCAGAAAGGTGAATACCATGAGCAAATACCGAACGCTTGTGAAGCAATCCGTAATGGTCATACACATCTAGGTAACTGTCGCGCTCTGGGAACAACGATTTCACCCACTCGATCTCTTTCTCGTTTTCAGAAAGGTGAGTATGCATGTACACATCGGGATATTCTTCTAGCAGTTTACCGACAGTAGCAAGTTGCTCTGGTGTACTGGTTGGGGCAAAGCGAGGTGTCACGGCGTAAAGCAAACGTCTGCGGTTGTGCCATTTCTCAATCAGTTCCTTGGATTCAGCATAGCCTGATTCTGGTGTATCTGTGAGGTAATCGGGCGCATTGCGATCCATCAGTACCTTGCCCGCTATCATGCGTAGGTTACGCTTTTCGGCTTCTTCAAAGAATACATTCACCGACTCTTTGTGTACGGTGCCGAATACCAATGCTGTAGTCGTACCGTTGCTGGCCAGTTCGTCAAGAAATAGTTTGGCTACTTTTTGTGCGTAGACGGGGTTCTTGAAGCGCTTTTCTTCTGGAAAGGTGTAGTTTTCTAACCAATCAAGAAGCTGCTCACCATAAGATGCAATCATCCCTGTTTGAGGGTAGTGGATGTGCGTATCAATAAAGCCAGAGGTGATCAGCTTATCTTTGTATTCTTTTACTTCGAGTGTTTTTGGTTGGCGAGCCAATACTTCATTGGCATGCCCTAAATCGACGACATGGCCGTTCTCTATGACTAAAACACCGTCTTCAAAATAGTCGTAAGACTCATCGATACCGACATCTTTTGGATCGGCTACGCTATGTAAAATACTGGCGCGATAAGCTTTGCGTTGCGTTGTCATGTTTACTTCCTTTTAATGACTTCAGTTAGATCTTGTCCATTGAAGCTTTGCGACTTGTGTTAGGCGATCTTTTCTTCCAATGGTGGCTCACCTATATCGCTTGATTGACTGTGTTGAACGGTCAAATTTTGATTTCGATAGTGTTTGGTCGGGCGCTTTTGTTCAAGCGCTTGGCCTTGATAGTGTGCGATCAATTCACCTGCAACCGATACCGCAATTTCCGCAGGGTGTTTGCCATTCACTGTGCTAATGCCAATCGGGCAAAGCATAGTTTCTATCTGTTCCTGGCTGTAGCCACGTTGCTCTAAGCGGAAGTCGAATTTCTTACGCTTCGTAAGCGAACCAATCATGCCAAAGTAACGGCTATCTTCACGGTCAATAATCGCTTTGGTCAGGTCGAAATCGAGCTGGTGGTTGTGCGTCATCACAAGGTAATAGCTGTTCGGTGGCATGTGTTTCACTTCGCCAACCGGATCATCTGAGACAAGCTTCTTCACACCATGTGGCAGCGTTTCAGGAAATACTTCTTCACGTTCATCAATCCAGGTCACACGGAAAGGCAGAGTCGCGACAATGTGCAGTAGCGCTTTGGCAACGTGGCCTGCGCCAAACAACACAAGGTGATTCTGCTGAGTGCCAACCGGTTCAAAGCTTAGTGTTGCCATTCCGCCACAACACTGGCCTAATCGAGCGCCTAGGTTGAAGCGTTCCACTTTGAGCGATTTTTCGCTGGCAATCAGCATCTCGCGAGC
>PJEL010005622.1_pt1 | contig 10098 bp, 6 predicted proteins | sample 1853271 | NCBI WGS metagenome assembly PJEL01 (sample SAMN08108733, study PRJNA415343) | Invertebrate metagenome, whole genome shotgun sequencing project. | host: Globobulimina | place: Sweden: Gullmar Fjord | collected 2015-08 | reverse complement strand
CTCCCCCTCTGCTTTTAAACCCAACCCCAAATTTTCCGGGTGTGATTTAAATCCAAACCCCCCCCCCCCCCCCTAAGATGTATTTATGCATTTGAAGCACACATCAGTGAATCGTTTCGTTCTGCTGCCTTGGGTGGGTATTATATACTCATTCCCAAGTATTATTGTTAACTTCACTGCAAATGTTTGTTCCACGTTAACCACACATCAGCTGCCCAGGCTCGACTAGATGCTAGCGTTCCTTCAAATTACACGTACATGCGTTCTCTCTTTGAGCACATGCGGTTATGTGACGTGAGGGGCTGCCATAGGACTGCATGCGAAGTGGCACGACTACTTCTGAGCCTAGACCCATGGAATGATCCAATGGTATGCTGCTTTCAATGCTACAACGTCTATTGACGTTTTTTCAGTCGCCCCAGTAAGGCTGATTATGTTTTTCTTGTTGGTAAATGGCTCTCATCAGGGGGCATTGCTGTATGTGGATAGCTTTGCTCTGAAAGCGGGGGCATTCGAGATTGCGGTGAGCTATTATGAGGGTTAGGGTTAGGGTAAGGGGGGTAAGGGGGGGCAGGGGAGCTAAATGGAACTACTCTCCTTTGCTCTGGCGCCAACCCTTTACGTCTGTCTGTACCCATTTGTTCAACGTTATGCAGTTTGAGTTGATGGTTTTGAGTATATAAATCTAGAGTCTAGCTATGGACTGGCGTGTTTCGTTCGTTGTGTAATATGTAAGGAAGTAACCACCATGTAAAATAGTACAATAGTATTTATAACTTCCTCAATTTAAAGGTTCAGCTGTCGGAATCTGGGCTGAGCGAACTGAACCTTCCAAGCATTGCCTTTAGCTGTTGCCTAAGTCATGCACGGTTGGGAAATCAAGCAGAAGCACTGTCATCCATGAAATTAGCTCTTTCAAGGTAATAATGCTGCTTCTTTTTCTGTATTATCATGCTGGTTTGGCTGCCCTGGACATAAGATCATCATCTTGATTCCTTCTTCTCCTCCTCCTCCTTCTCGTTTGTTGGACTAGGTTTCCGTTTGTGTTAAAACCACTTCTTCATGCAGTCGGTATATCTTCTCCTCAAAAAGTGACTTCCCCTTATGATTGGAGGTCTATTTTCTCTTCCCTGCCTTTCTCGCAATACAAGGCCCCTCCTCTGGCGGCTCATCTCGCTAAGGTGTATGCAATTTGTGCTGGAGACGTTTGGTCGAGTGATGTTGCAAAAGATCTCCTTTATGATGGTGCATGTTTGGTTACTCAGGTGGTGTAAATTCGTCCGGAAATATTTGACCCTTGACCCTGATGACATTTGTTTTTCATAGCTGATTTGGCTTGGTTTTTATAATGTATCCAATAGATGGGTTGTCACGCTGCATCAATCGCGGATAGCGTGCTTGCTCAGTCTTATGAAGACGACGACAATTCTCCCCTGAAGAGATACTTGCGCTATCAAATTAAGGATTTCAGGTGCTGTGTTGCTTTGAGTGAGACATACAGCAATTATAGCGCCGACTTTAGACTATAATTTCTTTTCCCGTTGTGGCGGAGTGTGAATGATTGCTGATTTATATGTGCATTTTCAAAATCTCAGGACCCCCTACCCCGAATACCCGGAACAAGTAAGTTGCTGCCGTAGCAACCCTAAAGCTTTGCCTGAAAGATATATTGCTCCATGACGTCCTCGTCTCGTCGTAACTTATATATGTATTTTGTGGAAATTTCCTTTTTTTTAATACCTCATAACCAAGTAAAACTATTTTTTAACAGGTGGTTGATGCCGGTATTATAGATGAAGCAGAACATGGCCCAATTCGTATGGTTGGGGGCATAGACCCCGTTGATGTTGCTCAAGAGCTTCTTCTCCCACAACGGTTTGATCTCAACATTCGTTTTGTCTGAAACCATCACCATTTTTGCATAGAGATGTACCCACCCTTAATCTTCTCCTTCCCATCCCCCCTGTCTTCTTACGTGAAGGGGCCACCCTGTTGCAGTTGCAAGACTTTTTCGTGGTGACGGTGCAGGATGGGAAAATCAAAATAGACCAAGAGGAGTGGCACAAGAAGGGACTGTATTGGACTTGAACCTCCCCCTTGCTGAACTATTCTGGCGTTCTTTTCTCCCATGGTCAAGACTGCCGTCACCCTGAGTTGACCTTGTTTAGTAGTAGGAAGTAAGAGTTGTTGACCCCTACCTTGTCCGCTGACGGCCTATGCCGAGTACTAATAATTGTTAAGTTGTTATTTATTTCATTCCCTTTATACTGCTGCATTTGACCCGTAACCCTTTTTGCTAGACACAGTACAGCGGCAGCATCAGTTGTAAGGCGGAAATGAACTACTCTCTTTTTCTGCATGGCGGCCAGCGAGTGCCACCAATCTGCTACGTAATCTCTTTCGTTTGAGACGAACGTTTTAATATCATCTCTACCACTCACCCCTGTTGATCAATTGATGCAGAGCACATGAACTACGGCGGCCCACCATTGAACACAATGACTTCTTCTTATCCCCTATTTCAACCCAGCAGCATCATCAGTTTATCCTATTGGTGACATTGAAGCTGCTTATGTTGCTGCTGCCTGTGTTGCGATCGTTCTTGATTATTGATACTGTCAGGGAAGGGGGTGAGAAGACGACCTGCGAAGTTGGATAGTAACATCCTGTTTTTCGTAATACTTCTTTTTTGTGGTTGAGTGAGTGGTTGTGATGTGTGAGGGAGAAGAGTCGGTGAAATGCCCCCCGTTTTTGGTAGTAGTGATGGTGAAGGCGGTGATGCGCTCATGACCCTTTCTTCTTCTTTATAGTCTGTAGTATCATGTCACACCGGCCGGCAATTGAAGGAAGTTATTGTTAGAGATGTTTTCATGATGCCGCTGCAGCAACCGGCCGATGTAAGAGTTGTTGTGCCTCGATGGATATTGAAGTGGTGCAGCAATAAAAAGGGGGTGGTTATATTTATGGCTACTTGAGTGTATTGTTACCATTCTACCATCTGTGGGGGGATATGAAAGCAACAGGAGCTACCAATATCACCTCCGTTTACACACCACTGTACTGATCACATGCCCAATGATACAGGTGAGTGAGTACTCGCCGTCCCATGCTCTTGGGAGCACATAACCAGGCCAGGTGCTCTCGATGCTGAGAAATCTAGACTGTACATATTTTTTGACTTTGAAATCCATTGTACTGCATCACCACGGATAGTGTGGATTCATGCTGAACAAAGCTGCTGTCAACCCCACTTGCTTGCTACACTAGCTGCTGCTGCTGCTTTGCGAGGTGATGCAATACTAACAAAGCGACCCACCACATGCTACGTTATTGATAAGTTAGCTTTATCACGGCGCATTCATATATATTGCGAACCGAGCGCCGTGACGTGCCATGCCTACTAACTTTACACCTATTGTGTGTATGTTATTTTAGTTGTTGTGTCGACTGCATCCGAAATAAGGAGACTGATGATCCACCCATCTTCACCAATACTACTAGCTCTTATCTCAATACGCCTGGGCGGCACGTTACGTCAACTCTACCAATAAGCCTCGGTCACTGTCTGTCGCCTCCAGCTTCAATTAAGTGCAATCCAAGTCACAAAAACAGAGCTCGGGGTTAATGGTACAAGAAATTTCCCTCTAACCCCCCCCCCCCTCCATTACAAAAATAACCGGCGAAACGATTCACTCACACGCACCACTTAGAGCCCGCGCTCGCTGATATTCTGTTATATTAGTGTGGACGGTGAAGGTAAGTGTGTGATTCGTACGACGTAGGGTTAGGTTTAGGATTTAGAGTGAGGGCTTGAATTTTAGGGTTAGGGCTATCGAATTAAGATTTCGGTTAGGATTAGGATTATGATGATTAGGGTTAGGGTTAACATTTCGGTTTTGAAGTAAGATTTGTGTCACGGTTTGTGGTACTATGGCTTCTTTCTGCATTTATCATTGTTCTTGGCGCTCATATTTGTGGCGGTGCCGGTTATTCACCGGGTTTCCTCGCCTAGCTTTGGCATACGGGGTAGAAGTAGTGGGCGGGGTCAATATGTAAGTGATACATGTTCACGCAGATGAGATGATGCGTGTGGCTCCGTATGTTCGTATTCGTGCCCGTATGTGCAGGTGATGAGATGTGGCTTGCTTTATCTGGAGTAGGGATGAGTGAGCACCTCTTCTAATTAGAATTTACTTGAGCATAGGCCTTACCGCTACTGCTGTTGTAAGCTGCTGTTGGAATTGGAACCATCGTGCAGATGATTTGTTTTCATATTTTTCTGCGTTCGCCCACAGACCACACAATATTAGTGAAAGGAAAAGGGGTTGCAATGATAGTGAATCTTAAAGACCCTAGGTTACATATCATCGTACTTTGGACAATGAGAGGCATTCGAGCCAGCGTATTGGGGTTCGCTACTTCTGCAGGTATGCCTTGAATGCATATATTACTGTGTTGATTGTTCCGTAGTAGTACGGGGATGGCCACACATCTCTAACTTCCAAGTCCGAATATTTGTATTCGATATTTGCTGCTGTGATGTTGCGTATCAGGTCGATTTTCCCATCTTCCGGGCCTGAATGCGAGCAAGCTACATGTTGAGAATGTAAGAAGGAAGGTTTTGCAATTGAATTCGGGCGATATGTGGTGGTGTAAGAGCGGGAGAGAGAGCTAATAATACTAACTAACTCTCTTCTTTGGTTTAATTTAACCACTTGCCAATGATCAGGATCAGAATGATGGAGAGGATATTCGACGAGTACCTACGATGCAGGAATTAGTTGGGAAGTGAGTTGTATGTAATGAAAAAATATATATGTTGGTAATTGAGCCAGGGGGGGTGCATATCATACCAAATAGTAGTTAGTTTTTAATTTTATTGCTAATCCATCCACAGGTGGGGAACTGTGTTCACCGACAACATGTTAGAAATCCATTGGGACGATGAAAATGGATTTAGTGATCCCAAAATTGTTAAATACGGTGATATAACATTATCTCCTGCTGCAAAATGTCTTCACTACGGCCTGCAAGTTTTTGAGGGATTAAAGGTGAGGTGGTGTTACACACTAGTTCTACGCAGGTCTCGTCTCATTCTAATTAGTTAATCTAGCTTCGCTTCACGTCAGTAGTCACACACACGAGTTTGACTTTATATAAGAGCATTGTATTGCTTCCTGAGGCTTGTATATCTGACTGCTACTATGCTTGAACAGGCTTACCTAGATGAGGATAATCGCATCCGTCTTTTTCGGCCAGATATGAACATTAATCGTTTAAACCGTGGTCTTGAGAGGTTATGCTTACCAACGGTTGACCCTGCAGAAATGCTCAAACTCATTAAGGTGGAGCCATAGAGCTAAGAATTCTGCACCGCTGGCTGCTTGGGTTAGGATTAGGGGTTTGCTTTATGCCAATACAGTAGTGCTTGCCTTGAATGGAAAAGCCATGGTTATTTCCCTTTTATCTACGGGGCAAGCGACTTGTCTGGTGGTTGTAGTCACTATATTTTTACGTTGTATTGCTTTACATGTCCCCATCTCCCTTTTCAGCGGCTAGTTGTGCACGAGAAGCGCTGGATCATACCTGAACCAGGCTGTAGCCTATATCTTAGGCCCTTTGCGATTGGAACCGAGCCTTGTATCGGTGTAAAAGGTAGAATGAATAATTAAAGGTCAATCGTTTTCCGTTCATTTCTTCTTTCTTATATCAGTATATTTATGATGTGTGTTCTCTCTCTCTCTCTCTCAGCGAGTAGGAAAATGCGATTTTATTGTATCTGCTGCCCAGTGGGTCCATATTTTCCATTTGGTAATAGCATGTGTTTCACCACCTTTTCTTGTAGCAGCTAGCTTGCTCTAGGTCGTCGTTATTAACGCCCGTATTGCTTCTCTTCTTCCATTAGGATTGAAGCCTGCTAAGCTCATGGCTGACACTGAAAATGTACGTGCATGGCCAGGAGGAATTGGTTCTTGCAAGGTGGGTGGTGGTGTCCTTTGGTTGTATCTAAATTAGAATGAATATATTTATATTCTACTATCCTCCTTTGGGCACACGCATAAACAAATGGCCAGGACATGCATGTTGGTGTGTGTGACGACTTTGCAACCTAACAGATTGCTTTCTAATCCTACACACCCTACACACCTTATTATCAGCCCCCAACAACTTCTTATATTTTTTCTCTTTTCTACTGATTCTGATTGAACCCGACATGGGTACCTGCCATTTATAGGCTGGGGGTAACTATGCACCCACGATGTTACCTGCTGTACATGCTATTGAGAAGCACGGCTGTGACCAGGTAACGCGACAATCATCAATTCCTATGTTGTTGGTGCGCTTGAAACCAACTGCTGAAGCTGGTGGTGTTTCTATGTACAGTAGAGAGTATGTATATTGGACTGTGTATAAGAGATTAGTACGCATGTCCATACCATATGCTCTTGAGCATGCTAGGGGCTGTACTCGCTCGCTCGTGCTGCTTTGCTTTTATATTATACCCATCTACCACCACCTCGCACAAGCTAAGTCTAAGTGCTTGATCTCTATATTTTATTTTACCTTGTCATTTTAGGTTTTGTGGTTGTACGGGCCCAACCATGCAATCCAAGAATCTGGTGCAATGAATGTTTTTTGTATATTTCAGTTGCCTGATGGTGACATTGAGCTTGTTACCCCTTCTTTGGAGAATAATAGCATACTCCCGGTAAATATAAATATAAAGCATTCAATGATGAGGGTTCATTGAATGCTCACGGCTGCTGATAAAGTAGACCAACACCAACCACCTAATGTGTTGGTTGGTCTTAGGGCGTAACAAGAGATAGTATTATTGAAATTGTTTCCGGATGGGGGAAGCCATTCCACATGGCAGAAAGAGAGGTACGCCATTTTTTACGATAACAACAGCAGGCAACATGGCATACAATTTGTAAACCCCACAGCAATTACTTGCTGCAGCACATTGCCTTCTTTCATTCTGTAACCATTCATTTCACCAATTTCAATCCTCCATCTCGCCTAGCCCCAATATATATAATACAAATACCGAGCTAGCTAGCTCGAAGCCCGTTTTACTAGTAGGTTTATCTTACCACCATCATAACCGTAGTAATCATTGATTGATTGTTGAGCCTGCCTCTCTAGTGCTCCCTTTGACTCACGTGGTGGTGCACTCCACTTCATCCTCCTCTCGGATCAGGTTACGATGGGAGAGTTAGAGGCTGCTTCCCAGCAAGGAACTCTGTTGGAGATTTTCATATGTGGCACGGGTGCCATAGTGTGCCCGGTGAAGGTAGGGATTGATTTCTTCCTTGTTTTTTGCTCCCTAAATCCATCATCATTATTAACTTGCCCCACGTTCATGGTATAATAACGGCGGATTATACGAAGGGAATTGTATACAAGGGACGAGAAATTTTGGTTCCAACTGGGGAAGACGTGGGCCCCATCACCAAGCATGTATTGCAGGAGCTAACCGATATCCAGTATGGGAAATTGAGCCACTGGCAGTGGTCAACTGTCGTTAATGAAGAACTCGAACTCTGAGAATAGTGTATATAATACACACCTACCACACAGCACGTAGGAGAACAGCGGAGATAACAAGGCAAAATACCCCTACTTGTATATAAACTCACATTGCAACATGTACATCCATCGAGCCGAGCCGCCTCCTCAAAGAGTGATTATATTTCCATTCCATCCACACGGAAGCATTTTAGTGGTCAAAAGGGGCAACATTCATATTCGACCAACGTGCCCACCAAGAACGAAAACCAAAAATAATACGGCCTAAGCCACAACGAAGAGACCCCAGGACGAAGCCCAAAAATTTACGTAAAACAAAAAAAGGGTTTCCTGCAAAGGACAACCCGCACCTGCACGTAGTCGACAATGTATATATCACATCTCTAATAATTAATGGTGGTGGTACAGCAGCAGCAGAAGCATTGTAGGAAGGTAGATTGTTATTCCAATGTCGTCCCTATATGAAGTGAGTGCTCTTCTCGACCTGTGGCACTAGGACATTGTTACAATTTGCGGTGTTGTTTAGAATTTTAAATTTTGAATTTTGAATCTGGTTCATCAATAGGAATCCTTTGCTACAGTAGCTGCTTAAAGTATGAATGGTTTTCACCAGTTATTAGTGGGTTGGTACTCTGTGTAACACTACTCACTCACAAGCCTCTACAGGAATTCTCAATCCTTAACACACTGTAAATGGATAACGAAATTTTGTTGGATTACGCTCCCTCTATTGTCAACCATGCACGAGACCCACAGCCAGATATCCTGTCGCAACGGTTACTTTGTTGATTCAATTATCCATTTTTATTGGAAATTACAAAGCGCGCACGCGTGTGTGCGCGCGCGCGAGAGACCTCGTAAATCAGTGGTGGAACAGCAACTGTGATAAAATGCGTGATCATTTTGGGGGGCTTCTGCTATGCCATGGTGCAAAATTCAATACATAAATATATTAGGGATTCTATCAGGTTCTAATGGCCGTCGCAAACGCGCGCATATTCTAGATCTATGCAATACATGTACAGATATTACAATAATGTAATGACAACATATTCAGCACCCACCAATCACACCTGCAAATGGTCTGCATCAGGTGGCTGGTAGACGAGAGCGCTAACCCCAGTGATACTGCATGACCAAAACGACTACTGTTCCCAAGCAATACCTTTGTCCCTTGCAAAGGGGTCCCATTACACGCTACACTATTATTTTTCGATAGGATTTCTTACTCCGTACACCTTCTTGCGGCTCGAGAACAATTTTCACACCTAACCCGACAGGAGAGTTGATACTAGTCAGTGACGTAGTAGTACCAATCATGCTGATCATAAGACATTCTAAATTACACTTCTTGTTTGATGAAATGATATTCTTTCAGTTAAGCCAGTGTTGCATAACACACACCTGGTTGAAGCAAATCACGATGCACGTACAGTTATCATATGACATCTCCATGGCTTTCCTTGCAAGTTCCCTGCTTGCCCGCTGAGCATCCTGATGAGTTAAGAGCCGGCGCAGGACAAATGAAACAGCCTTGGAACAAATGCGTAAGAGTAGGATAAAGGGTAAGAATATACATATATGAAAACTGCTAATTGAGATTGGTTGCTTCATCATGTTCAACGGAAATACAATTGATAAGTTGGCCAGTCCGAGGCAAGGAGAAAGGGTACAACATTTATTGTGATATATTTTACTTTCTACAAGAAGACACGTGTCACAGAATATAAACGAATGGTTGTAAATCAATAATCCACATAAAAATTCCACACAGATACTCAAAAAGACACTTTAAAGATACTAATGAATGATAACACGCACACAAAAAGTGTACACCTTAATAGGTGTACCTACAACACATAAATAAGTTTGATACAATGTGCATCTCAACAGTATCTGGATCGATGATACAAGGTTCGTCTTCCAACCGCCAACCCCTACACGAGTGACAAGCAATGTAGTAGTCAAACAACTAGTGTTAGTTGTTGTGTAGGCCTACTCAGTCTAGTGACTGCCTGTGAGGGTTTGGGTTACTGTTCTAACGCCTTACCAATGAGATAGTTCCAGGAGATGTTTGTTTTGTTGAGAATGGTGTCCTGTACGTGTAGGGTCTGTACCAATTCCTAGTCCCTAACTCCTTCCGGTTGCCGAGTTATACGATGTTTATGCGACGAACTTTGCAGTGCATCATCTGACTGTCGGTCACCCCAACACCGATTCATCTCAGTGTCGGCCGCATCGCAACACTCTTATTTGGATCGATAACACGAGGCTCTTCTTCCAACCGCCAACCTCTACACAAATGACAAGTAATGTAGCAGTCAAACAAATAGCTTCTCTATGTTACAGTCCTTGCTTCGGACACACGAAGAGTGAAAAAATACTAGTGGCTCTACTAATACATTTTCTTCTTTGTCAGTTACACCACTTTGTGTAATTGATGACGCTATTTATCCGCATTGCGGGTAAACAAGTAAATAGCACTTATCAGCATGGCGGGTGAATAGCATTTATCTGCATCAAACTGAGCCTCGTCAGTTTCACAGGAATACAACACTAATTCGG
>PJEL010005621.1_pt1 | contig 10099 bp, 3 predicted proteins | sample 1853271 | NCBI WGS metagenome assembly PJEL01 (sample SAMN08108733, study PRJNA415343) | Invertebrate metagenome, whole genome shotgun sequencing project. | host: Globobulimina | place: Sweden: Gullmar Fjord | collected 2015-08 | reverse complement strand
AATGATATCAGTCTTGATGTTATTATTGTTTATAAAATAGATCCTGCAAAAGCCCCATACATCCTTCAGAATATTGCTGTTAACGATGCTGCTTTAGTTACTTGGACAGGTACAAATGCTGATTCATATAGTATTTATTTAGATGATATGACAACTGCAATTACTACAGGTGTTACTGATTTAACTTATCAGTTAACTGATTTAACTAGTGTTCATTAACGCCTTGTGGTTAAATTTGTCTTTATTTTTATAAACAAAATAAGCTGAACTTTAGCTCACTAAGGCGTTATCTTGATCTACCTTTATCCAGCCAACAAAATGGAAAATTTGTTGCTATTGCTCAACAAAATTTCCCAGCTTTCTCCTCTCGGTGTATTCAATCAAGAAGTCATTGTCGTTCAAAATGCGGGTATGCAGCATTGGCTTAACCTTGCCATAGCCAATGAACGCGGTATTAGCATGAATATGCGTTACGCGTTACCCGCTCAGTTTTTGTGGAAGTTAATAAGGTCGCTTGCTAGCGATGAAAAGGTACCTGATCAGTCTCCTTACTCGCGTGAAGTGCTTTGTTGGCGTATTCATGACATTTTAGCGAGAGATTCTGTTATTGAAGATGATGATTTTAAACAAGCGACACTTTATTGGCGTGGTGAAAAAGCCGAAGAAGAACAAACAACAGTAGATAAACATGCGCAATTAAAACGTTATCAATTGGCGACACAATTAGCCGATTTATATGAGCAATATTTGATTTTTAGACCTCAATGGTTAGATAGTTGGCAGCAGGGTAATTTTGAACTTGAAGGTTTAGAAAATACCCAAACTAGTGAACACAAATGGCAAGGTAAATTATGGCGATTGTTAATCGAGCAGTTAGCTTATAATCCGGTCGAACTATTAAGTGATGCTATCGCCAATATAAAAGACAAAAAATCTCTTATTCCCCCACGCATTAGTTTTTTTGGTCTCAATACCATGGCCCCAATGTGGTTGGATTTTATTAATGCCTTGAGTGAACATGTTGAAGTGCATTTTTTCCATCTAAATCCCTGCTTTTCTTATTGGGGGGATATTGTCACCGAGAAAAACGCCTTAAAAACTTTGTCTAAATGGGCTGTAGATATTGATGATGCACAGACTTTTGTTGGCAATCCCTTATTAGCAAATTTAGGGCAACAAGGCCGTGAATTTATTTCGATGTTACAAGACTACAGCACTATTGATATTGAATTGTTTGAACAAGCCAAACGCGATCAACCTTTGCTTGATGACAATGTTAAACCGACAATTTTGCACCAAGTTCAAAATGATATTCTTTCCCTTTCTGACGCGAGAATTGATGCAAGAGCGGGTGCTGATGATGAATCAATCGTTATTACCAGTTGTCATACGGCATTACGGGAAGTTCAAGCGCTTCATGATTATCTTTTACACCAATTCAACCAAGATAAAAGCTTAACACCCAAAGACATCTTGGTTATGTGTCCTCAAATTGAGCAATATGCCCCGTATGTGAACGCAGTATTTACCCGAGGCTGGCAAGATATTGCCGGCGAAGTGCCACCATTACCTTGCTCTATCGCTGATAGAAGTGCAAAGGACAGTGATCCTTTAGTGGCGGCTTTCACCGAATTACTGACATTACCAGACAGTCGCTTTGGCGTGTCTCAGTTGTTAGCTTTTCTACGGCTACCTGCTATGGCGAGTAAGTTTGCCATCAACGCTGAAGGCCTTGAAAAAATATCTGCTTGGCTTGAACAAGCAAGTATTCATTGGGGATTAGATCTTTCCCATAAACAAGCAGTATTGGGGCAACAAGCTAGCGCAGCGTTTACTTGGCAACAAGGTTTGTCACGGTTACTACGAGGCTTTGCCTTTGCCGACAGTGAACATGTGTATCAAGACCAATTATTGCTCAGTAATGTAGAGGGCAATGATGCTGTGCTACTGGGTCAGTTGATGTTGTTTATTGAGCAACTACAGTACTTTAGTGAAAATCTACAAAAATCACGAACTGCTAGTCAATGGCAAAGCTTTTTGCTTGAGCAATTGACAAGTTTATTTAGCAGAGTGGATGCGGAGAATGTCAGTAATGAGTCAAGCCTATTAGTTATTGAACAAGCTATTGCCGGCCTTGTAGAGCATTGTCACCATGCCAACTATGAGGATGATATTTCATTACTCATCGTTGTCGATTATCTAACACAACACTTCAGTCAGGGTGATGCTAGTAAACAATTTATGGTAGGGCAAGTCACTTTTTGTTCGATGTTACCTATGCGCAGTATTCCTTTTAAAGTTATCGCCGTGTTAGGCCTTAACGACGGTGAATTTCCAAGGCAACGTCAGCCACTTGGTTTTGATTTGATGTCACTTTGTCCGGAAAAACTAGGGGACAGATCACGACGTGGTGATGACAGGTACTTATTTCTTGAAGCCATTATTTCTGCTAGAAGTGCGTTGTACCTCAGTTACCAAGGTCGAAACATCAAAAATAATAGTGAAAAGCAACCTTCCTTAGTGGTTAAAGAGCTAATGGAGTACTTGGCCCAAGGATATGGCTGGCGGTTTGATGTTGAGGAAAACCAACGTGATGATAAGCTAATCGGTAATCATATTTATCAATTAGCTATGCAAGCATTCAGCGCTGATAACTATCGGGGGAAATGGCCAAGTTTTGATGCTAACTGGTTAGCTCTTGGTCAAAATTCAGGTGATGCTGCACAAGGGGAGCGTGAAGAATTAGCCATTTCAGCAAAAACGAGTGATGAGGAGATTGCATTATCATGCACGCAAGTTACTCGTTTTTATCAGCATCCGGCAAGAATGTTTGCCCAGCAACAACTTAACTTATATTTTGAACAAGATAAGAGCTTACTTGATGATGTGGAGCCTTTTACCGTTGATCGTTTACAGAGTTACTTGCTGCGTCAAGACTTACTGAATGAAGGGCTGAATGAAGAGGTATCCGCGCAGGCACCAGACACTGCAATCAATCATGCACGTTTGTCAGGTAATTTTCCTGATTTACCTACTACTGAGTCAGTCTTTAAAGATTATCAACAAGATGTAGCACAATTTTGTGAAGAGATTACTCAGTTAAATTGTGATAACCCAGCGCTGAATGATAACAGTATTAGCCTCCGTGTTGATGGGCGTAAGGTATCCCTTGCGGTTCAATTCCCCGTCAAAGATGATTTGCTTGTCTATTATCGAAGCTCAAGTGCCAAAGCAAAAGATAAGTTTACCTTGTACTTACAACAACTTGCTTTGCAGGTCTGGCAGCAGCAACATCTTGAAAGTGAGCCCAGTTCTGCTAGTGACATTGACGCTAAGCTCTCGAAGGTTATTGGTTCAATAGGTTTATATTTTAATACCAAGGCACAAAAAGTGGAGCAGTACCGCTTAGAAGCTATCCCCGATGCCAAACAAAAGTTGATGAATATTCTTTCGCTCTTTTTTAAAGGTCAACAACAAGCGTTGTTACTGAATGGTGATATCGCGGAGCAAGTGTTCATCAAAAAACGTGGTCAAGTGATTGAAATGGACCAAGCGCGGTTTGAACGCTTATGGCAAGGTGATATGAATACCCGAGGCTTAAGTGAAGATGATTATCTCGCTTATTTTTGGCCGCAATGTCCTGAGTATCAATTACACCAAAGTGATCTTGAATCCATTTATCAGGATGTTTACCAAATGGTAGTTAAGCAGGCGGCAAGTAAAAAGAAAAAAGCGTCTAGTGCAGCGAGCAGTGTTGCCAAGGAGAAACAATAATGACTCAAGCAAAGCATGGCAATGATCTTCAACTTAAAAACCTTGATGCTTCCTCGATTGCCTTAACTGGTAAGCATCTTATTGAAGCTAGTGCTGGTACAGGTAAAACCTATAATATTACCCGTATCTATTTACGTTTATTACTGGAGCGTGAATTAACTGTTGAGCAAATATTGCTGATGACGTTTACCAAAGATGCGACCCAAGAATTACGTGGGCGTATTGATGCCTTTATCCGTTTGGCATTGAGTGATTGGCAGCAGCTTTGCGATAGTGATCCTTACTTCATTGCTTTAGATGAACGAGTTGAGCCCGTTAAACGTGAATTCTTATTAAAGCGCGCGTTATTGTTTTTAGATGAAGCGGCAATATTTACAATTCATGGCTTTTGTCAGCGGATATTAAATCAACATGCTTTTACGAGTGGTTTGCCTTTTAATGCCAACATGGCAGCAAACTCATCTGAGATAACCCTGCAAGTTTGCCAAGATTGGTATCGAAATTTAGCTAAGTCTGATGATGACAGCTTTATGTTGTTAGCTAACTTTTGGTCAACACCTGAAAGCTTCTTATCAAGCTTTAGCAAAGCAATAGGGCACACCAGTGCTTTATCTGTTATTGACCCTGAAAGTATTATTGCTGAATTCTCCAGCCTGGTTAAAAAAGCGCAACATTGTTTAATGGAACAGTCTCCGTTGCTTGAAACTGCGCTGATATTGGTAAAAAAAGGCGCAGATCAAGATAAACGACGTGAAGAGTTAGCTTTATTGCTTTCATGGCTTGAAAGTATTGTTAGCGGTCAGTTATCTATTAGTGATTTGAGTCAAGCCAATTGCAAAATGCCTGATGCATTTTTCGATGGCAAGCGTTATGCGAGATCAGTACATAAAGCTGAATTACTTGAAGCGTTTGAACCTGTAAAACAAGTGAAAGAGCAGCTAAAGAAAATCGGGATTCAGGTCAATAAAGCAAAGGCGTACGGTATTGTTAAGTCGGCTATTTACACTATTCGAGAAAAAGTCATAGAACAAAAGCAAGCACTTAACTTATTAGACTTTGACGATTTGATTAATACCCTAGCCAACTGTCTTAGCAATGAAAAAGATGATCAATTAGCAAAACAGTTATTAGCGCAATACCCTGTCGCGCTAATTGATGAATTTCAAGATACCGATCCTAAGCAGTTTGGTATTTTACAAGCTATCTATTACGGCGAACATGCAACATCAGCTAAAGCCGGATTATTTTTAATTGGCGATCCTAAACAAGCGATTTACGGTTTTCGTGGTGGTGACATATTTGCCTATTTAAACGCACGTAATGGCTGTGATTATCACTGGTTGATGGATACCAACTGGCGGTCAACGCCTGACATGATTGCAGGCTACAATCAGCTTTTTGCTGGTAATAAAAAGCCACCTTTCGAGGCGACTGAAAAATCGGCAAGCTGTGCTACTCAAGATAATCAAGTTAACGAAAGTGTTTTTGGTTATGGAATTCCATACTTACCAGTTTTTGCGGGTAAAAAACAGCAAAGCTCGGCAGTGTCTGATTTAGATGACAGTAACAAAGCGCTGCAGTTTATCCATTTTAACGACAGTGAGCAGGATGATGGCAAAGTCACTCAATCTTCACGGCCTGTACTAGCAAAGTGGTGTGCAAGCGAGATTTCAAAATTATTGAGCGATACAAGCACAGTAACAAAACCAAAAGATATTGCCATCTTGGTTCGAGATGGCGCAGAAGCGCGTGATATTAAGCATGCATTAGAGCAAGCAGGGCTTGATAGTGTGTTTTTATCAGATCGCGCCAACTTGTTTCATTCACAGCAAGCTAAGCAATTATTGAGCTTATTAAAAGGTATTCTTTTAGCTGAAAACGAACGTTTATTTGTTGCGGCACTGTCTTGTGGTTTATTAGGTTTTACCAGTAGTAAACTACAGCAATTGCAAGAAGATGAAATAGCTTATCAAACATTAAAATTTGCTTTTGTTGATTACAGGCAGCAGTGGCAAAGGCAAGGTTTTATCACCATGGCTATTAATTTGATGCATCAACACCTAGATGTTCCTGAGCAAAATAAGGATCGTTGTTTAACCAATTTATTGCACTTGTTTGAAATATTACAAGCAGCAAGTGTTAGGTTAAGCCAAGGACAAGAGCTGTTACATTGGTTTGAACAGCAGTGTCACATAGAAACTAATGACGTAGAAGCTGAACTTAGGTTAGAGAGTGATGGCGATCTTATTCGTTTGATCACGCAACATGGTTCAAAAGGCTTAGAGTATCCCTATGTTTTTGTGCCTTTTGCGTGCAGACATAAGGATCCGCTGAAGTTTGGCGTAAAATCGGTCAGTTATCTTGAGTATCATGATGCACAAGGTAAGTTATGTTTAAGCCTTGATGGCTCAAAAGAAGCTAAAAAGGCTATGAGTGACGAAGCCTATGCAGAAAGCATTCGATTACTTTATGTTGCTATCACGCGCGCAGAGCGTCGCTGTTATGTATTTAGTTGTAGTTTTGATGCCTTTCATTTGTCACCGCTAGGAAAAACTCTGCAAATTGCTGAAGAAGATAGCCTGTTAACTTCACTGCAAAACCTTAAAATCAATGCGCCAGAAGCCATCGGTATTCGTGAAGTAAGCTTTGATAGCGTTGTAGATGAATCTTTTACTCAAAATGAGCAAGCTAGTTCCATATCAGATAATGTTTCACCTACTATGTCATTTGCAGAAACAGTGGTCAGTAAATTCACCAGTAACATTGAACGAGATTGGTGGTTGAGTTCATTTTCTGCCTTAAGCCGAAATATAAGACATGCTGGCGTATCAAACCCAGATAGAGATATCGAAATAGCGAGCATACAAGCAGAATACTTAAACGACACTGAACAAATTTGCTTTAAATTAGCAAAAGGTGCTCATACCGGTATTTTATTACACGATATTTTAGAGCATAGTGATTTTTCAGATCCCAATTGGCAAGAAAGTATTGCCGACCCCTTATTAAAGTATGGCGATTTAAATGTTAATCAAGCAACTGTCTTTACGGAAGACGATTTAATAAATTGGTTAGCACAAGCGATTAACATGCCATTTATTCAGAATATATACGGTGATAATGTTGGCCGACTTACCGACATTCCCTTGGAAAAGACTTTACGTGAAAGTGAGTTCTATTTTCCAATGCAGGGTGAGGGCACTCAAGCGTTGGCTAAATTGCTAACCGATCACCGAAATATTACGCAGGTGCATGAGAGCAAGCGCTCTTATAATCCAGTGATGTTACCTAACCATAAGAAACTCTCTGGTATGATGCATGGCTTTATCGATTTAATCTTTGAGTTTGAAGGTAAGTATTACCTGAGCGATTATAAATCGACTCATTTAGGTGATTCTTTTCAAGATTACCAGTTTGATGCCTTACGCGATAACGTAGAGAAAAACTATTATGACCTTCAATACCTCATCTATGCCTTAGCCTTACATCGCTATTTATCGCAAACACTCGTGAATTATGATGTTCAGCAACATTTTGGTGGCGTGTATTATCTGTATTTACGGGGAATGACAACAGAGCCAGAACATCAAGGCGCTGGTGTCTATTATCGTCACATTACCGAGGCAGAGCTTTACGCGCTTGATAAGGTTTTTTCAGGCCAAGCAGAATTATCTGTAGATAGTGAGCAGGAAGTACAACATGATTAATCCCATTTATCGTCACTTCAGTGAAGTAAAAGAAACCATTTACGGGGTAGAAGCGATTGATTACTTTTTTGCTAAAGAAATGATCAGCGCTTTAACACATGGTTCAGAAGAAGTATTAGCTCAAGACGAACAAGAGTTAGAAGCACAGAGCCAAGAAATACAGGAAAAATACCAAAATTTATTTCATTTGTTTATCGCTTTGCATGCCAGTTTACGTGCCGGGCATAGTTGCCTGCCATTAGTTGAAGTTGCTGATCAACATTGGGGCAAAGGTTTTGTAATGCATGCTGACAAAGTAGAAGAGCAGGCAGGTGAGCTAGCATCTGACTTATCACTAGAAAAGGAAGGCGAACCTATCACTAACTTGAGTCATGCAGGCTTTGTTTTTGCGCCTTTAGATCAAATAAAAACAATGCTCAATGAGCTTGATATTAGAGAATCAGACAATCAACTGCTAGTTTTAGACGAGCATAACTTATATCTTCGACGATACTTTAGCTTCGAAAGTGACTTAGGTTTAGCTATCAACTCACGTCTTTCACAGCAATGTTTGTATGATAATCATCATATAAGCCAATGTATAACGGCGCTATTTACGAGTGACTCAATTCAAGGAGCTGATACCAATGACACAGAAATTGATTGGCAAAAAGTGGCAGTAGCCAATGCTATCAATAAAAATTTCAGTGTTATCGCTGGCGGCCCTGGTACGGGTAAAACCTATACGGTGACCAAGTTATTGGCAGCGCTGGTGATGTTACATCAAGGAAGTAGCAAGGATAAAACAATACCTAGCCTGTTGAATAGCGATTTAAAAATTGCACTGGTTGCGCCTACAGGTAAAGCAGCCCAGCGTTTGTCAGAATCTATTGTAGATGCGGTTTCCGGCTTTAGTGACTTAATAGATGCAAATGTGCTGGCGGCAATACCGACACAAGCACAAACCATTCACCGCCTGTTAGGCGTTTTACACAACTCACCTAACTTTAAGCACCATGAAGAAAATCAATTAAATTATGACATTGTGCTTATTGATGAAGTGTCCATGGTAGATTTACCGTTAATGACTCGGGTGTTTCGGGCGTTAAAACCTAATGCAAAAGTTATTTTGTTAGGTGATGCGGATCAATTACCTTCTGTCGCTGCAGGAAGTGTCTTAGCAGATATTGCGCCACGACCACATGGAGGTTTCAGCAATGAAAACAATGACTATTTAAGTCAGGTTTGTCAGCTAAGTACTAAACTGCTTATTGATGTCTTTCCCAGTAGAAAATCTGATAACCATTATGATTATTTAACTTTTCTTGTTAAATCAAGACGCTTCGATGGTCAAGGTGGCATTGGTTTACTTGCTAATAGTGTCATTAAAGGCGATACAACAACCAGCTGGCAGTTACTTTGCCAAGCTCAAGATAAAGCTAATGCGCAGCTATCAATGGCAGAGGGAGAATTAACCCATTGGTTAGCGCCGTTAGTTAAGCAATATTACCAACCGATAGAGACTTGCACTGATGTTAAAGAAGCCTTTGCTTTGTTAGCTCAGTTTCGTGTGCTTTGCGCTACGAGGCAAGGTGAATATGGTGTTGAGCAAGTTAATGAGTTGATCAAAAGCTACCTAGGTAAAAATATTGCGCCATATCAGCAAAGGCAGCAACCGCTTTATCATGGACAACCCATCATGATAAATGAAAACGACTACCGCTTAGGTCTATATAACGGTGATATAGGTATTATCTGGAAGATTATCGATCAAGAAGGAAAAACACACCTGATGGCATGTTTTGAAGACAGTAGCAGCAAGAGGAATATCACTGATGACGAAGCTGATAGTCAAGTTGGTGAAAAAGCAGCTGCATCGTTACACGGCATACGACAAATATTACCATCACGTTTACCTAGCTTTGAAAGTGTTTATGCTATGACCATTCATAAAACTCAAGGCAGTGAGTTTTCCCATGTTGCACTGGTTATTTCATCGACACAAAGTGTTCAACAAGGCAAACAAGGACGAGGTAGCAAGTTATTATCCCGCGAACTACTTTATACCGGTATCACCCGAGCTAAAAAGCAGTTAACCATAGCTGCTAATCAAAGCATTTGGCAGCAAGGGGTGAGGGCACAAGTACAAAGATATTCAGGTTTACGTTTATGCTCAACTACAAAAAAATGATAATATCGCACCAACAACAAATTTTTCATTACTTATTAAAAATTACTTTTTAGTTATGATTTTAGAAAAACAAGGATTTTAGTAAACACATGCAATTAATCGATATAGACAAAGTACGTTATAGAAAACATTTAAACATTGTTATTGTGGGCTTTATTGCCTCGTTACTGGTGTTATCCCTGTTATTTGGCACTATTCTTATTAGCTTATTTTCTACTGTCGTAGACGGGACGGTAATACAAGCGGGCTCTGATGCAGTGGCTAATGCAGTGAACGCCGAGCCAGAGACTAACTTTAGATACAATTTACTGGGTGTTGTTTTGGCCTTATTAGCTAATGCGGCAATCCTGCACAGTGTAAAAAATAGCGTTTATTTTAAGGAAATCTATTACGTGTGGCAGGTAAAACAATTACAAAATCTTATTTATCGTAAGCTTAAAAAAGTTAA
>PJEL010005620.1_pt1 | contig 10099 bp, 8 predicted proteins | sample 1853271 | NCBI WGS metagenome assembly PJEL01 (sample SAMN08108733, study PRJNA415343) | Invertebrate metagenome, whole genome shotgun sequencing project. | host: Globobulimina | place: Sweden: Gullmar Fjord | collected 2015-08 | reverse complement strand
TCAATCACAGTAAGGTCAGCTTCACCACCCTCCTCCAGCTGTCCCACTGGTAGTCCCAGTGACTCAGCCGGGCCGCTGGTTAAAAGCGCAACCGCCTTGGGCATATCGATGAGACCATCTTCAACCAACTGCAATGTCAGCGGCAGGGCCGTTTCCAGGCCGACGATACCGTTCATGGCGATGCTGAATTCCACATTCTTCTCGTCAATATGATGTGGCGCATGATCGGTAGCGATGGCATCAACGGTGCCATCCGCAATTCCCTGGCGGACAGCTTCCTTATCCTCAGCACTACGTAGCGGCGGATTCATTTTGGCGTTGGTGTTGTAGCCACGTACCGCTTCATCAGTCAAGGTGAAGTGATGGGGGGTCACCTCGCAAGTGACTGGCACACCACGTTTTTTCGCCTGACGCACAATGTCAATCGAGCCCCTGGTAGAGACATGAGCTACATGCAGGCGAGCGCCGGTGAATTCAGAGAGCATCACCTCTCTGGCTGTGGCAGCATCTTCTGCAACCCAGGGCATGCCTTTAAGACCGAGCTCGGTGGAGACCACTCCTTCATTCATAACTCCGGATGCAACCAGATCGAGATCTTCTGCATGAGAGGTAATTGTCAGGCCAAAAGGTTTGGCGTATTCCATGGCACGACGCATCAGTTGCGGGTTACTGACCGGCTTGCCATCATCGGAAACAGCGTAGACGCCAAGTTCTTTCAGCTCGCCCATTTCCGTCAACGATTCACCATCAAGACCTTTGGTAATGCTGGCAATCGGGAAAACCCGACAGTGGCCTTGGTCAGCGGCTTTTTTCATAATGTAGCCGGTCACCGATGCATTGTCGTTGACCGGTTTGGTGTTCGGCATACAGGCCACCGAGGTAAAACCGCCGGTCACTGCCGACAACGTCCCTGAAACAATGTCCTCTTTGTACTCAAGACCCGGATCGCGCAGGTGAACGTGAATATCAACCAACCCGGGAGTGACCAGTTTGCCAGAGGCATCGATCACCTTGGCACCTTTATCGTCCAGGCCTTTGCCGATTGCGGCGATCTTGCCTTTCTCAATCAGAACGTCACAGATATTGTCAAGTTTTTGTGCCGGGCTGATCACCCGCCCGCCTTTAATCAGAATTTTCGCCATGATTTCACCTCATTCCTTTACCGGAGCTATTTAGTTCCCACCTGGAGCCTGTGGAGAAGAGTTAATCCCTGGTTTGCATCGATTCGACACCGCTCACAAGATAAAGCAACGCCATGCGTACAGCGACACCATTCTCGACCTGATCGAGGATGACATTCTGTACGCCATCAGCGACAACAGAAGAGATCTCTACGCCGCGATTCATCGGCCCTGGATGCATAACGATTGCATCGGGCTTGGCCAACAGTAAATTGGTCGGGTTAAGTCCATAAAAACGGGCATATTCACGCAGACTCGGAATCATGACATTGCTCTGTCGCTCCATCTGAATACGCAGCATCATGACCACATCGACATCCTTGATGGCCTCTCGCATATCGGTAAAGACTTCGACATTGCCGAGCCGTTCAATACCGGTCGGCAGCATGGTCCCCGGCCCGCAGAGGCGGACCCTGGCGCCCATCTTCGACAGAGCGTAGATATTGGAACGCACCACCCGGCTGTGGGTGATGTCACCAACGATTGCCACTTCAAGACCCTCGATAGACCCTTTGTGCTCACATATAGTCATCAGATCGAGCAGCGCCTGGCTGGGGTGTTCATGGGCACCGTCACCGGCGTTGACAACCGAACAGTTGACGCGTTCCGCCAGGTAATGCGGCGAGCCGGAATGGCCATGGCGAATGACAATGATATCTGGTGCCATAGCCTCAATGTTTCTGGCCGTATCCTCCAGGGTCTCCCCTTTGACCACCGACGATGTCGAACCGGAGATGTTCACCGTGTCAGCTGACAGCCGTTTGCCAGCGATTTCAAAAGAAAGCCGTGTGCGGGTGCTGGCCTCGAAAAAAGCGTTGATAATCGTTTTGCCGCGCAGCGTCGGCACTTTTTTTATGTCCCTTGAGTTAACTTCTTTAAAAGCGTCGCCCGTATCGAGGATTAACTGGATATCCTCTCTGGACAGTTGCTCAATGCCAAGAATGTGCTTGTGCTGAAAGCGGTATTCGGTTTCCATTGGTTAGCGGATGGCTGGAGGTTTGTAGTAATAATAAAAAATTTTTACATTTCCAATTTGATTTTTCGTTGCAGGTCTTACAACATGAACCGTATGTGCTAAAAGCAGCGACTAATGAATCATATCACCTATACGTCGCCAGCGTACAGAAAAATCTTCCTTGTTCCAGGACCAGTACAGCATAAAGGCCTTTCCTTTAACTGCTTTTAGATCAACAAAGCCCCAGAATCTACTATCGTGGCTGTTATCTCTATTGTCTCCCATGACGAAAAGTGAGCCCTGGGGTACCGTAATTGGGCCATAATTGTCACGTGGAGGATTCGGCCCAGGAAAAATTTTAGGATCCTTGTGTTCAGCATTTTTTACAGTAACTAACTTTCCATTCACAAAGACTTTTTTGTTTTTTATTTCTACCCTGTCGCCCCCGATAGCGATAACACGCTTGATAAAATCCTGGGAGGGATTTTCAGGATATTTGAAGACAACTATATCAAATTGTTCAGGGCTTCCCATAGAAATCCAGGTTGACCGGCTGAAAGGATTTTTAACACCGTAGCAAAATTTATTTACGAGGATATGATCTCCTATAAGTAAAGTCGGTATCATGGAACCTGAAGGAATTTTGAATGCCTGTACAACAAAAGTTCGAATAAAAAGTGCGAGAATCAGCGCAATAACAATAGCTTCGGCGTATTCTCGAATGATAGATTTGTTTTTATTTTCGGACAAAAGGCGGCCCCGTTTTCAAAGAGGTTTACAGAAATATGATTTTTTCTGATGATAAATGTTGATGCGGAACAAAAATTGCTATGACAGGAATTACTCAATCAAAACTCCAAAAAAATACTCTAAACTCTCTAAAAAGACAAGAAGGATTGTTTATCCGTTGTTTTTAGGATGTTTTGAAGAAAATTTTGATTAAAAATAAGAAAAAAGTCAATAACCATCTAAAATTAAAAATAAAAAATGAACAAAAGTTTATGCACCAATATATAGTAGCCACTGTTAGCATATGCTACAAAATATTGGATTGGTTCATTTAACTATTTATTGGCTAATGATCGTAAATTACGAAGAAAGAGCTCTAAATTAGTAAAGTAACAAGTTTTTTTGCACAGATTCAGTTGACATTAATTTCTTTAAATGCGCATAATATAAACGTCAAAGCCCTGCTTTTATAAAAGGAATTGTATTTTATCAGTATCACAGACAAAGCTCATCAGGAATTTTTAACTATGGCTCGTTTCAGTCTTCCACAAGTTTCATTCGACTTCTCAAAAATTCAGCTGCCTTTTTTGAAGCAGCAGGGGTTGACCGTCGGGCTCGACATAGGTTCACATTCAGTAAAAATATGTGAGCTTAAGGAAAGTGGTCAGCAAACAAAATTAATCAGCTTAGGCAGCGCCGGTTTACCGGCTGAAGCTGTGGAGGATGGAGAACTCAGAGACCCTGATGCTGTTGCTGAAGTCATTAAAAAACTCATTGATAATTTGCAGATTAAGGGGAAAAAGGTTGGGATCTCAATTTCCGGCTACTCGGTCATATTGAAAAAAATCAATCTTGCTGTTATGGCCGAGCAGGAACTTGAAGAGCATATTCAATCTGAGGCAGAGCAGTATATCCCTTTTGACCTCGCCGATGTATATATGGACTATCAGGATCTGAAAACAAATACTGAGGATGAAGATCGCACTGATATCATGTTGGTGGCAGCAAAAAAAGAAGTTGTTGACGTTTACCTGCAAATGCTTGAGTCCGTTGGCCTTAAGACGGTTCTTGTTGATGTTGATGCTTTCGCTCTTGAAAACTCTTATGAGGTTAATTTCGGTCAGGAAGGAAATGTAGTCTTGGTTGATATTGGTTCATCCAAGATGAATATTAATATTATTTCTCACGGATCTTCCCTTTTTGCCAGAGACATAGTTTTAGGGAGCAGTCAGCTAACCGAGCAAATTCAAAAGCGATTTGATTGTGATTTTGATCAGGCTGAGGCCCTAAAAATCGGAGCTATCTCCCCGGAAGAAAAGCAAGAGGAACTGCAGGAAATTTTTGTAAGTACCATTACTTCCTGGGTGATGGAGATTCAAAAAGCAATTGATTTTTATAATTCTAACTTTCCAGACGCGCCTTTAAATAAAATAGTGGTAAGCGGGGGTGGGGCCAAGGTGAGTGGGATTGACAAGTATTTCAGCGAAGAGATGGGTATGATGGTGGAAATTTTCAACCCTTTTACACAAACTGAAGTAAATACGGATAAAATTGATCCAGAGTATTTAAAAAATATTGCGCCGGAAATGGCAATTTCCATGGGGCTGGCCACCAGGCCTGTTCCTTTCTAACATAAAGCTAAGAGTTTGTTTTTTTAAGAAACCATAAACTCAGAGCGCGGAATTTGACCTAAATAATGATACGTATAAATCTTCTGCCTGTACGGCAAATGAAAAAGCGCTTGCGCACCAGGAATGAGGTTATTTCTTTAGTAGCCTTACTGGTTGTCGTGGTGGCTTTACTTGGTGTAGCCTCGTTTAGTTTGGGAAATCGGGTAGATTCGTTGAAGCAGGATGTGACTAGGCTGACCGCGGAAAAAGCAAAATATAATAAAATTATTAAGGAAATGAAACAGCTTGAAGCGGACAAAAATAAGCTCATTGCTAAAATTGATGTCATTAAGGAATTGAAATCAAAATCTCAGGTAACAGTACATTTATTGGATGAAATTGCTACTGCCACTCCGCCGGATAGTATCTGGCTGCTCAGTTTGAAGCATTCTAAACAAAGCGTTTCACTGTCTGCAGTAGCGCTGGATAATACCCGTATTGCTGACTATATGGATGCTTTGACAGCTTCGCCTTATTTTTCCGGTGCAAACCTGAAACAATCTTCACTGACCACTGTTGCCGGGCAGAAATTGAAATCGTTTTCTCTTGATTTGCATGTACAAATCCCCAAAAAGACATCAGATTCAGATAAGAAGGGCATTGCTAAATGAGTATTGACAAGGCCAAAATACAAGACTCTTTTAACTCATTTCTTGAAGGAAAGGTTGCTCAGCTAAAGCCGGTATATAAGCTTGGAATTAGTTTGCTGGTTGTTCTTTTGCCCTGCCTGGCCTTTTATTTCTTGTCATATTCTCCCCAAAATAAAGAGATTAACACGCTCAATACTCAGGTTGCAAAGCTGGAAAAAGATATAAAGGCGGTTGAGAAAACGTCTCGCCAAATTAAAAAATACAGAGCAGAAATGGCAGAGGCTCAAGAGATGTTCTCCAGAGCATCCAGTTTGTTACCACAAGGTCAGGAAATTCCAACCCTGCTAACGAGCATTTCAGATCTTGGTCAACGTTCCGGACTCGATTTCCTTTCTTTTAAGCCTGGATCAGAAGTGGCGAGAGAATTTTATGCCGATATTCCCGTTAGCATTACGGTGAGGGGGGCATATCATAATGTTGGCGTATTCCTTGACAGGATCAGCAAGTTACCCCGCATTGTGACAGTTTCTGATATTAATATGGCTTCACCTCAAAAGGTTGCGGATGAAATGCTTTTGAGTACTACCTTTAAATTGGTGACGTATCGCTTTATTGAGCCTAAGGCTCCAGGCGCTGCTCAGTAAATAGAAGAGTAACTTTGAAGGTTAAGAAAAGAATTGGCGCGTATGAATCACAAGAAAATACATAAAATTTCAGTGAGCAAGTTTTTTTTCCAATGGGTAGTAATACTGATGGTGATGTGTGGCTGGCTGCATGGTGTCCAGGCGGCCAATGAGGCTGATGTTGTCCCAACAGCCGTACCACCGTTGACGGAAGAGGGGTATTCTGAAAAAGTACAGGAACTCATGCATTTTTTAACGGGAGCAAGTGATTTTTTTATCTATAGCCGGGTAGGGCGCTCTGATCCTTTTATGCCTTTTGTCTCGGAACAGGTCGTAGCGACAGATTTTATGGGCGCAGAGGAAGTGCTTACCGGTATGCGTAAATTTGAGCCTGGACAGCTTGCTCTTGTGGCTATTGTTTTTGCAGAGGATGGGCCTATGGCAATGGTTCAGGATTCTGTGGGAAAAGGTTATGTCATACGTAATGGTACACTGATAGGCCGTACAGGTGTTGTTGATGAAATTGCAGGAAATCTTGTTGTGGTAAAGCAGCGTTATAAAAGCACTGCTGGTGATGACAGATATAAAATTGTAGAAATGTTCTTAAAAAGAGAGGGAGAACTGTAATAATGACCCTTATGTCACGATTACAAACTGTTTGCCTGATTATGCTATTTTCTGTGGGCTGTGTTGCTCATGGAACAGCTATCGCGGCACAGGAAGAAGTGAAGGTTGACAATTACCAGATTGATGGTGTGGTTTGGCAACAGGCGGATGGTGGTTGGTTGTTGAAAGTGCAGGGAAATACAAAGCCGACTTATACCATGTATGAGTTGTTTAGCCCTCATCGGGTAATTATTGATATTGCCAACGGGGTGTTGCCGGAAAAAAGTGATTTGCCTCTGGAGATGAAAAGAGGGCCTGTGACCTTGGTGCAGGGAAGTCTTTTAACTGACCAGGATCCGCATGTGGTACGTTTTGAGCTCTATCTGGCCGCTGATAGTCCATATTCTGTTGACAGTAATGAAAAAGATATACTGGTAAAATTTACTGGTAAGGACAATGAAAAAAGTGATCTTAAAAAAGAAGAGGCAGGAGTCAGTATTACAGATATTTCTATCAATGATGATGGAGATGTAACACGAATTTTACTTAAGACTTCAGGAGCTATTAACGGGTTTGAGGCTGTGGAGTTGGCCAAGCAAGACAATCAGCCGGCTAAACTTGTGGTGGATCTATTAACTGTTTCCTGTCAAAATCAGGTTGTTCCTGCTCCCGAAAACTCTCCTATTACTCTTGTGCGCACTGAGAATTCTACAAGAGGAAGCCGAGTCACCATTGACTCGGCCTTAGATCAGTTGTTTCAATACTCCTTTGATGCCCAATCTGATGGCTTACTCGTCACTGTAAAGACGGCAGAGACTGATCCTGTGCCGATTATTGCAGATATGACAGGAGTAACACGAAGTGAAGTCACAGGCATTGAGCCGGATGCTGTAGTTGAGTTGACCCCATTGGAGCGAGCAGCAGCAGCGCCTGAGATTCAACAGGCAGTTGATGTTCCACAGCCAGTAGTCGATGCTGACTTAAACGTAGACGATTTTAGTTTTGCCGGATATACCAAACAGAAAATTTCTGTGGACTTTTTTAAGATCGATCTTCACAATGTTTTTCGTCTCATAGGAGATGTAAGTGGGAGAAATATTGTTGTTGATGAGGGAGTTAGTGGTTCCTTGACTCTGACCCTGACAGATGTTCCATGGGATTTTGTCCTTGATGTCATCTTAAACCTGAAAGATCTGGCCAAGGAAGACCGGTTTAATACCATCGTTATTTCCCAGAAAAGTGAGGCGTTTAGCTGGCCTGAAGGTGGAATCGAAGATAGCTTAGACATCAAAACAGAAGAGGAAGCTATTTCTGTAACTAAACGTCTAGATGTGCCAAAAGAAAAATTAGAAGCACGGAGTTTTATTCGTCAGGCTAAGAGCCTTGAGGGTTCCGGAGATTATTCCGGTGCGCTGGCCTTTTATGAAAAGGCCTTTCAGGCATGGCCGGATAACGGTGATCTTGCCAAGAAAGTTGCTAATGTAGCTCTAGTGCATTTAGGGTTGAATGCCAAGGCGGCCCATTATGGTAAAATAGCCTCACGGCTGTTGCCTCGTGACACCGGAGTGGCATTGCAGACAGCACTCAGTCTCGCCAATCTGGAAAAGGTGAAAGAGGCACAGGGCTATTTTGACCTTGCTGTGAGCGATGAGCGGCCTTCTCGTCAGGCATTGTCAAGCTATGCGGCCTTCAGCGAACAAAATCAGAGTTATGATATGGCCATTTCCCTGCTGGAAAAATATGAAGAACTGTATAGTACGTCTTTGGAAACCATGGTCAGCAAGGCCAGGATTTTAGATAAAACAGGTAAGACGGAAATGGCAAATGCTGAATACCGGGCAATTTTGTTGTCCGGTTACGAAGTACCAGCCGATTTGGAAAAATATATAAAAGCACGTACCAAGATGAGTACAAAATGAAAAATGTGGATGAGGACCAATTAAACCTGTCGAGCATTTTGCATTTAACATTGAACTAATATGGAAAAAAAGATGAAAAATACAACTCAACCTTCAGCCTCTCTCATTACAGCGTTGGTTTTTGTTTCAGCTTTTCTGCTGTTTCTTTTTGCTGGATGTGCAGAAAAACCACTGGAGTATGAGGGACAAAGTGAGGCAGAGAGCTTTCTTGAAAAACACTCGGGGCAAGCGACAAATGCCGATGTTTTTAAAGAAAGCGTAGAGGACGAAGTTCCCGAACTGCCTACTCGTTTTCAAGAACCGACGTTTCTCCTTTCCCAGTCAAACAGTCTTGATGACGAAGATTTTTCCATTCCTGTGGGGGCTGATATCTCATCAAACACAGGGCCTGTTACCCTCAGGGAAATCATGAAAAAGCTTGCTGTTCTTAAGGGGATGAATGTCAGCTGGGCCAGTGATGTTGATCAAGGAGCCCTTGTTGATGTGGATATCAGGGCCGAGGACGATTTTTTTGAGGCCATTGATAATATCCTCAGGCAGGTTGATTATTTTCATGAAGTGAATCGTAATTCCATAATTATCAAATACAGAGCCACAAAAATTTACCATATTGCCCTGCCTTATATGACTCCCACGTTCTCCGTTTCTTTAGGCGGCAATGTCCTTGGTGGGGGCGGTGATAGTACAGATCTTGACGGAACAATGACCCTGAAAAGTGAAGGCCGGGACGATGTTTTTGATGTGTGGAAGAACATCGAAAACAACCTAGCGGAAATTTTGGATTTGTATGCTGAGATTGCAACTCCACAAACAACGACTGCAACTCCCGTAGCTGACAATGCCACAGATGGTCAGGCTGGTGAGGTAAATGCTGCTCAAGGGTCTTCTTCAGTACAGCGAGTCAGAAATCAGGGAGCCCTGGGAAAGGTTATTTTTGATAGACCCCTCGGCTTGATAACTGTCACAGCACCTAAGGGAATTCTGGTCAAGACCGATGAGTATTTTGAAGCCTTGAAGAAAGAGTTGTATCGCCAAATTAATATCGAGGCTAAAATTATTGAGGTGCAACTCTCTGGTAATAATCAAACAGGGATCAATTGGGATGAACTCTTGGAGACTTCATTTGATTTTGCTATGGATTTCCAAAGGTTTAGTACAGAGCATGTCACTGATGGAGATGCATTTAGTGACTTTCTCACAATTGGCAACAAAGATTTTAGTCTGCTGCTCGATCTTATTGAGGACCAGGGCCATACAGAGATTTTGGCTAATCCGAGAATTACTGTGATGAATGGTCAGCCTGCCCTTATAAATGTTGGTGTCAGTGTAGATTATGTGCGAGAAATTGTGCAAACAGTGTCCGATAATGGTTCAGTAACAGTAACGCCGACTGTTGAGCAGGTTTTTTCAGGTTTGGGGCTTGGAGTTATCGCTAATATTGTTGGAGATGAGGTTATTTTGAACTTAACTCCGATTGAATCAGATGTAACTTCCTTTGAGGAGCTCACCATTGCTGGAAACCAGTTAAAATTACCCACAGTTGCTATCAGGGAAATGAATACCGTGGTGAGGGTAAAAAGTGGTGAAATGCTGGTGATCGGTGGGCTCATCAGCAGCAATGAGGAATATGAAGAGTCCGGCGTGGTTGGGCTGAGAAACGTTCCCGCTATTGGTAAAGGATTCAAAACAGCCGGAACAGATGGTAACAAGAAAGAGCTGGTTATCCTGCTTAGGCCGGTTATTCAAAATTTTGAGTAGTTTTTCCATATACCAAATAGCTACAAATAAAAAAAGGCCCAGGTGATTGCAATCACCTGGGCCTTTTT
>PJEL010005619.1_pt1 | contig 10100 bp, 8 predicted proteins | sample 1853271 | NCBI WGS metagenome assembly PJEL01 (sample SAMN08108733, study PRJNA415343) | Invertebrate metagenome, whole genome shotgun sequencing project. | host: Globobulimina | place: Sweden: Gullmar Fjord | collected 2015-08 | reverse complement strand
CGAAGCAGAGGGTGATTCACCTGTAAAAATTGGTCATTACTCAGTACATATTCAGAATTGGGATGGCTCAAATACAGGGAAAAAGCTACCAGTTACAGAACAAATCCCCATGAGTGCCTTTGCTCTTAAGGTAAACGATGACAGCATGACATCCTCTGGATCTCCAAGTTATTTCAATACAGCTCATGTTATCTTCACTTCTACAGTCGAACTTGAAATAGGCAAAGATTATTTGTTTGAAATAAATGGGAAGCGCATATTTCGTCGTTACTCATTTGATCAAATTCAGCACTATTTGATTTCCTTAAACAATCAATACCCTCCTTTGACGCTTGAAACCAAACCAAAAGTCTTAGCTAAGGCGATTGGTTTAATCTGGACGGCCTCCTAAAACCAATAGAAATCCTAAACATCCTACCAACAACCCTAAAATGTATGTTGTATTTCTTCATTTATGTAGAAAAATAACATACACTACCTGCTAAGAAGATCGGCGGGAGACTCCCTGTGCCATATTATCGCGTTTTGGAATTAAACTGGTTGTTTTTTGATCAGTTTGGCATATTAACTAAAATATGTTACATTTGTCAGTTACAAACGAAAAAACCGCTGATAAATCAGATGTTTATCAGCGGTTTGTATTTCGTGTTTCTGGTGATTGGCGTTACCAGAATTTTTCCGTGGTCCTTTTGCCGAGGACAACACGGTTAAAGCTTGTGCGTGCATGTAGCAATGCAAAAAACAAAACGGACCAATAAAGCATTTGAGCAATACGGTACGAACAAACCCATTACGGACCATGGGCACACCTATTATAGGGTTTGCAGTCCGTAGTGCAAGAGAAATATACGCATATACGTAAACACGTGTATACGTATTAACGTAAATACGGACATAGAACCGCATGAATACTGATAGACAAGGGCTCGTTAGATTTTGGAAAGATAGATTTCCATCACAAAATATTTTGGACTGGTTTTCAAATTTCGCTCCAGATATTGCAATGATTGCATCGTTGGTACAGATTGACTGGTATAAGTCGAGCACCGGCTATATTGTTCCTGGTACTAAGTTCTCAGGTGTAAACCTTAAAGTTACTGATAAAAAGCACCGGCATTTTCTCGAGCTGAAGTGGTGTGAAGCTCGAAACGGTATTAAATATCCTCGAATTCAGTTTTTCTCGCACATCGATGGTACCCAATACTGGAATGGCTACGAATCTTTAATCGAGCTCTTCGAGCGAGAAGGCGGTCAAGTTCTATCTGATATCGACCGTGATCGGCTACAACGGAAACGACTTGAGCAAGAAGTTGAGCTGAAGGCAAAGCAAGAACAAGCTCAACGCCAATTGCACATCAAAGACAAACATAGTGAAAAAAACCGCAATAATTACAAGGTTCGCTGGAAAAAAGGTGAGTTTAATCCCGAGTTAGTGGCTAAACATAGCTATCTAATCAAAAAAGGTATTCCTGCCTCTGTAATTGCCGCTGGGTTAGATCAAGACAATGACCATAAGATAGCCCTTGTATCTGGCCGTGAATTTTACAAAGATTCTCGCGGAAGGTGGGTTAAGAATTGGCGTAGTTGGCTTGCAATACCAATGTTTGATTTTCTTGGCCGGTATGTTGGGCAACAACGAATTTATACCGATATCTACGCAAAAACCCAAGGTAAAAAGGGTTTGAAAGCCCATGCACCAGGAACTAAACGCACCAACGGCGGCCATTTTATAATTGGAAACCCCCTAACAGCAGGTCAAGTAGAGTATGTAGAGGGTTTTGCGACGGGTGCAACTATATATAAAGCAGCAATCGCAGAGAGGAAGGGTACTGATATAGCCATCATCGTGTGCTTTGATAAAAACGGCCTAGCCAAGGTTGTAAAGCACTTTAAACAGAAATGGACATCTAAACGACATATTATTCGTGCTGACAATGACCACTTTAAATGGCTGGAAGGTAAAGGTAATGCGGGTTTACAAGCTGCTTTAGAACTGCAAAAAGAGTTAGGCGTACAAGTTACTTATCCTATTTTTGAGAATATATCGACAGATACTCTACCTACCGATTTTAATGATTTAGAGGTGTTGGCCGGTCATAAAGCTACTAGCCAGCAACTGTGGGGGCGACAAGTAAATCGACTTAAGGCTGATTCAAACCTTTTCCAGTATCACCTGCAATCTTTGCGGTTAGCTGGACAGTTGAGCTGGAGCAATAAAGCAAAAAAAGCTGCACAGGCAGGAGCATTTCTGGTCCCAAATAATTTTGACCGTAAGACTGTGATAGATGCCATTTTTAGAGCAATACCAAATCAAATCAAATGTAAGCATGGAGAGAAAAAAACTATTGCTCATCATCTATCGTGGCTTGTAAATCGCCGCTTTCAAGATGCCGCTGCTACTAAGAATTTTAGTCCTGATGTGCTTAAACAAGATAATATAAACTATATCAAAGTAAAGGCTGCAATCAGCCCTGCAGGGTATCCGATCATACCAGATAACGTAATTGATATGGTCAGAGGTCTAAAAGGCCCTACCATTTTAAAATCTGTTCATGCTTCTGGAAAAACTGAACAAGTAATGGGTCCCTTGATGCGCGAAGCAAAAGGTGGCGCAGCCATGATTGTTCATCGTGTCACTTTAGCAAATCAAATGGCCAACGAACTTAGTTTGTCACACTATAAAGAAATCGATGGAACTACAATTTGGTGGGATACTCGCCTGGTTACCTGTGTTAATTCTATCATTCACGATAAATTCAAAGGCTTTTTTGAAGATGCTGAGCTGTTATGTGTCGATGAGGCAACTCAAGTTCTAAGACACACAATGGGCGGCAAGGATGCTATTCATGCACCTGTTCGCGCCTACAATAAGCTATTAGCTGCCGCTAGGTCTGCTAAAAACGTCCTTTTAGCGGATGCCGATGCGAACGATTCCCTTATTGAATTTTTACAACAAGCACGCCCTGGACAAATGATTAATGTGATTCACGTTGAATCTCCTCCTATCGATATGACGATAAAATACTGTGATAATGTCGAGTTTGTGTACCATAAAATCCTCGAAGCCGCGAAACAAACAGATCAAAGGCTACTGATTGCAACTGACAATAAAGGTAAAGCTGCAGCACTACAAGAAGGTATAAAACAACAAAGGCCAAACGCTAAAATATTGTGTGTCACCGCTGATAGTAAAGGTAATAGCAATGAACTTGCTTTTAGTAATGACCCAAATGGCGAAGCAGCTAAATACGACGTTCTTATTTATAGCCCTGTTATAAGCTCTGGGGTTAGTATTAAAAACCTGGCTGCTTCTTTTGATGCCCATTTTGGTCTGTTTCACGGCGTCGTTGTACCCAGCGATATTTTACAAATGCTCCGCCGCGACCGTAATGCAAAGCAATTTTTAATCGGATTTAAGCCAAACCATGAAAATCGACAAACTGATCGCGATGCAATGGTGCGAGGACTAATGGCTGCCTACGAAACAAGCCAGAATGCTATGAAATGGACTTTGGATGAAACAAGATTAGCGGTTGAGAAGACACCTTTCGACGAGATGTACCTGGATATTAAAATCCAAGAAGCTAAGTCTCGCAACGATTATAGCTCGCACACATTAATGCTCATGGCAGCAGAAGGCTGGAAACTTGAGCGAGTGGCTGTCGATAATACTGACGCATCCATAGGATCTATGGAGCTGGACGCAAATAAAGACCTCGTTCGTTCACAGCATCATGATTTAATGGAAAGCGCGGATACACCAAATGATAAAGTTTACCAAAAACTTAAACGGCGGGAGCTGATTACCCAGGCTGAGTCGGCAGAAATCAAACGGTGGGAAATTGAAAATCAGCTAGGTGTTGATGTTACCCCAGATAGTATCGATTTTTTTGATGCCCAGGGACTCACTAAACTTCGCAGACTAGAATTGCTACAAGCTAATCAGAGCGAGGTTGAGCAAATAGAGGCATGGGAGCACGACCAAAAAGTTTCATTCACTCAACGTCGGCTTAGCTTACCTAGAAACCAACGGTTAACTTGGGTGTTTGATGCGCTGGGTTTAGACCCACATACTTTTTTGGGCCAATTTGATATAACTAAAGCCAGAAAAGTATTTGAATATTTTACATCAAGTACGGCGGCTATCGATGAATACAACGCCTTACGTATTGGCCCTCTAATTTCAGCTCTTGAAGGTCAGAAGCCAACATGCCCAACTCGTTTTGTTAAAGGTATTCTCGAGCGATTTGTACCGGTCATAAACGGTAAAAAAGTGCAGGGAGTACAGTTTTACCAGCTACATCCAGGGAAATTTGCAGAGTTAAATAGCTATATAAAATCGCGACAAAAAATAGGACAAAATCATCTTATCATAGACGAAAACAGCGAATATTTTGATGATAACCGCGAAGCAGCCATGGCTATGAAAGTCACAGAGACCCCGTCGTTACTGGCTTGTAAGCAGGGGGGAGAAAGTATAGAAGGGTATATATACAATAGTAGTGGTATCTCCCCCCAACAAAAGCACCTGATGTTGTCGATGATCGAACATGATAATTTCCAGAGTTTATTGCCTGAGCTGTTGAAGCCGTGTGGGGATACTCAGGGTGGAAATATACTCGATACGGTGTTTATAAATCTGCTAACGATGGCTCAGGACTGGGTAGCTCCGAAAAGCCAAGGTGACACACAAATGGTTAATTCTTAATCAATTAAATTCGTTATCAACTTCTACTGTGTGACTGGATGAGACACAGTGTGATATTTATTGACACCATCTTTGTAAGCTGTTAATTTTATTGCTTACTTGAAATGGGTTTTTATAATGACTGACGATAACAGGAGCAGAAATTAAGACGAATTAATATGGTGTTACTGGCGGCAGACTTTTCAAACCAGACTGAATTCGCACGCTTCATAGGGCGCGATCGGGCTCAAGTTTCTCGGTTTATAGGGAAAAACTCGAACGCTACAATTGGAGATATCATTGCTAGGCATGTTGAGAAGGCTTTTAAAAAAGAGCGTGGCTGGTTAGATATAGACCACTCTATACCGCCTAACTATGAATCAAAAATCAATCTTGATGTCCTTGAGCAAGTCATTGAGATATACGGAATTATTAAGAAAGTAAAGCCAAATGTCAGTGCAAAAACGATAGCGGATATGTATGAATTCGTCATGAAGACAGACTGTACTGATGAAAAAACTGAGAAACACAAACCTCAAGTGCTTCAATTTAAGCAATTGGCTCAGTTAGTTGATGTGAATTAGGAAATTTTTAAAATATTAAAGTTATTTTTTTTTATTTATAACGGTCTATGACGGTCTATGACGGTCTATGGCGGTCTATGACGGTAATATAGCTTTTTCCACCTCAGTTGCTAGATCAAAAATATATGGTAACTTATGAATACTTGCTACAGGTCAGCGATATAGACCTTCATTGACATCCTCCCCGTCCTAAAGGGCGGGGATTCCTACAGCTAGACGCTCATGCCCGAGCGCAAGAATATTCCGTGCCGCATTTATATCGCGGTCATGAGTGACACCGCACTCACACGTCCATTCTCTTATTCCAAGGCCTGCTCTACCTTTCGGACTGTTTTGGCGAGAGCCGCAACACGAACAAGTCTGGGTGGTGTATGATTCGTTGACTTCTTTAAAAACAATGTCTGCGTGATCGCATTTATATTTCAACATTGTTTTTAGCTGTCCCCAACCTGCATCTAAAACGGACTTGGCCATTTTAGTTTTTGCAAGCCCAAGACTGGATACGTTTCCAACGAAAATAGCCGCGTTTTCATCTACAAGTTTGCGGCTGTATTTATGTAGGCTATCAGACCTACGGTCTTTTATTTTTGCATGAATTGCTTTTATACGGTTTTTGTTCTTAGCCCGTTGGGCAATTCCAAGTTTTCTTTCTAATCTGCGGTATTCACGACCTGTTACACCATCACCGTTTGAGTCTGTGGCGGCCTCTTTGCAACCTAGATCAATACCTACTGAATTAACACCTTTAGATTGTTCAGCCTCAATAGATACCACAACATTAAAGTACCAACGGCCCCTAGCATCTTCATTGAAACTAGAAGACCTGAATTTATATTGACTCAGGCCGTAGCTATCCCATACACCAAAATAATGTCCATTATGGAAAACTTGACCATTTTTCCATTTTGCCCGATCTGTATTTACAGGTATCCAACCTAGAGATCGACGAGTCCCACCCGATTTACGCCAATTAAGCTTTGCTTTTTTGCATTGATTGCGACGAGTGACGTATTCAGAAGCAATGCATTGTAATGTATGGCTGTGTAATCCTAACTCTTTACCTGCCCCCTTAGTGTAGGGGTGAAGATCGTATGCCGACAGGAAATTACCACGCTCTCTAATAGAACGATGACTCAATTCATTGCAGAAATTCCAAACAAAATTAACCGACTTAGCCATTTGATTAAGGCATTTAACATGCTTGTCTTTTATGCGAACCTTTAGTGTTTTTGTTTTGAATTGAGCCTGACTCATTAGCGTCTCGCTCGTGGCAATAACTCAACGATGCGCTGTTTTATATCTATGCTTTCGCTCACCAAATCTGTGGCACACCACAAAGTAGCGCTTAGTATGCTGGGGTCAATCTTCTCACCACCCACACTTAATGCACCTAATATGCCTTGAAGTTTAGTTAGTCTATTATTGAGTTCGTCGGCGCAACCTAATTCATTGAGTTGCGAAAAATCGGGGATTTCTCTAGCGGCAGTCATACGTGTATTCCTGTATTGATTACTGCCATTAATCGGTCTCAAGCGAATTGGTGGCAGGATGAACGAGGTTGAGACTACCGATACAGGAACCGGCCACCCGAAGGTGCCTCGCCCAACCCACCATAAAATGGGCACAAAAAAACACGCTAAGGCGTGTTTGGGCCTCCTGTAATTTCGGGGTCTCAATCCCGACCGTTGATTTTGCAACGATTTTATTAGCCTATGCTATAGATTTTAAGCTGTCAATAGTTTTCATATTAAAATGCAGCTGATCCTCGACCTGAAGGCACAAGGTTTTACGCCGCTTATCTTTTAAAGGAAGTGATAATAATTAGAGATTACTGCTTAGGATGTAATTTACCATTTCAAGAGACTTTCTAGGCGGATCATAAGCCCGCAACGACATTACTACTTGCACTTCGTAGTCATCTAAAGGCCGGCTATCGAGTATAGGCCTATCAAGGCATTTTTCTGGCTCACGACCTAGCCAATGGCTGTTTGTAATAATATTCATTGCCATCGATGCTGCTGCAGGCTCCATATCTCGAATTTTCCGTAACATACACAGTTGCAACCTATTAATCGGTTGCATCGATAAAATAATGCCCTCGGTGTTTGTCGTTGTACTATTTTCATCAACCGAGTTTTTTTTCATTACAGGCTCATTGCCATAGTCAAGAGTTTTAATGTCTATATCAAGGATAGTGCAAATTGCTTCTGCCCATCTTATATTCGTGCTCCTCTATCAATATCAATCTTCTTTAGGCGATCGTAAATATCCGTATTCAAATTTAGTTCATACTGAAAATAAGCTGCCATTATCTATTAAGTGAGTATAAATTGCACAAAAAACAGGAGAATTAGAGTGTTTTTTGTGCAAATAATCAAATCATTTACGTTTTGATCAAAATACAATCAATCTGAATACAGCGATCTAAAAAACAATACTGTGAATGCATACAGTAATATGATAATATTGCCTCGAACTTCATAATACATAGCCGGTCAATAGCATACATAGTCGGACAATTAGTTATATTATAAGTTCAGACTAATGACATACTGACAATATGTGGTTAGTATTTATTTGTTACGAATCATTACTTAGGAATCTTTATGGATAGCCTGGATAATCTGGATATTATCACTCGAAAAAGCAGGCACGCGAACGGTATTTTGTTTTTACTAATCAATATAGCACAGGCAAATAGTGTTGAGTCCAACACCTTAGATGCTCTGGCGGAAATTATCTCAGATATTGAAACGGCATGTTGTAATTTAACTAGCGGTGGCGAAGTAAAGGTCAACGGCCATTCGTCACTTGCTCATAATGTTAGTCGTTCTGCAGCTAACTCTGATTGATAATATTGTTTAAAGCGTAAATTGCGAAAATAGAGTGCTATTATCGATAGCACTCTAATATTGCTATATTTTTTTTATTTCGATCTTATAGTATGCCTTGAAACTATTAATTGCCTGAGGTTTTGCACCTCCGATCCACTCTTCAAACCTATATCCGTTAACGTCAGACCACATATGCCAGAGTTTACCTTCCTTTTTTGCGTTAATAATAATATCTTCAGAGTGTGGCCAGTCTATTTCAGGTTCTGAGAAATTCTTTAGGTGCTTTTCCCAGGCATTTATCATGGCCTCAGTCTTAGTATTTGATCTGATAGTATATAAGTGATCATCGTCGCCTACGCTGATCGTGATCTGCCATTCACCAGTCATAATTTCGGATGCACGTAAGCGTGGTTTTATAGCAGGTGAGGGGGTGGGTTTTATTGGATTGGTTGTTGGTACTGAATCCTGCTCTGGCTCTAATATCTGCTGTTCATTACTATCAGGGTTAATTACTGACTTTTGTTCTTTATGCGTATTATTTTTAGGTTCGGCAACTGGAGCGGCAAGCGCCTCAGCTGCCAGAAGGAGCCATTTCTTAATTACAGCGCGACCAGACCCAACTTCTGTGATAATTCTATGCTGTGTGATTCTTGCATTTGGCTCTTGTTCCAGGGTTTTAAGTGCCCAGGTTGTGATTTTTATCAAAGCCTTGCTTGAGAGCATGCCTGGAGTTTCACTTACAGCAACTAGCATGCTGAGTCGATCAGCACCTATTTTTTTTGCAGCTCGGTCAATTTTAAATTGCTTATAAGATTGCTGAGTTTCAGTATCGTCATGTCCCAGCATTTCAGCAAAAAAAATGTCTTCATCTTTATTTTTCCAACGGTTGTCTACCCTAAAATGATCTTCAAATACACATCTGGCCCAGATAGCTCGAGAGTCTTTGAAAATCCAATGATCACCACCTAAAACTCGTTTAGTTGTGGCGTTTAGGTAGTTGGCAACGCGGTGGTTAAAAGCCACTGCGCGCTGATTATCGGGCATATCATCAAGGTATTTGTGCAGCGTGATTATTTTAGGAAGGTTTCGTAGTTGATCTATTGCGTTTACCACCTTACTTGCGGATATTAAGGTGTAAATTACATATTCGTGTTCATAATCAACACCCTCACGTTTTTTTGCTTGGCCGCTAAATATCAAGGAATTATCACTTTTTTTAGAGAATCGTCCTTGGTATAGAATTTCTATTTGTCTGCGACCAGTGGCAAATGCAATACCTAGCGCTAATCGACCGTAGGCTATATCTACATCGACAAGTGAGTCTACATCAACAAGTGATTCAACTAAGCTAATTAACCAGTTAAAATTAATATTGCGAGTACCATGCTTTTTCTCTAGTAAGGCCTCAGCTTGATCACTGATTACCTTATCGCGTTTTGCGGAAGGCATAATTAGCCATCGCATGATTTCGTGATCAATTTTTAGACGTTTTACCTCATCATACGCTTGGACGTTATTTTGTAGCGATTTAAGTGCCTCTTTTGCCTTTACACGAGTTTTCTTAACTTCACCTTGTCGTATCCCTCTAAGTACCTTTTCGTGCTCAGGGTAGCGTCGAGCGAGCACATCTAGCTTCGTATCGAGCGAATGGTGATGCCAGTTTTTTGCTGTAACTGCAGAGCGTAGGTCGGTCAAATAACGCTTGTAGGTGTTGATGCTGATTTTGTTTTCGTCGCTCTTACGCTTATCTTCATGCAGTTTATTGGTTATTTTAGCCGCTAAAGCTCGGTGCCTGCGAGACCGTTCTGATTGATCGTAGGCTGGGTTTTTATCGATCCTCACAATGTCTTTTAGCATACTCTCACTGATATCGTGCCGGTTTACAGTGCCACGACTTGCTCGGGTTTGATCGCACAACTGATGTTGCCCGGTTCAAAAAAGTACGCCTCGCCGCAATCCTTTGTGCGGCCTTGCCCTGCAAGTCGCTCACGTCGA
>PJEL010005618.1_pt1 | contig 10101 bp, 10 predicted proteins | sample 1853271 | NCBI WGS metagenome assembly PJEL01 (sample SAMN08108733, study PRJNA415343) | Invertebrate metagenome, whole genome shotgun sequencing project. | host: Globobulimina | place: Sweden: Gullmar Fjord | collected 2015-08 | reverse complement strand
CTAATGATTGTGATAAATTATCTATGAGTTTGATTAACAGACATTTATTTGTAAATATTCTTAAAGAAGTATCTGGGACAAGAACTGATATTAAAGGAATTCCAGGACAAGTAATGACAGCATTCGATGGAGTTAAAATCCCAGATTCCGGCGAAGTGACTACTAAAGAAGATGCTATAAAAGAGACAGGTGAAAGTGATGATATAGCACAAGGAAACTTCGATGGGTTTTTAAATGAAAATATGGAATCGATATCTGTTCCTGAAATTGATAATAATGTTAATGGAGAAGAAAAGAAGACACTACAAGAATTTGATAGTCCATTTATATATAAAGTATTAGATGGTAAAATTGAAACTGTAGAGAATTTATTATATGCAACAATTGCTAAAGAAAATCCATTTATAGAATTTATAAATACAATACAATCAGAATATGATAATAATATTTTACCTGAGTTCTCTGATGATACTAAAAAATCATTTTCATATATTTCAAATTTAATATTTCAAACTCATCTTCAGAATTATTCAAGAACAGGCATTTCAATTCCAGCATCTACAAGTATTCTTAAATATAAATGTAAGGATGTAAGTAATTCTGAACTTGCATATGATGCATTAACTATTGGTGCTTACCTAAAAATAATGAGAAGTAGATTAGAAGATAAAGAAGCAGATGCAATGAAAAATAAATCTGTTTTATATTTAGCATTTAGATGTTTTTCAGATGGATTAATTTTTTCAGTTTTAGATAATCTTGATAAAAATATAATTAAGTCTTGTATATTAGAAAGATTCAAAACATATAAAGATCAAGGAGTATTTAAAAGATTTGATGAAATATTGAAGTCTTATAATTGTGTTGAAGTTAATGAAATCGATATTAATGAATTCGCAACTAAGATAATTGAAAATGTAATTGGTAAGGGCGATCCAATAGATGTATTGCATAATAATTTATATAAAACAAAGAATGTTGTATTACCATCTATAAATAAACTAGGTTTAGAACAAATTAATGATCTTATAAAAATTGAGGTTGAAAATAAATTAGGTAATTTTGATAAAATAGATAAATCTGCATTTAATCCAGAAATACTTGATTTATTCGATAAAAAGAAATCTAAACCTGAAGAAACTAAAAATACTTCTGGAAAAGTAACCCATGCTAAATTTACTAAAGAACCATTTGTATATAGATTAGCATATCAATATAGAAATGAAATTCCTGAAGCTGTAAGGGTTGATGTATTATCATATTTAAAATCTATTGAAAAAAATAATGTGATATGGAATTTCAAAACTTCTGAAGTAGAAGAATTGGGAGAAAATATTCTTAAAGCTATTTATACATGGAACGAAAGTGATAAAACTGGTACATATAAAGATTTTGTAGCTAATAAATTTGAACCATGTATGTTAACGAGAGAATTAATTTTAGCAACATTTGAAAAAGAAGATAGCGAACAAACTGACGGAGCTAGTTGGGATGAAGCATTCGAATAGGAGATAATTAATGCCACTTGAATTGGGGAAATCATTTAATAGAAGTTATTCAATTAGAGCACCATTTTTAGATGGATTTTATAATATAGGAATATTTTTTCATAAGAATTCTAATTTTCTTTTATTTAGTGCAGATCCAGACTTTACTAAATATCCACAAAAGAAACTTGGTACTAAAATAAATATGTTTAAGAATTTAGAGTCATCTAAATTTTGTGAAACATTTTTAGAATTGCATAATTATAGAAGTGACAATTTAGATATTACAAATCAGTTTAATAGGGTTAAAGATGACTATTATAAAGATGTAGTATTTACATTGAATGAATCAGTAACCCTATCTAAATTGGAAGATTCAGGAAAAACATTTTATAATACAGTAATGTTTTATGGATTATCAATAGCAGGATATGAAAATGAGTTTTTATTTTTAATTGCTGAAAGACAACATATAGTTGCTAAACTAAAGAAGAAAATGGTAAGGACGACTGGAGTTCAGTTAGCAACATCTAAGTCTTCTGAAATTTTAGATGAGTTTCATAGAGAATTTATAACATCTAAAATTAATAAAGCTACATATGCTCCTATAATTGATAATACTAAAATACTTAATTTATCAGAAGTAGATAAGCAATTAGAGGACGAATATAATGGACGACCAACAACGTAAGTATCATTATTTCTTTATTCATAATGCAATTGGTGATTTCTTCCATGCTACTTTAGATTATTTTGGCCCATATTTATATGAAAGATTTAAATATAAAGTTGTTGGGACATATGATAAAGCAGTGGAATTTTTAAGTAAAAAAGAGCAATATGATAGAGAAACTGATATGCCTATGCTTCCCGCATTAATATTAGATCCAAATGGAGAGCTTGGTACGGCAGATGCAATTGCCGGAGGTAAGCAATTATGGAGATATCCAAATTTAGCGGGAAATTTTGGGGCAACATATTTATTTGATCCTATATATCAAGATGCTGATGTTATGGTAAATGTAGGTTTTACAAGAGTGAAGGGTACATTTACTTTACTAATGCTTACAAATAGTTTTTATGAATATTGTGATCTTAGATTATTTATGATTCAACAAATGGGAGATTTAGAAAGATATATTTATCCAATATGGTTTAATACATTTATAATTCTCCCAGAAAGATTTGTAAATTATGAATATACAAACCCAGTAACTGGAGAACATCATTATTTAAATTGGGAATCTGCTGGAGCATATAGCGAATTAGTAAGGACTACAAATAAAAATGAATATGTAGTTCCAGCTGAAATTAGACCAATATATAAAATGACAAATATGTCAGATGGTAGTACACGATATGGTGGAACTGATAAATTAGCAGATTGGAGATTATCAATTGATATTGAATTTGAAGTTGAGATTCCATCATTTTTAATTCTTAATACTGATTATTTAATAGACTCAGTAACTACAAATTTTTATGTAACATCAGCTACATCATATTCTGATAATGCTATGTTTAATAATATGATGTCTACAATGTCTCCTGAAGATCAAGCTAAAACGTTAGATTATATTATAGAAAAACATGGCGATAATTATAAATTAAGCGATGTTAGGAGAGATCTAACTGGCGACGATAAAATGAAAGAAATAGTTCCTAAAGAAGCAAGAGAAGCATTTTTTGGAGTTGATCCTGAAAATAAAACTGAAGAACAATTACAATTTGAACCACATGAGTATGACATGAAAAGCTTTAAACAATGGGAAACAGGTCTCGATACTACATCAAGTGGACGAATTGATGTAAATCCAAAAACTGTAATCAAGGAATGTGCTAAAAGAGAATTAGTTTTTAGGACAAAATATTTTCATTTAGTTACAAAAGCTGAAGCAGATTCAACAACTACATTTGATATTACAGTACCCGAAAAAGTAACTAAAGAAAGACTAGTTCTTATAGGTAAGGATGGTCCTTTATTATATGGGGATCATTATACTTTAGCGGATGATGGAATTACTATAACAATAAATTCAAAATATGTAGACTTAAGAGAAAATGATTTATTAGAGTTATATATTTATGACTATGAATAATTTAGGAATATTAAAATATGAAATTAATAATTAAAGAATCAGGATATTCACTTGAACTCCCAGGAATGGGATTAATTAGGACACCATGTAATGTGGATATAACTAGATGTAATATAAATATAGTTATATCCACTCTAATAAAAAATGGAGTTATTAAATATAGTATTGTTGAAAATCCCGAAGAATCATTAACTTCATTACCAAAAAACACCAAAGTTATTAAAGCTGATAAAACTAAAAATGTAGTTGTGCATAAAGTCGAGAATGCAAATAATACAATTGAATTTGCTAAATTATCTAAAAGATTTACTGAACTTCAAGATTTTATAACAAAATCATTTGAATCAGTTGCTAAATCAACATCGTTGCCTCCTGAATATATAGAAAGATTAAGAAAAGAAGATAAAAAATTTAATCCTAAAGTTGAAGAACTAATTGTTGATGATTCTGACGATGAATTTATACCAGAAATAAATTTAGACGATCTTGAAATGAGTGGATCAAAAACTGAAATATTAGATATGGATGATAATATTTCATCCGACGTAGATATATTGAGAGAACTTAAGGGAGGGAAATAAGGAAAATGAATGATATGCTGACTGACTATAATGAGGATGAAAATACAACAAAGAAGAAAAATATAAAAGATAAAAAAATTGCTGCTGGGTTGGATATTGGTACAATGACAATAATTTTATCAAGATCAGATGTTCCTAATAAAACATCAGTTACAAGAAATATGTTTTTGAAGATTGATGAAGATGAAGGAACAGTCTCTGAATTTTCTGATATTTCTCTTATCAAATCAGATGATGGAATTTTTATTGTTGGAGATGATGCTTTTAAAATGGCAAATTTATTTAATAAAGCAGTATCTCGTCCTATGGAAAAAGGAATGATTTCTCCAAATGAAATTGATGCAGTTGATGTTCTTGCATTAATTATTAAAAATATGTTTGGAGATGTTAAATCGAAAGATATTTATTGTTCATACTCTGTCCCAGCAAGAGCTGTTGATATGGACAGAAGTGTTACTTATCACGAAAAAGTATTTACTCGAATACTTGGAACTATTGGAGTAAATCATACAAGTTGTAATGAAGCAATGGCAGTTATTTATTCAGAATGTGCCAAAGATAAATTTTCAGGTATTGGTCTTTCATTTGGAGATGGAATGTGTAATGTATGTTGTTCATATAAAGCAGTAGAAGCATTTACATTTTCAACCGCAAGATCAGGAGGATGGATTGATATTAATGTTGCTAATGATTTAAATATTACTCCTAATAGAGTTACAAATATTAAAGAGAAATATTTAGATTTAGAAAAAGGTTTTAAGAAAGAACCTAATAAAAAACGACGTAGAGTATTAGAAGCACTTACATATTATTACTCTGCTATGATTCAATACACTGTTAAAAATTTAATAAAACAGTTTGAAAATAATTTTGAATTAGAATTAGAAGAGGATATTCCTATTGTAATTGCTGGAGGGACTGCTAGTGTTCCTGGATTTTTAAAATTATTTAAAACTACAATTGAAAAATTCGACTTACCATTTGATGTGTCAGATATAAGATTAGCAACAAATCCTCAGACTGCAATATCTCGAGGTTTGCTTGTTAAGACTATGTCAGATATTGGTATAAAGTAATTTTTTAAAGAACAAAATGATGACTTAAATATAAAAAGCAATTAATTTAAACGGAGGATGTAATTATGTCTAAACCAATTGGTCAATTAATAGAAAATATGCTAAACGATGATAAAACTACAGTAGTTGATGAAGCTTCTGGTACTGCTAATGAAATTGATAATTTAGTAGATACAAAATTAGAAGGTGTTGAAAAAAGAACAGATTTTGCAGAACCTGATAGAAATGAAGTTGATGATGTCCCTGATGAAAATCCAAAAGCTACTTTAAAAGATATTGAAAAAGAAGTAACTGAATCATACTTAGCATTTGCTAAAGCAATTAGTGATGAAGATATAACATCTGCATCAAAACAACTAGTTGAAATAATTGAGATAAGTTCTAATACTACAATATCCCCAGGGGAAAGAGAAAGAATGACCACAAAAATTACAAAAACTATTGCGAGTGAAAGTAAAGCAGTGGCAGCAGGAATTGCAGTGGGTGCTGCAGCAGGTCTTGCTGCTAGAGTTGCTATATTAAGAAGAAAATGTAAAAAAGCTTATTCTAATGATCCTGAAAAATTAAAAACATGTTTAGCAAAAGCTAATAGAACAAAGACAGCAAGTAATAAAACTTATGGTTTTAAATAAAATTTAATATCTTAGGAATGAATAATGAAAAATATGATGCCCGAAACAACGAATCGTAAAATGGAAGGAAAACCAATTCCTGAACATGAATTTAAAAAATTAGGAATTGATAGAAATAGGATTTATGCCCACGTAAAAGACCTTGATGTATTACGTGGGCAAGGTCCAAATATGATTGTTGCTGAATGTAAAAAGAAATGCGAATTTATGCAAAATCGATTTAAAACTCAAAGACTATTACCAAAAAATAGATATGTCATGAGTGTTAGTGTATATCGACAATTGCATTATAGTGAACATTATGGAGGTAAAGTATTGAAGCCCTGTAATACGAAATTTCATAAATTATATAAACCATATACTGGGCAACCTCTTGATGGGAAACGTCTATTAGTATGGAGAACTGGTGGAATTGGAGATTTACTTTTTATTCAACCAAATTTGATTTATTTAAAAGAAAAATATCCTACATGTGAAATTCTCTTTTCATGTGGACCTCAATATCATGCAATGGTTGAAGCATGGGATTGTATCGATAAAATAGTTGATTTGCCTTTCAATTTTCTTCAAATGATTAGAGCTGATTATCATTGTACATTTGAGGGAGTTATTGAAAGATGTGATTTAGCTAAAACTGAAAATGCTTATAGATTATTTACTCAATGGATGGGGTTAAATCTTCCTGATGAAAAATTAAAACCAAAACAAACTCCAAAAAAAGAGTGGGTTGAAAAATCAAGAGGAGCATTATGGTCATGGGGACTTGAAGGTAAACCTTTTATTCTAGCACAATTAAGAGCAAGTTCTCCAATAAGAACTCCAAGACCAAGTGTATGGGGTAAAATAATTGATAGACTTTCAGAAGCAGGACATAAAATTGTTATAACAGATGTTGATAGATTTGCGGATGGTATTGATACATTCATCAAAGAATTCATCAAACCTGAAAATAAAAAAAATATATTTAATTATGCCCCTCATTCAGAGACACTTGATTCAACAATTGCTCTCGCATCACATTCCTCATTAGTTCTTTCAATTGATTCAGCATTAGTCCATATAGCTGCTTCATTAGGAAAGAAGTCATTAACACTATACGGACCATTTCCTTCAAATACAAGAATAACTACTTATCCAAATGCTCAAGCTATTGAATGTGACAAAGTTGACTGTGCTCCATGCTACATACACGGACACATGCCATGTAAAAATTCAGTGGATGAACACGGGATATGTTTTGATGCAATCAATTATAATGAAGTATTAGAGAAAGTTAATAACATGATGAAGGAATAATCAGAATGTATTTTTGCGATTACGGATGTGGTAAAGAAGCAACACATCAATTTAAAAATGGAAAATGGTGTTGTAATAAAACTACATCAAAATGTATAGAAGTTAAAAGATTAATTGGGAAAAAGAGTACAGGTAGAGATTGTACAGCAGACACAAGAAAAAAATTAAGTGAGTGTGCTAAACGACGAAAAGTTACTAAAGAATTAAGAGAAAAAATAAGAATAGGAAAAATTGGAGATAAGAATCCAATGAAAAATTATAAATGGTCGAATAGTCAAAAAATAAAAATAAGTAAAAAATTGAAGGGTCGAGTGCCATGGAATAAAGATAAAAAATATACATTAAAAGATTATCATAAAAATTATCCATTTTTATGTAAAGTTGAAGAATTGAGAGAATTAAATAACGGAGATATACAAGGTCATTGTAAAAACCACAATTGTTCTAATTCAAAAGAACAAGGTGGGTGGTTTACTTTAAAAAGAAAGCAGATAAATCAAAGACGAATTCAATTAGAACATCCAGAAGGTAATGGAGGAGGATATTTTTACTGCAGTGACAAATGCAAAGAAGAATGCCCTTTATATAATTTACAACCATTTTTATATATAAAATCTAATAATGAAAAGAAATATTATACATCTGAAGAGTATAATATTTATAGATTAGAAGTATTAAAAAGAGCTAATTATAAATGTGAGTATTGTGGAGAAAATGCCACTCACGTTCATCATTCTCGACCTCAAAAACTTGAACCTTTCTTTTCACTTGATCCTGATTATAGTATATCATGTTGTAAAAATTGCCATTATGAAAAAGGTCATAAAGATGAATGTTCTACTGGACAATTATCTAAAATAATTTGTAAATAGAGGAAGATAAATTATGTATAAGATTATGATAACAGTACGAAACAGACTTGCAATTACAAAAAAATGTATAAAAGCAATTAGATTACATTCAAAACTTCCACATCAGATTTATATATATGACAATTTGACAAATTATAAATTGAAAGATCATTTTGATTATTATCATGAACTTATGACTAAAGGTCATATTGCACAAGTAACAATGAATACAGCAACATCGACCTTTAGGGCATTTTCAAAAGCTGCAGCATGTAATGAATTTGGTGCTTTACATGAACAAGATCCTAATAAAGATAATATAATGTTTTTAGTATTTTTAGATAATGATATTATAGTAACACCGGGATGGGATAAAGCATTAAGAGCAGCATGGAAAGAAGTTAAAAATCATAAACATACTAATGTTAAAGTGATAGGACAAAGACCAGGAGGAATTAAAAATGGCCAAAAGCTTCCTCATAAAATTGCAGGAGTTGATGCAGTCATTGGAAAGTTGGGCGGTTCAGCTTTATGGTGCGTACGAAATGATTTCTTTAGAGATGTAGGTTATTTAAATCTTAAAGAATTGGTCAATCATAACAAACGTCATGATCAATTATATTGGCGGAAATTAGCACAATCTACAAATGGTCAAAGATACATATTAGGATTAGCTAAAAAATTAGGAATACATTGTGGTAGAGTAGCTGGATCAGTATGTAATGTATTATCTAGAAAAGCTAACAAAGGAAATATTCAATTTAAAGTGCAAGATGATAATATTAATAGTATGAATTTTGATACTTTTTATAAGAAAATATGTGATAGGAAGGAACTCCACAATGATTGGTAGAAAAACTCCAACTATAAAAGAATTAGTGAACGATAAAAAATGGAAAATTTTAAGATATTCACTTATAGGACAATGGAAAAAAGCACCTCAATATTGTTGCATTCAATTGAAAAATTATTTAGGTAAATTAAATAAAACTTCTACTAAAAAATTAAGAATTGTTAAAGAATATCTTTCAAAGAATTCATTTAGAACTGGAGGGTTAAGACATTCTTGTATAAATAAACTAAGAGTGCAAATATCCAATGAACTATATGCAAGAGAGGTACAAGGATATTGGTAATGGAAAGAGCTATATTAGTAGGACCTTATATAGGAGAACTTGGGTGGGAGTGTCTTCGTTTTGCTCCATATGCATTATGGAAGAAGTTTAAACATTATAAAGGAAATGTTAAGTTAATAGTATTAACAAGAGAAGATAGATTTGATTTATATGGAAAACATTCTGACGTATTAGTTCCTCTTAAAATTGAGGGAGATTTTACTAAATATAAAGGAAATTGTTTTAGATTAGATGGATATCCAATTAATCAGTATAAAAAAATTGCAAAAAAATTTCACGATCAATATAAAGACAAATATCAAATAGTAGAGCATATATATCCAAATATAGCAGGGAAACAATTTTTACAAAAAAATCAATATCCCATGAATCAATTACATGCTAAATTTAAACCAAGAGTTGAAAATAAAATATTAGTTGATAAATATATCTCTAATAAAAAACCATGGGTTGTTATATCACCAAGATTCAGGAAAGGTTTTAAAAGAAACTGGAAATATTGGCAAACTTTATATGATATGATTTCTGAAAGTAAGTTGACTAAACAATTTAAATTTATAATCATAGGAAGATCTCCTGAATATACTCCAGATGAAAAGAATAGATTTTTTGATATTAATAAAATTCCTATTAATAGTAATAGTTCATTAATAGGACTTTCAATATCAATCATAACTAATTCAGTACTTACAGTAGGATCTCAATCTGCAATACCAAATTTATCATTAATGTTAAACACAGAGGTTTTAGAATGGGGCAATCAAAGAATGCTTCATACTAAAACTTATAATTATACAAATACCCCAATAACTTTTTTAGATGATAGAACTTTTAATTTAAGTCCTAATAAAATTTTCAGTGCTATGACTAAAATATTAAAGAATAAAAGAAGGAGTGAATAAATGGCAAGACGTGAAGTAAATTGTAATAATGACTGGTGGAA